>ENA-OQDC01000056-OQDC01000056.1-human-gut-metagenome-genome-assembly--contig:-NODE-56-length-78591-cov-8.784908_pt1 | contig 78591 bp, 75 predicted proteins | sample MGYA00242770_ERZ504601 | MGnify/ENA primary metagenome ERZ504601 (study PRJEB26092, sample SAMD00036305) | human gut metagenome | host: Homo sapiens | study: EMG produced TPA metagenomics assembly of...
AAACTATATTCTTCTAGCATAGCTATATCTAACCACGTATCACTAAACGATATCAATCCATCATCTGTAATTTCATATTCATAAAAGCCAGCCAAGCCTTTAAAAGCTTGATTTTTAATTTTTTCCATCAGTACCATATTGTTTAACATAAAGAATTGGCATTATTTGCAAATCACTATATCTGACCTCTCCTCCCGTGTTATATATCGTATAAATATATTGATCTCTTTCTTGATTATATTCTTGTTCAATTGAAAAAATGGTTGTTTTTCTTGATTTATGTTTTCAATTTCCATTTTTGTTAGTTTTGCCTGTTGAATATCTGCCCAACACGATGCAATTCCAGCCGCTGCAACTGCTATTGAAACTAATAGTGGTATTATTGTTGTAAACCATATTTTATTGATTTCTAAAAAACTGGCTCGCCCTATTTTCCCCATTTTCAAGTTTCCAATTCTTCATCTTCTGTTTTTGCTTTTCTTCTCCCATAAACTCTCCATCAAGCTTTATTAATTATCATTTTCCATCATCCTTCCGAATCTCATCAATAATCCGACCTATATTACACGTAATCTGTCCTTTACACTGATGAATATCCTCATTGATTTTCTTTTCCTGTTCAATAGCAATCTCTATATTTTTCGCCAGTTCTCCAATCGCAGCATTTTTCTTCGGATTGATTCCTGTTCTGGCAAGTAACAACTTATAGATAAATGTCTGATGTCCGTCTTTTTCATTCTGGATAATCTGTTCAGCATTTGGCTCAATATCATCTTCGTATGAATTTTCATAATGTAACAGCAGAAATAATTCAAATGCCGGATTACTAACCGCTAATATATTCTTCTTTTCACCTTCAGCTACCAATTCATCATAATCAAGTACCTTCTCTTCAAAAATGTCTCCATCAAATACAACAATCATCTTATCCCGTTCTTTATCAAACGCTATTTCTGGATTTTCTTTCTGATTTTCTGCAAACTCAATCAAACGTCTTGGAAATGAAATGTCCCTGTCTCCCTCTGTTTTTTCAAGTAATCGGATATCGATCAATGGATGAATATTTAACTCTTTTCGGATATCAATTAACTTTTTGAAATACCATGTTTCAGTATTTGCACCCTCACATATGAAAAAGTACTTACGATAAGGCTCAATCTGTTCTTCTTCATCTGTAGTTCTACTATTCCAATTCGTATAACTTCTTACTGGAGCCAAGGCTACTCCTCCTCTCTCGGTGCAGAAATACTTTCTGCACTGTCGCGGCAGTCGTCAGGTGTCTGTGCAAGCACATCCGTCTGACTCGTTGCTCGCGCAAAATCGAATGTTGAAAATACCGGTATCGCACCATATCTTCCTTCCAGATATGCCTTGCTCAACACTTTATCATACCTCTCCTTGAAACGATCTAAGGAATAAATAGAGCTTGCATTTTCTGCGTTACGTTCTACAAACCAGATTTCATCCCTTCTAAAAATAGCCTGATCCATAATGGATGATTCATGTGTAGTGAACAATAGCTGCATACGCTGCTCATCATGTAGCTGCATAAACAATTGCAAAAATCGTTCTGTCAACTTCGGATGTAAACTTCTCTCCAATTCATCCACAACATAAAGAACATCATCTCGTTTATTCAACAGCATATCCATCAAATCGAATAATCTTCTTGTTCCATCTGATTCTTCATCAAAGCCAAACTCATAAAACGATTTATTATGATGCAACCGGATTGTTGTGACCTTCGGTTCAGAATGTCCTTCAACTTCGATATTAAAGAAAGTTTCCTTCGACCTCATCGTCATTCTGAATGATGGTTCTTCCTGCTCTTCCATTCTATTTTTTACATGCTGCATCATCTTATCAAATACTGATTTCGGCAATGCATTTGATAACTCATCCAATGTAATTTCTTCAATTTTCACCTGGCTGATTCCCGTATCAAATGTTTTGATCAATTTGTTAATCAGCTTCAGCGAATTATCATCATAATAATATTCCAAATCAATCAATGGCGTATCCGGTGTGATAATCGAAATATGATTCTGAATCCAATCATATACATCCCGGAAAAACAATAATTTAGATCGTGTGCTATATTTTTTTCCACGATTCATTTCTGTCAGGAACAAAGATGTTTCATTTCCTTCAAAATCATCTGCATAGGTTTCAAATTTATTTTTTTCTGTGTTTGTCAGCGTAATACCATCATTTAACACCGGACGTTTACTTCCTTCTCGTTCAAAGAGACATTTTGCTGAACCATTCTGATATAATTCATATAACCATTCTCCGGTTACTTTTCGTCTGCTTAAAACTGCGGAAAAACCATAGGCATAAAATTTGTCATCTACAGTAATCTGAATTTCAAAACTACTTTCTCGTTCCTTATTCTCCTGCCGATTCTTACAAAACATCTGTGTAGCTTCTATCGGAATACCATTACAGACACTATCTTTAAAAAATTTAAAGAACAATGCCAGATTGGTCTTTCCAGATGCATTTGCTCCATAAACTACTGCATATTTTAATAACTGGGTACTTTTTATCTTTAACCTGTGATTTGCATTTGTTCGTATTTTATTTGAGGAAATCATTGTCAGCTCTGCTGCTTTATCAAAAGATTTAAAATTTTCAACACTTACTTTTACTAACATTCTTATACACCTCCACCTTTATTATATGTTTTACTCTTCTCTCAGTCAATGTAAATTTCTTATTTAGAGATTTTTTCGTTATATATTGTTTCTTTTTCTATTTTTAACAATTTTATTTTGAGTTATGCATATAATATCAATGTATAAGTCAGCTTTTTGTAGCGACACTATTTTACTAATGCCGCTACATGAAATATTACAATAAATAAAAACTTCTAATTCTTTTTTCTTCTATCTCTCCCAGTCCATCCTTCCTGTCACATTCAACATCTATAATCAAAAAGCAGGCGATGAAAAGTCACAAACCCTCTTCATCCACCCGCTTTTCACCTATGCTCTCACCACTATCGCTTCCACAACATCCGGATGTTCAACCACCCACATACCACAAAATACCACCAGTTTTTCAATTGCCTGGGGCTGGTCGCCGGTGGGTTTGTATTCGGAATGAAGTTTGAAGATTTGTTGTGAATTCTGCACAAAAACACCTCCTGGTTTTATATCAAAAAAGTTCGTCTAAATTGTTATGAGCCAAACAAACTGAAAGTCATATCAATATACCGCTATTTGATTATACACGCTTATAAATTATTGGTTCATCATATCCAAAAGTTCTCTTTCCATTAACTTCCATGCTTTCAGATACTTCCAGGAAATCATCGGAAAACTTTTCCCAAAGTTTAAAGGTCATTACCGGAGAAAACTGGCTTGTACTGCCTCCCTCCCAGATTCCGTCCTTTTCATGATAAAGTGCCGGAGTAAATTTTTCAGATTTTTCTAGTTTAGCGTAATCAACATTCTTCATAGAATCATATGAAAATGTATTTTTATCTTCTCCTTTGGGAATTTCATAAGAAGAAAGTAAAATTCCCTGTTCTATTTCCGTGATAAGGAAAAGATGCGGGGATGCATGACGTTTCCCATTAATTTCATAGTAACTCTCTTCAACAACAAATATGTCTTTGAAATCTTCAGGAAGATTATTTATTTTGTCATTACAGATTGTATTTATATGTTCAGCATATGGATATGTTTTTCCTTCTTCCTGCATCTTATCAAATTGATCCTTATTATCAAAATGTCCTGTCATCATTCCTACAAAATTTTCAAGTTTCGTCATTTACTTTACCTCCCGCTATTTTCATATATATCACATTCATACAAATGTTTGTTCTGTACTTTTTCATTATCTCAGACTTCTACCTCAAATGGCAGCCTGTCTATAATATCTTTCTTCATATCCACACCCGGATACACTTCGATTAATTTCAGACCTTTCGGAGTAAGGCGGAAAACACAACGTTCTGTCACATATAGAACTTTCTGACCGTTTTCAATCGCACGTTTTGCTGAGAAACTGACGCTGGAGACTTTCTCTACGAATTTGGATATCTCGCCTTCTTTGTGAATCGTCACGACGCCTTTCTCCTGGGTGACTTCAAGTCCTTTGGCGTTGAATGTCATACAGAAAACAACTGTCGGAGTTTTGGCGGTGATATTGGCAAAACCGCCAATACCCGCAAATGCTCCTGTGCCTCTGTGTGCATTGATATTTCCATATTTGTCAACTTCCAGTGCACCCATAAAACAGACATCCAGTCCACCATTGTCATACAGGTCAAACTGGTTTGCCATATCATAAACAGAAGCCGCACCGATCATAGCTCCAAATGCCTCACCCGAAACAGGAAAACCTCCAATTCCGCCGGACTCTACTGTAAGTGTGATCATATCCAGCATTCCACTTTTTCTGGCAAATCTGGCAACTGTCTCCGGTATTCCAATTCCGATATTTACGATATCGTCCACACGCAGTTCCTGCGCTGCTCTTTTTCCGATGATGTTTGCCGGAATATTGTTTTTACGCTGTTTCTGAGAAAGATCATTGATTTTCTCATTCCAGGTATGCCATTCTTTATATGGAATCTCAAAACTTCCGGTAAGTGCCGTATACGCTTCGTTACGCTCTTGCGGCTCTGCCACAACGATTGCATCGACCAGACATCCCGGAATAATGGCATTACGCGGACGAGACGGTGTAGCCACAAGACGATCCACCTGCACAATGACTTTTCCACGGTTTGCCTTGACAGCCTGACAGATGGACAGTGCATCACCGGACATAAACATATCATCAAATGTGATATTTCCCTTTCTGTCTGCAGCCGTTCCCTTGATCATGGCTATCGTGATCTTTGGCAATTTATAATAAAGGAATTCATCTCCGTCTACTTCCACATGCTTGACCAGCGAATCATCAATCGAAATACGATTGATTCCAGGTCCTTCTCTTCGTGGATCAACAAAAATATCCAGTCCAACCTTCGATAAAGCTCCCGGAAGTCCTCCCGCCTGTGCACGGATTGCATGAGAAATGCATCCAAGCGGCAGGTTATATGCCTCAAATCTATCTTCCAGTACCAGTTTCTTGGTACTCATCATCGCTCCAAAATGGCCACAGATCAGCTTGTCCACCGCACCTTCACGGATATATCCTTCCGCATTGTGTTCGTCATCCCAAACGCCGAAACCGGCGCTGGATACGATCGTCAGATGCGTCGGCGACTGCATTTTCTGGTATCTTCGATACAATGCCTCATGAAGTTCCGTCGGGTTCTCGATTCCTACAAATGAATTCACGCAGATACAGTCCCCGTCCCTGATCAGGCGAATAGCTTCATCTGCACTCATGATCTCATACATATTGTGTTCTCTCTTTCAAATTTCTCTTTTGTATACAACTTCATAAAAGCTTTTTTCACCTGTCGAAGCCAATGTCACCTTTTATAAACTAACTACAAAAGTTTTTTGCTCAGTATAGCATATCCATAAATATATATCCATACAAAAAAATTACAGAGCATTTCTAATCCTGCTCTGTAATTTCTGTTTACTCTGTTATTTTTATTATTCTACCTCTTCCGGTTCCATGCTTAAAACATGTTCAGCATTAGCAATCACATCATACTTCTGTCTGTACTCATTGAAATATGTGTAATACTCCCAGCTGTCTGTCGGATAGATCTTGGAATCATGGATATGCGGATCCGCATCTGTATCACCGCTCTTTAAGAGTGCGGTCATTGCGCTTGCGCTGTGCGCTGCAATACGGCCAAAGCTGTTCAGGATGTCGTTAAAAACGGTTCCTTCCTCAAGTCCGCATTCTCCCTTACTGAGACGTTCTACATGGTGCATCTTTAACTCGTCACAAAGGTTTGTGATCACAGCCCCTAAAGGTGCAACTCTCTGAGCTGCTTCCTTGTCATCTTTCATAAATGCATTACAGGTGACATTGATCTCCTCTCGAACTGCCTCCATAACGATATTCAGTTCATCCCAGGCTGCCTGAGAAAACTGTGTATGATTATCATGCATTTCATTTGCCATATGTGCAATATAGGAAGCATGGTCACCAATTCTCTCAAAGTCATTGATCGTATGCAGATACAGAGAAACCTGTGTTGTTTGTGCTGTATTCATCTCACGTTTGGTAAGCTGAATCAGATATTCTCCCAGACGGCTCTCATACTTGTCGATCAGATCTTCTTTACGTTGAACCTTATCGTACTTATCCTGCTGATAATCATTCAGAAGATTCATGGCTCTGTTGACATTCTTGCGAAGTTTTTTGGACATGCCGTTCATCGCACGGTGACACTGAGCAATTGCAAGTGCCGGGTAATTGATCAGACGTTCTTCCAGAAGATCGAAGTCTGCCTCATCCTCCAGTTCCTCTGCACTGTTTTTCACTAGCATGCACACCAGTTTTTCAAGCTTCGGAATAAATGGAAACAGAACAACAACTGTAGCTACACGGAACACGGTATTCAGTGCTGCGATCGTTACCGGGGTCATGATCATATCCATAAATCCGAAATGCACGATAGCATTTGCGGTATAGAAGATAATAGACCACAAAATCAGACCGAATAAGTCATTCATCAGATAGATGAGTGCAGTTCTCTTACCATTCTTATTAGCTCCGATTGCAGAGATCAGAACTGGACAGGCTGCTCCAACACCGATACCAAGGACGATCGGGAATGCACTGGCAAATGTCAGGATTCCTGTTACGGAAAGTGCCTGCAGTACACCGACTGTCGCAGATGCACTCTGCAATACGGCCGTGAAAGCAATACCTACCAGAATACCTGCGATCGGATTGGAAAACATCGTCAGCATGTCAATAAAGACCGGGCTTTCTCTCAACGGTGCAACAGCACCACTCATGGTCTGCATACCCGTCATCAGAATTGCGAAACCAATCATAATGTTTCCGATATTCTTATGTACGGATCTTTTGCAGAACATACGAAGAATAATACCAATGACTGCGACTACTGCTGAAATGGTTGCAGTAGAAAGAATACTTGCAATACCACCGGAGCCCTGAATGTAGGACAGGCACAGGATCCATCCTGTAATGCTGGTTCCGATGTTTGCTCCCATGATGATACCGATCGCCTGTTTCAGTTTCATCATACCGGAGTTAACAAAACCGATGACCATAACGGTAGTTGCTGAAGAAGACTGGATAACACTGGTAACACAAGTACCAAGTGCAACTCCCTTCAGCGGAGTATTGGTCATACGGTACAGAAATGCCTCAAGCTTATTACCTGCTACAAGTTTCAGGCCGTCTCCCATCAAAGACATTCCAAACAGAAATAATGCTACTCCTGAGAGCAAAGATAAGATCATTGAAAATACTGCCATTTTTTTCTCCTCTGTGGCCGTCCCGTCAGCTCTGTATTTCTTTCGGAACAGCTCCTTCTGTAAAGTATTTTTTTACATTTTCTTAACTTTGTTTTTTCTTATTTTTAACCTCATACATATTTATTATGCCATATCAATGACTCGATTACAATATTTGATTCCTTTGTATTCAAAAAAATTATCTCATTCACTATCCTTATGTATCTGTTCTTCTTTATCTTACAAAAATACCATCTGCACCCATATAAGCACCATCCGGACAGATTTCTTCCTGCACATTTTTTCTTATTTCAGCTACCGCAGAATAATCTTCTTCCATCAGACAGTTCAATAATTTTCTGGAAATTCCAATACATATCTTTCTTTCATCCGGTTCTCTGTAATTTTCTGTAAAATATGGCACTTCCAGTGATACTTCCGCATAGAGATCATGTAATCTGAGGTTGCTGCCTTTATCCAGAAAAAGTTCACAGATTGGTTCATAATATGCCTTATAAAAATCCTCCTCAGTGAACTTCAACTGTTCCCCTTCTGTATTGCCTTCCGGTTCTCTCAATATTCCGCAGAGATAGCCATGATCATAATAGGTCATGCAGACTGCCGCCGGATCCGGGCGCACCCCATTTACAGTGCCAATTGCCTTCAGCTGGTCAGCACCTTTCTTCAGAGCCTGCTCTCTGTAGTTGCTTCCACCTTTTGCTTCCCAGACATTCCAGGCATTAGCATCCGGTCTGTAGCCTATCATCTCTGGGCGCCATTCACTGGCAAAAAAATCAATAAATTCTTTGTGATCCGGTGTCTCAATCAGATTCAGATTTGTCAGGTACTCAGATCCATACAGTCGGCGACTGATCATCTTTGTAAAAAACATTCCCATATAGTAGGAAATCACACTCTTTTCAGAAGAATCCAGATATGCGATCTTCTTTGATTTTTTCAGGCGGTCTCCCTCTGCATCAAGAGCTGTTTCTACAAGAAAAAGTTTGTATAAGAATTCAAAACGTTTCTTCTCCGGAAATGCAGCTGTCAGTCTCTGGATCGGCATTCCACAGGTAACAATTGCATGTAATAACTCTTTGTTTGTAAATTCCAATTCTATCGTATTATTTGTTAATCCGCTGTCACGATTGACAGATTCCGTCTCCAGTGACATGGTATAGATCTTATCTTCAGTTAAAATCATTTCTTTTCTCCCTGCATTCTACAAAAAAATCTATATCATTATACCATTTTACACTTGCCATACGCAATGGATTTTCACAAAAAGAAAGGACTGATCTCTCATGCGAGATCAGCCCCTGATGTACTCTTATTATTTCATGTATGTCAGCAGCCACTGATATACTTTTGCCTGCCTTGTCTTATATGTACCTACCTGTCCACCGGAATCTGTGGCAAGTGCTCTGTACACATTGATCAGATTAACCGGCTTTGCAGTTTTTCCAAGGACTCGCGTAACAGCTCCGTATCCACCTTGATGACGGATGTTGATAAACATCCCTACAGCCTGTGGATCCGATACACCAAGTTTCCGTACTTCTGCTTCATATCCGTCGATCTGCTGATACATCAGCTGGTCCTGACATTTGATTCCAGCATCTGTCTGAAGCAGTTTTACAATAACTCTTGCTCTCCAGGAGCTTTTGGGAATTCGATATTTTGTCCAGTCTTCATTACATACAGCTGTCCATACATAATGATTTCCTGTATCGATCTTATTCCACTCGTCCGCTCCCATCGTTGCATGAATCAGTTTCAGAAGACGCTGTGCTTCTGTACCATACCACTGACCTGCACCAATTGTGATCGCGTACTCTGTACTGCTGTTTGTAAAAGCCTCTGTGAAATCACCATATTTCTGATTTCCATAAACCTGTCCACCTGTTTCCACCGCATAGAGGATTTTTTTCATGACATCCTTCTGTGCTGCAGTAAACCTGGTATTTGATATAACACTACTGTTTGATATGTCGCCTGACGGCGTAACCTTGGGTGCCGCTGGCGTTGATGCTTTATTACTCAGCTTCACGGCTGACATATATTTTACATTACCGCCTTTTTTATATGGGCGTACTGTATACACATATTTCGTACTTGCATTCAAGCCTGTATCTGTATATGAAGTCAGATTTTTGGCCACATCAGCAACCAGAACCCATTTTCCGGCAGCAGGTCTTCTGTAAATACGGTAACCATCTGCTCTCGAGCTCTTCTTCCATGTCACTTTCATCGTTGAACTGGAAGCTGCCTTGATCGTTGTCTTCACGGTTGCAGGACGTGTAGCACCTGTTACCATAAGATATCTGCTGTATACATATCTCCCATTTTCCTTACGTATCGCACGCACTGCATACTGATACGGTTTGCTTGAGGTCAGTCTTTTATCAATATAGCTTGTCCTGCTGGCGCTGACTTTCTTTATTCTTCTGAATGCTTTTCTTGTAGATTCTCTTCTGTAGATCACATATCCCTGTGCAAGCGGGCATTTCTCCCAGCTGATCTTAAGTGCTGTATTGCTGGAAGCTTTTATCTCTGCCTTCTCGGTAACTGCACTGATGCTTGAAACAGTGGCACTGTCTGTCGTATCTGCACTTACCGGAATGTCTGTTACAAATAATGCAGCCAGTAGCATAAGAAGTGTCAGGACTCTGGCAAAGTCTCTTTTGTACTTGTCTGTGTTATTCATGAAATCATTCCCTTCCTTATACAAAATAGCCTTTATATATTTTAAGAAATAATTGAATAAAAAGCAAGTATTTTTTACATTTTTTTTAAATTTGTTAATTTTATCTTACGTACTGATCTATTGCAGCGTTTTTAAAGCCTCCTGCAGCTGGTTATCCTCCTCATGACTGATTTCCGTCTTATTCAACAGTTCTGATGCAAGTTTGACCTCGATATCCGGCTTGATTCCTACTTTATTAATAGAATTTCCTTTTGGTGTATAATAGTTTGAAACAGTAAGTTTCACTGCGCTTCCATCACGAAGCTGTCTCAGCTCCTGCACAACGCCTTTTCCATAAGTTGTTGTTCCGACAATCTTTCCGATCCCATAATCCTGGACCGCACCGGCAAAAATTTCCGAAGCACTGGCACTGCTCTCATTGACAAGAACAGCCAATGGCATATGGAGTTCATTTTTGCCATCACAAGTCTCTTCTTCCCGATTTCCATCCTTATCCTCAGTATAAACAATCAGTCCTTCTGGAAGAATATCCCGCAATATCTCACATACTGACGTCAGAAGTCCACCTGGATTATCACGAAGATCTACTACCAGTTTCTGCATTCCTTTCTGTTTTAGATCCACAAAAGCATCTTTATACTGCTGTGGTGCAACGCCTGTGAACTGCGTGATCTGGATATATCCGGTCTCATCATCCAGCATTTCACTGAATACGGCTGGAAGTTCCACATCTGTTACTTCTACAGTGATCTGAAGAGGTGTCTCCTCATCTTCCCTCTGGACGGTCAGAACAATGTTTTTGTCTTTATTTTCTTTGATCAGGCTGACTACCTCAGAGAGTTCCATATCCGTAACATCGGTATCGTCAATCGCAGTGATCACATCTCCTACGATCAGTCCGGCTTTCTTACCTGAACCGCCCTCGTAGCACTCTGCAATCTGTACGCCACCGTTTTTATTTTTCTGGATAGATACCCCTATTCCTACATAAGAGCCATCTGTTGTTGCGGTCTCCTGCGCATATTCCTCCGCTGTATAATATCTGGAATACACATCTCCCAGGCCATAAATCAGTCCTGCATAAATTCCCTCTGCCAGTTTATCTTGATCAACATCCCCCAGATATTCCTGATCGATCAGTTTCTCCAGATATTCTACTTTTTCTACGTGCGCTGAGTCCGCCAGAACACTCCCACTTTGATTCTGATGTACATAATTTAACCCACCTGCTGCAAGTGCAGCAGCCAAAACTCCTGTCACAACTCCTGTCACGTATTCTTTATGCTTCATTACGACTGCCTTTCCTGTTGTATTGTTAATTTTCGTGCCTTTAACCCTGGTATTTAAATATAACATAAGCGGCACAGAACTTAAAGTCCCATGCCGCTTTTCTTTTATTTACTTATATGATCCCTGATGGTTATTTCACACCTTGCACTTTCACAATTACACTCTCAGATGTTTTCTTGTTGTCATCATACTTCCAATGAAACCAATGCCAATTCCAAGAGCAAGTCCAATCGGAAGAAGTATCTGATAAATCTGCCATACCGGAATAAAAGCAACCACACCTGTAAGCACACTGAATTTATTCAGGATGTACTCAACAACACTATTGTACAGGAAATACAGTGCTACCAGTGGAATCGCTGCACCGATCACTCCAAGGACCATACCTTCAAGAAGGAACGGTGCACGGACAAATGCATCCGTTGCTCCAATGTATTTCATAATTCCAATTTCTTCTTTACGAACAGAAATACCAACAGAAATGGTATTACTGATCAGGAAAATAGAAATGATCAGAAGGAGCGCAATGATCACGATCGATGCATAGGAAACCAGCTTGTTAAAGCTTCCCAGCGTATTTGCTGCCTGTTCAGACTGCTCAACATCTCGCACATGCTCCAACCCCTGAATATAGTTTACTAACTCTGTCTGTTTCTCGATCTGATTCAGATATACATGATAGTTTGAAGAATTGACAAGCGGATTGTCATCCTTAAATCCTTCTGCCGCATCAGATCCCTGGAAATATTTATCCTTAAAGTTCTCCCATGCCTGCTCTGCTGATTCAAACTCAACTCGTTCCACTTCCGGACGTGCCTGGATCAGATTGCCGACTTCCTGCATCTGTTCTTCAGTCGTTCCCTCATCAAAAAAAACAGTGACTGGAACTTCCTGCTCTACTTTCTGTGCAATATTATCTACATTTGTTACCAGTGAATAAAATACACCTACCAGAAAGATACAGGCTGCCATGGTCAGAATAGATGCAATGGAAAACATCCAGTTTCTTTTTATATTTTTGATACCCTGTTTGAGGGTATACCAGATTGTACTAGGCCTCATGATATCCTCCTTCTTTCTCATCACTGATGATCACACCGTCATGCATGGTAACCACTCGTTTCTTCATCTGATTAACGATTTCTTTGTTATGTGTTACCACAAGCACAGTCGTACCACGCTCATTGATCTGTTCCAGAAGCTTCATGATTTCTTCAGAAGTCTTCGGATCCAGGTTTCCGGTCGGCTCGTCAGCCAGAAGGATATCCGGACGATTTACAAGTGCCCTGGCAAGCGCCACTCTCTGCTGCTCACCACCAGAAAGCTCATCCGGGAAGGATTTGTATTTTTCAGCAAGTCCCACTTCCTGAAGAACCTCCGGAACACGTCTGCGGATCACTCGCGTTGGTCTCCCGATAACACGCTGTGCAAATGCAACGTTTTCGTATACATTGCGGTCTTTCAGAAGACGGAAGTCCTGAAATACTACACCAAGCTTACGACGGTATTTCGCAACTCGACGATGTTTCATCTTCTCCAGACGCTCACCGCTGACTATCATCTGTCCACTTGTACTATCAAGTTCTTTCATAAGAAGTTTGATCAGTGTAGATTTTCCTGACCCACTGCTTCCTACTACAAAAACAAATTCTCCTTTATCTACGTGCAAATTAGCATGGTTCACAGCCGGAAGGCCTTTACCATACGATTTTGTCACATCAATCAGATCGATCATCGTTTCCATAATATCCTCCTCTATCTATATCCGGTCCAAAAGTGCTGCAACTGCCTAAAACAAATATGTCTCTCTGGACTCCATAAAAAATGCTGCCAGAATCCCGGCAGCATTTCATTGCATCCTGCGGTATAGTTTATTAACATTTCGTAACAATGTTGTAACATATATTATGCTGGAATGCAAGCATTTTTATTGAATTCACAAAATTTTCATATCGACGTGCGATCAATATTCAAGCGTTTCCATGTACTTCATATAACGTACGACCATCAGTGCAATCTTGAATGTAATCGCATCTTCAAATACACGAAGATCCAATCCGGTACTCTTCTGTAACTTATCCAGACGATAGACCAGTGTATTTCTGTGGATATATAACTGTCTGGATGTTTCTGAAACATTCAGGCTGTTCTCAAAGAATTTGTCAATAGTAACCAGTGTTTCTTCGTCAAAATCATCTGGCGATTTATTCTCAAAAATTTCTTTGATAAACATTTTGCACAGCGGAATTGGAAGCTGATAGATCAGACGTCCGATTCCAAGCGAACTGTAAGCAATAACATCTTTTTCGCCAAAGAAGATCTTGCCAACATCCAGCGCCATTCTTGCCTCTTTATAGGAACGGGAAACTTCTTTCAGTTCATTTACGATCGTTCCATATGCAATATGAGTCTCTTCATTCTGGTTCAGCCCAAGGGTATCCAAAATCGCATGGGCAAGCTTATCCATCTCTGCATAACCTTCGCCATCTTCCAGTTCCTTAACAATGATGATACTCTTTTCATCGACCGCTGTGATAAAGTCTTTGCTCTTGCCGCCAAAGAAACTTTTCACACTCTCCATGGAACTGTGATCCTTTTCCTGCTGCAATTCCAGAATCATAACAACACGACGAACATCTGCATCAATATGCAGTTTCTTCGCGCGATTATAAATATCTACCAGAAGAAGGTTATCAAGAAGGAGATTCTTGATAAAGCTGTCTTTGTCAAATCTTTCTTTATATGCAACGATCAGATTCTGGATCTGAAATGCTGCAAGCTTGCCAACCATATAAGTGTCTTCATCGTCACCATGTGCCACAAGTATATATTCCAGCTGGTAGTCATCACAGACTTTAAAATACTGGAATCCCTTCACAAGCTGGCTGTCTGCCTGGGATTCCACAAATGCCTGTATATCCCCCGGCTGAATTGAAAAATCTGCAAAAGTTGTTGCAAGGACTTTCCCCTCTGTGTCAATAATGCAGAATTCTGTCCTGGATATTTCTTTTAATCCCTCTAGTGTATTCTGTAGTACCTGATTTGATATCATCTGCTTACATCCCTTCCCGCCTTTTTATGCGTATTTCTCCTTTTTCCCCATAGCTTTCCTTCGTTATCTGTTATTTTAATATAAAATTACCAAAAATGAAAGACCAAAACTTAATTTTTTTGCATTTTTTTGTATAAAATTCCTATTTTTCTATAAAACCTTCCCCATGTACCTCTCGTGCATCCCCAACAATGACAAAAGCATTCTCATCAATTTCATCAATTTTCTCTTTCAAATGTACCAGTTCCTTCTTTCCAACTACGCAGAACAGCATCAGCTTGTCCTCACCGGAATACATCCCTTTTGCAGAAATACCGGTAATTCCACGATCCAGATCTTCCATGACCATTCTGGAAACCTCATCCGGTTTGTCCGTAATAATATAAACAGATTTGGAGAACTTCAAACCTTCAATGATACCATCCGACACTTTTGTAACAAGAAATACTGCAATGATCGCGTAAAGAGCACGTTCCACACCAAACACATACATACCCACAACAACTATCGCACCATCTATAAACTGCATGATCTGTGCAATAGAATAATGTCGCAGATATTTCTGGATGATTGCAGCCAGCATATCTGTTCCGCCAGTCGTTCCACCACCGAGAAATACAAATCCAATTCCAATTCCCTGCAGAAGACCGCCATATAACGCGACAAGGAGAAAATCTTCAGACAGTTTCCAGGCAGGAAGAATGGCAAGCCATATTGTAAGTGAAATATCTCCCAGCAGTGCTTTCCTTACAAAAGCAAAACCTTTTATTTTAGTAGCGAGAAGAAACAATGGAACATTCAGAATCAGGTTTGTTATCCAGAGTGGAATTCCATTTCCATACAAACCTTTTGTCCAGGCCTTTACCAGAATTGCAATACCAGAGAAGCCACCGGTTACCATTCCTGCTGCATCAAAACAGGAAGTGATCGCGGTTCCCATAAGTCCGGTTCCGACAATAATAAGAAGATATTCCAGATACCAGGTTTTTTTTCCAGCAATTTTCATAAGTACTCCTTTCTCTGTTGCTATATCTCTATATCTTAATAAAGTATCCCTTAACCTAAAAGAACGGGATACAGCGATTCGCTGCTTCCCGTTCTTAGTCTGCCCTATTTGGAAGGCATATTTGCAAATTTAATAAAATGATAGCTCTCAACAATCTGGAAATATTTGATAATTCTTGGATAAAGCGGTTCTGCCGCTTCACCAAATTCTTCTTTTACCAGCGCCGCGATATCGGTCACCGTACGTTTTCCATCGATCAGAGGCCAGATAAAAGTACCCTGAGCATCCAGATGCACCTTGGTGTACTGCGGTTTGTTGAATACAGTCTGTGCAATCTTGTTGAACCATCCTGTATTTTCCACATCCAGAATCACGCGTCCCTTGATATCCTTGTGCCAGTGAAGCTCTTCTGATCTGACTGGAATTAAATCCAGATAATTAATCTCTATATTTTGTTTTTTGCTTTTTTTACTCTGTTTTTTCATCAGGCTTTTTTCTTTTTCCATAAGGAGAATTTCAGCAGTGTCAGGATCATGATAATCATGAGAACAACACCACCGATGTTGCCAAAGTTAACAACTCCGGATACATCCAGGCTGATACCAGCAACTGCAAGGATAGCAAGTGCGATACCTACCAGACCTTCTCCGGCGATCATACCTGCACAATACAGTGTACCATCTGTAACCTGATCGTTCTTTGTTTTTTCATCAACGTTCTTTCTGCCATCCATAAACATACGAACAACACCACCGATCATGATGGTTGCATTCAGATAAATTGGAAGGTAAAGACCGATTGCAAATGGCATTACCGGAATTCTTAAGATTTCCATACCAATTGCAAGGAATACACCGATGAATACAAGTGCCCACGGAAGATTTCCACCCATGATACCTTCAACGATCATCTTCATCAGACCTGCCTGAGGAGCCGGAACTTCTGCTCCACCATATCCCCATGCTGCATCCAGAAGATACAGAACACCACCGATTGCAAGACCGGAAGCAACAACACCGATCAGCTCACCGATCTGCTGTGTCTTAGGAGTTGCACCAAGAAGGTATCCTGTCTTAAGGTCCTGAGAAGTATCACCGGCGATTGCTGCAATGATACAGATAACAGAACCAATTGCGATTGCTGCTTTCATACCATCGATTCCAGTCTGTCCGCTGCTCTTGATCACAATTGTAGAGATCAGAAGTGTAGCGATTGCCATACCAGAAACCGGGTTGTTAGAGCTACCGATCATACCTACCATACGGGAAGATACAGTTGCAAAGAAGAATCCGAAGATTACGATAAGGAGTGCTCCAAGCGGATTAACCGGAATAGCCGGTACTGCCCAGATAATAACTACCATTGCAACGATACCGATCAGAATGAAATTCATCGGAAGATCTCTGTCTGTTCTTGCAGTTCCTTTTACGGATCCGCCCTTCATGCTCTTCATGGAATCACGGAATGTGCTGATGATCAGTGGCATGGATTTGATCAGGGAAATGATACCACCTGTAGCGATGGCACCTGCTCCGATATATTTAACATATTTGCTCCAGATTGCTGCCGCACCGCCAGCCGCATACAGCTGTGAAATAGTCACACCCGGATCAGCCGGATACAGCCATGTGTCTGGTCCGAACAGACAAATCATCGGAATGATCACGAGCCATCCGACAATGGAACCTACGAACATGAAAGATGCTACACGTGGTCCTACGATATAACCAACACCAAGAAGTGCCGGATATACTTCCATACCAATCTCACCCTTAAGGGATGTAAATGCTGCAGAAACGTCTGCCGGGATAACCTTCAGACCGTCAACAACAAATTTGAAGACTGCTGCAAGTCCCATACCGGAAAATACAGTAGAAGCGTTTGCGCCGCCCTCTTCACCTGCAAGAAGTACGTCTGCACATGCAGTTCCTTCCGGATAAAGAAGTGTCGCATGCTCTTTAACAATAAGAGCGTTACGAAGCGGTACCATGAAAAGTACACCAAGGACACCACCGCAAAGTGCGATCAGAGTGATCTCAACCAGACTCGGTTTATCACAGAGACCTTCTTCTGCCCATAAAAAAAGAGCAGGCATTGTAAAAATAGCACCTGCTGCAAGTGACTCACCGGCAGAACCGATCGTCTGCACCAGGTTGCTCTCCAGAATGGAGTTTTTCTTCATGATGACACGGATAACACCCATAGAAATAACTGCTGCCGGAATGGATGCGGAAACAGTCATACCGACACGAAGTCCGAGGTATGCGTTAGCTGCACCGAATACGATAGCAAGGATGACACCCATGATCACAGATGTTACCGTCATTTCTGCGGTTACTTTTTCAGCAGGAATATACGGTTTGAACTCTTTGTTTTCGTTCATTGATTTCCTCTCCCTTAATTTTTTTTGGTCTATTAACCTCATACCATTATAACCGACTTCATGTTGATTATCAAGGGCGATTTTATGAATTTTTTATATTTTCGTTCGTTTTATTTAACACTTTTTGGAAATGTTGCACATTTTTGTCTATTATCCATCAATTTCCAGCTGTTTTGTCAGATATCTGCCGACAATTTTCGAAAAGTTCGCAATATCACGGATGTAAGCAAAATCCTTACCAAATATCTTTTTTTCCGTTGCGAGATCTTTTTCCTCTCCTGCGAATACCCCCAGAACACTGACATCAAGATTACGCAGACGCCGCACTTCTGTTGCTGTATCCGCGATTGCAGCCTTTCCCTGATAAGGCTCCGGATTTTTTGCATTCGGTCGGTTTATGATCACATCATATGGACGTCCATCACTCAAAATGATCATAATCTTCTTTTCTTCTTCTCTTTGAAGGAGATCATATCCGGCAGTCCTTATGGCCAATCCGTCACGATTGTTCGAAGACGTAACATAATTAAAGATGTTATCATTTTCTGACCGCGGATCATCGTATCTGCGAAACCGATGCATGATCGTATAATCCCAGAAGGTACAAAAGCTCATCACCCGATGCGGAATATCAACATTACTCAGTGCCTCGCTGATAATATAAGCCTGCAGTGCCACATCACCCTGCCGCTTCATCTGTGATCCGCTCGCATCGATCAGAACATCCACAACAAAATCCGATATTTCTCCTTTCAGTTCCTGTTGAAACAGTTTTGCATCATTAGTCCGGCCAATCCGCCACAATCTGGAAGGTACGATCATTCCACGATCCGAAAGAACAGTCTGTGTCTCACTTCTGAGTACCAGAGATTTCCGGAGTGTTTCTGTCAGGACAGTAATATTATGTTTCACGATCCTGTGTTTGTCATGATAAAGCCAGATATTTTTGTTGCGCAATCGTTTTGCATACTCGTACTGATAATTGCTTTTTACCGGATTTTTGAGAATTCCCTCCGTAAAGTACAGACTGCAGTCACTGTGAATTCCCCGGCACATCTGATAATTGATCTTCTTCTCTTCTGCTTCACTTAAATAAGACTTTCCATAATTCAATTCCACATATGTGTAAGCTTTCTCCAACATCTCCGGAGTAACTACTTTGACCGAACGCTTCTTTTGACGTTTTTCTTCCATTTCTTCTGTAACTGCAGAATTTTCAAGGCCGGAAACAGAATTTGTCAACTGCTCTGCATAACTTTCCAGTACCTCTTCATACATTTCCTCTGAAAGAAAATCCTCCCAGGAATATTCCGTAAGATCTTCCATCGTCACTGCAAGCACCTGTTCCAGTGTCCCATGCATACTTTCAAAATCCGGATCCATTAATCGATTATACAGTTCATCGATCACACGGATCAGTTCCAGTGTATCTGTACTGTTACCAGCTCTCTCTATCAACTCCATAAATGGCTGTAATTTTTTCTCCACATGCCATTCTCCGTTGTTCAGTCTTCTGCGAAGCACTGCAACTTTCAATCTTCCCGGAATATCTCTAAGATTCGGCAGTATATCAAATTCCTGTTCCAGAATATCCTCCATACACTGTCTCTGCATATCACGGATACCCGGCCGTTCTTCACAGATCTTGTCTCCTATAGCCTCTTCAATACAGAGCTGTGCCACAAACGTCAGCTCATTCTCTCCTGCCTGAAGAAATATTTTTTTAACAAGATAAAGCCCGAGCATATCCTTATCATAATATCTGGCAAGAGCGCCCTGCTTGATTCCATCATACAGTGCAATTGCCTTTGATCTGAGAAAAAGCGATACGTCAGGCTTCATATCCAGTTGGTAATCTCCGCTTACTGTCCACAACAGATTACGGATCCTATTCTCCAGTTCCAGGCGATATTCATCAATTTCAACTGGTTCTGTATTATTCATATACATCTTCTCTGGTCCATTCCGATGGAATTCTGGTACTTACCACATCTTCTACGATTTCTTTTTCGAATACATCAAACGTTTTGTTAACTACTCCCATTCGGACAGCTTTTGCCGGGGAAAGTCCCACATCCACGATTTTCATTGCCGCAAGGAGTCCTCGAAGATCCAATGCTTTTGTTGAAATTTCACTGTTCAGTGCCTTCAGCTGCAAGTCCAGAAACAATCCAACAAACTGCTCTATCGCGCTTTCTCTGGCATTCGGGAACATCTGATGAAAAATAAATCCCAGCGTTTCTTCCGTCTGTGCCGGCATGTCGATAACCAAAAACCTGGATACAAGTGCTTCATTTAATTCTTTTGTTCCTGCATACCCATAATTCATCGTACCGATAAATCTTGCTGCAGGATGAAGATCGATCTTGTCATATCCCGGAACATCAATGGAACGCCGATAGTCCAGCGTTGCATGAAGAACAGAGACTGCATCATTTTTGGCCATATTGATCTCATCAAGGATTCCAAATCCGCCATATTCTGCACACCGGTAAATGCTTCCCTTTCGAAGCTTTACTTCATTGTCCTCAAAAGTATCCGTACCGATCAGGTCTCCACTGTTTGTATTGACATGAAAAGAAATATTATAAGAAGGCCGGTTAAAAATATATGCCAGATTTTCTGCCAAAATATTTTTGCCGGTTGCTTTTGGTCCGGTCAGAAGCAGATTCTGTTCCTGCAGGATCCCCGCGATGGCCATCTCCAGAATATCTTTTCCATAAAATGGAATTGCAGGTTTGATAATTCTGTTTTTCACCTCATCAGAAACGGGATATACTTCCCGAAACTTTACAATTTTATTTATTAAAGAGGAGGAGACACCCTGCTCCTCCAGAAATTTCAATTCATTCACTTAAATTTCTCCTTCGAAGATCACACTTCAAAAATCAGATCGCCATAAGACGGCATCGGCCACATTTCTTTGTCCACCAGCATTTCCAGTTCATCCACCGGTGTACGAAGTTCTGTCATAGCCTTGCATACTTCATCTTTGCAGTACACTGCACGTTCTCTGCCTTCCGGAATCTCCGGAACCTTTGCCACGACCTTGGACAGTCTGTTCATTGCACTGTTCGTATCCTTCAGAAGTGCCGTACATTTCTCAAGAAGATCCATCTGTACACTCACATCGATCGGGCCTGCAGCTTTCACTGCATTGATGGAACCTGCCAGAACAGTCGTATATTTGATCACTGCCGGGATAATCTGTTTCGTTGCAATATCGATCATAGTCTTCGCTTCGATATTAACCGCTTTTGCATAGATTTCATATTGAATCTCTGCACGGGATTCCAGTTCAGTCTTTGTAAAGACATGGAACTCCTCAAACAGCTTCACTGCCTTTGGTGTAGTCAGCGCCGGAATCGCATCTACCATAGACGGCAGATTCGGCAGTCCACGACGTTTTGCTTCTTCTGCCCATTCCGGTGCATAACCGTTGCCGTTGAACACGATTCTCTGATGATCAATTGCATATTCTTTGATCAGATCATGTACTGCCATATCAAAATCTTCGGCAGCTTCCAGACGATCACATGCTTCTTTGAACGCTTCTGCTGCAATCGTATTGAGTACAACGTTACATTCAGAAATAGAATCTCTGGATCCTACCATACGGAATTCAAATTTGTTTCCGGTAAACGCAAACGGTGAAGTACGGTTACGGTCTGTCGCATCTTTCATGAAATCAGGAAGAGTCTTAACACCTGTCTCCAGAAGGCTGCCTTTCTTACTGTGCGTAGCCGTTCCAGTGCTGATCAGCTGATCAAGCACATCTCCGAGCTGTTCTCCAAGGAATACGGAAATAACAGCCGGCGGAGCTTCGTTTCCGCCAAGTCTCTGATCATTTCCAACATCTGCTGCAGATTCACGCAGAAGATCTGCATGTGTATCGACAGCTTTAAGAATACATGTCAGCACAAGAAGAAACTGTATATTCTCATGTGGAGTCTTTCCTGGATCCAGCAGATTGATTCCGTCATCAGTAGTCAGTGACCAGTTATTGTGCTTACCGGAACCATTTACACCCGCAAACGGTTTCTCATGAAGCAGACAGCGCATGCCATGGCGGCTTGCTACTTTTTTAAGAATACGCATCATGATCTGGTTATGATCTGCAGCAATATTGACCGGTGCATAGATCGGCGCAAGTTCATGCTGTGCCGGAGCAACTTCATTATGCTGTGTCTTGGCTGTTACTCCAAGTTTCCAGCACTCTTCATTTACTTCTTTCATATATGCGGAAATTCTCTGACGGATAGTTCCAAGATAATGATCATCCATCTCCTGACCTTTCGGCGGCATCGCACCAAACAAAGTTCTTCCTGTATATGTAAGATCTTTTCTCTGCAGCCATTTTTCTTTATCTACAAGAAAATATTCCTGTTCAGCACCAACAGATGGTGTTACCTTCTTTGAAGTTGTATTGCCAAAAAGGCGAAGAAGACGTAAAGACTGTGTATTGATTGCTTCCATAGAACGAAGAAGCGGTGTCTTCTGGTCAAGTGCTTCTCCTGTATAAGAACAGAATGCGGTCGGGATACACAGAGTTCCGCCAGCTGCATCATGACGTACAAATGCCGGTGAAGTACAATCCCATGCAGTATAACCTCTTGCTTCAAATGTTGCTCGAAGTCCACCTGACGGGAAAGAAGACGCATCTGACTCTCCCTTGATCAGTTCTTTACCCGAAAAACTCATCAGTACTTTGCCGTTTTCCTTTGGAGCTGTGATAAAAGCATCATGCTTTTCTGCAGTTACTCCTGTCAAAGGCTGAAACCAGTGGCTGTAATGTGTGGCACCTTTCTCGATTGCCCATTCTTTCATCTCATGAGCAACGACATCTGCTACTTCCAGAGAAAGTTCCTTTCCCTCTTCTATCGTCTTTTTCAGCTCTTTGTATACTTTTTTCGGAAGTCTTTCTTCCATGACAGCGTCATTGAATACATCACATCCGAAAAGTTCGGTTACATTCACGTAGTCTGACATCTTCTATCTCCTTTAGTTTATGCTTTGCTGTATGTTTCTCAGTTTTGATCTTATGATCATTCTTTGGTTTTGGTACTTTTTAAATAAAGGCTCAGTGCTTTATGCCTGTTTTCAATCTCCACATAAGTGTGATCACCACCAAACTCTCCGTCCAGTGTCCACGGCACTTCCTCTTCTGTCTCTATCATAAGCTTCTTTGACTTGAATGAATAAATCATGTCCGTGTTGTCCTCAGCCATCACCAGTGCAGTCATGATTTCCTGCAGCTGAAGAGGATTCTTCGGATGTCTGATCAGTGTCACCTCAAAAAGCCCATCATTCATATCTACATTTTTGCCAGTAAGATTTTTAAATCCTCCAACAGATCTGGAATTTGTAATCATTCCTACGATAAAATCATCTTCTACCTGAATCTCTTCAGAGGTTACTTTCATATGGTAGGATTTGATATCGAACAGTCGTTTTACCCCTTCCAGAAGGTATGCCACATGTCCAAGAACATTTTTCAGATCCTGGTCTGTTTCATAGGATACATCTGTAAACAGACCAAAAGCAGCCACATATGCAAACGTCTGGCTGTTAAATCTTCCTATATCACAGTGATACAGATTTTCTTCCATGATCATCTGAGCAGCCTTCACCATGCTTTTGGGCATAAAGAGACTGTTTGCAAAATCATTGGTACTTCCTGCCGGAATATATCCAATCGGTACATTACTGTTTTTCTCTGTGATTCCGGTAACTACCTCATCCAATGTACCGTCTCCTCCGCTGCACACGATCAGATCAACAGAGTCCGCATATTCTTTTGCTTTTTCATATGCATCTTTCGGTGCCTGTGTTGCGCGGATAATGACCTCATAATCATGACTGCTGAATATATCAACAATATCCAGTAAATGCATCTTAATCCTGCCTTTTCCCGCTTTTGGATTAAACACAAAGAGCATTTTCTTTGCCACGGTCTGATGTCCCCTTTCTTTTGTTTTATTACGCAATCTATATCATACAACAAATTATTGCAAATTCCTAGATGCAAATTTTTTCTGTTAAAGAATGGATTCCATAAGGTTTACGCTTATGCAAACGCCTTCGCCTGTTTTTTTCTCTTTTTATCAACGCTGCAAGTATTCCCTGAACAAGATGCTGCCCTGCAAACATATCCGCCAGAGACAAGCCAAGCGGCGTAGGTGCGTTCTCGGCATTTCCATTAAGCCATGTCACTCCCGAAAGACTTTGCGCTAAAAGATCTTGACCCGGCTTACTTTTCCACGGACCTTTTTCTCCATATCCGGAAATTTTCCCATATATAATCCGAGGATTCCATTCCTTTAAATTTTCATAAGAAAGTCCGAGTTTTTCTGCTACTCCTGGTCGAAAATTGAAAACAGCAACATCCGCTTTTTGAACCAACTTTTCTATTTTTTTCAAATTTTCTTTTTGTTTAAGATCAATTGATATCCCCGATTTATTTCTATTAATTGCGTGAAATAATGTACTGTCATTTCCTATCTTGCAATCAGAAACGTACATTGTTCTTGCAATATCTCCGCCCGGACGTTCAATTTTAATTACCTCCGCACCAAGATCTGCCAACCTAAGAGTCGCAGACGGTCCAGATAAAAACTGGCTAAAGTCAAGAACTGTAATTCCCTCTAATGGTTTCAATCTGCCGCCTCCTCTCTAAGTTTCATTTCTTCTATAATTTTTTCTGTATGTTCTCCAAGAAGTGGGCCTCTTAAAGAACTCCCCATTTTTTCTCCATTCACCGAAATTGGGCACCTTGTGGTAGTCATAGACTCACCATTTGGAAATACAAATGTCTGCAGAAAATCAAGGTTTTTAAATCCTTCCGATTCAATCATTTTTTCCCAGCTATATACATCTGAACACCAATAATCTTCTTTTTGAAGAATTTCAAGCCAATGTGTGGTAGATTCTGTTTTTAATTTGTCAGCAATAATTTGTTTAATTTCATCTCTTTTTATGAATGCATCTTTATCTGAGTTATACAAGAAAAGTTTTTCAATTTTTAAAAGTCTTCCTAGCTGTTCCAAAGACCCCATTGCTAGCGCAATATATCCATCCTTCGTTTCATAAATTCCATATGGTGCTCCCAAAAGCGGATGCGCATTATTACAAGTAGCACGAACCGGAAGGTGATGACCATTACTGAGATATGTACTAATTCCCTCAAATTGCATATCCAACGCAGATTCCATAAGAGTTACCTCAACAAGTCCTCCACGTTTTGTCTTTGTTCTTCTTATCAATGCTGCAAGTATTCCCTCTGCCATATGTGTCCCTGCATAAGAATCCACAACCGAAAGGCCAAAAGGCGCCGGTGGATCTCCACCGTTTCCATTTAACCATGCGAGTCCAGACATCGACTGAATCAGAAGATCCTGCCCTGGTTTTGTCTTCCACGGACCTTCTTGTCCATATCCGGTAACTGTAGCATAAACAATTCCCGGATTCCATTGACTTACACTCGCATAATCCAGACCATTTTTTTTCATGACCCCCGGTCTGAAATTTTCAATCATGACATCTGCCTTCTTAATAAGTGCTTTCAGAATTTTCAGATCTTCAGGATCTTTCATATTTGCACAAAAGCTTTCCTTACCACGATTGATTGCAAGAAAATTCATGCTATCTTTACCAACCACAAGATTTTCAAGCGTCATTTTTCTTCCACTATCGCCACTTCCTGGTCTTTCTACTTTGATTACCCTTGCTCCCATATCAGCCAGCCGCATGGCACATGACGGTCCCGCCAGATACTGGCTAAAGTCAAGTACAAGTATTCCGTCTAGTAATTTCAACCTTTTTCCTCCTTTGATATGAGATAAAGCTCATTTAATTTACAGATTATTTTCTGTGGATTTCCACCATTCATTACATATTCGCGCACAAAATCACCTGCATTATCCTGAAACTCAAGATATCCACTATATCTTGGTCGAAGGTAAGAATGATCCAGTGTATAAAGCGTATCCTGGAAAAAGTTCATACATCTTCTATTATTTTCACCATCCAGCCAAGCTGATCGATGTCCTGGTTGCCCTCCATTATCAAAAAATATTGTTTTTTGAATTTCTGAGGATGCTGCATATGCTGCAAAATCCACTGCTTCTTCCGTATATTTTGTTTTAGCAGATATAGCAAGCCCTGTTCCTCCTAGTACTGTATGGAGTGGAACTCCATTAAAACTTACAACATCATTGGCTTTAAGAAGATATTTTGCATAACCGCGTCTAGAATAATTGGTATAACCATATGCAAAAGGACAATAATATATTTTATTTTCTGATGCCATCACTTCATGAACAGAAATAGGATCCCAGTTAAACATTTCCTGTGGACAATATGATGCAAGTTCTCTCATCTTCTCCAAAATTTCACATCCGCTCTCTTCATCAACCATGCAGTCATCTGTAAAAAATTTATCTGCCATATTGTCCGCAAACATATAAAAATCCATTAAAAGATTAATTGGAATCCCCGCATATGCGACAATTCCCTGTCTGGCAAGACCAAGAACCTCTTCAAATGTCTCTGGTATTTTCTTGTCTGTGAAATAATCTGGTCTGTACACAGCAATCGGAGTTGCTGCATCAATTGCCAATGCACTTTGATATCCATCAAAATTATAACTATTATGTGAAGCTCCAACAGAGTTCTCTGCCTGATCATTCAAATACTCTTCACTTAAATATTCCTGCAGCGGCAACAGAATTTTATGTTTTGCAGCAAATCCAGCCCATGGATGATCTATAATCAAAAGATCATACGCTTCAGCCAGTTTCTCAACCGGTGCATCCGCAAATTCCTGCAACGATCTTTTCTCCCATGTAATATCTATATCCGGATGTAATTCAGCATATCTCTGAGATACTGCTACAATAGATGTAAATCCACGACTATGTGCCCATGTAATTCCTTTCAGTTTCTTCATATACATTTCCCTTCCATTACAATATATGTGATAATACCAATATTTTTTGTTTGGTGGTACCAATTTGATTGTTTTTTGTTATTTCCATTATTTTTCCACGTTTGGTAGTACCAATTTTAATATACATAACCCTCTGTATTTTGTCAATATGTATATTTTCACTATTTTTTTCTGTTTATTGTGTATTTTCACTATTGAACATTATTTCACCTTTATATTATAATCAAAAAAATGATTTATTTTGGTAGTACCAATTCCAATTATTATTACAAATCCAGCTCTTGGTACTACCAATAGAAAGAAAGGAGATCAAAACACACAAATGGAAAAGACTAAATTAATTGCTGCATCCCTATCTATTTTTGACAACAATAATCAAGTAAATGACAGTGAAATGCTTAATTTATGGAATAAACTAGTCGAAGAAGGGGCTGATGGTATTTTCATAGGTGGAAGTGTTGGCGAATGCTTTTTATTAAAAAACAGCGAACGCATTCATATGTTCGAAGAAGCTTCTCGTTTTGCTGCTTCTACTAATCGACCGTTGGATATCTACGCACATGTTGGCGCGCTCTCTACTGATGAAGCAATCGAAATGGCACGCGCAGCTAAATCTGCTGGCATTAAACATATAGCTTCAACCCCACCTTTCTATTTCAGTCTATCTCGAAAAGAAGTGGCACATTACTATTATGATTTAGCCTCCGCAATCAATGATTCTGTATTATACTATGATATTCCTTCAAGCACACATATCGACTTGAACACAGATGATCCAGATATTCAGAGTCTTTTGAAATCTGGTGTAATTTCAGCTATCAAACATACAAATCTCCAATCATACAGAGTTAATAAAATCAAGTCCCTGAATCCCAATATTACAATCTTTGGTGGGTTTGAAAGTCGCGTAATTCCAATGATGGGGTATCACTGTAATGGTTTTATAGGCAGCACATTCAATTTCATGCTCCCACAATACAGAAAAATTATCGAAGTGTACCACAGCTCTCAGTCTTCAAAAGTATACAGAATGGTTCAGGATACCACTTCTGTTTTGAACGTTTTACTCGAAGTCGGATTACCGGCAGCGATTAAATACATTCTTGCCTCTCGTTACGGAATCCAAGCCGGTGAAGTCCGTCGTCCGCTCCTTCCATTAACGTTGGAAGCAAAGAAAAAAATTGATGAAATCCTGAACCAAAAATTATTTGATGTCACTTCTCTTTGATGTTACAATGTATGGTAGATTTAACGAAATTCGAAATTCAGAAAAGAGACAATTTACCATGGCATCAAATAACGATAAAAAACTCACTTCGACAGAAATAGTAATTCAGGAAATTGCAGAGACTATTCTTTCAGGAGAGTTAAAACCTGGCGATAAACTTCTCACCGAGAGAGAACTTGCAGAAAAATATCAAGTCACTAGAAGTTGCGTTCGAGAAGCAATTCGATCACTTTCTTTAATTGGAATGCTTGATATTCGTCCCGGTGGTGGTAGCTATGTTGCCGATTCTCAAAAGGCAATTCCTGCTAATACAGTATTGTGGATGTACCACCAAAATCTTCATGAATACGGAAATATTTACGCCGTCAGAAAGTTAGTTGAAACAGAAGTATATTTGGAATGTTTTGATCATATGACCGACGCGGCGCGTAATTATATTGCGCAAGCGCGAGACATGCTCTTAAATGTAAATACTGAAACGATTAGTGCTCAAGAAATGGAAGCTACTTTAGCTGATATTGATTTGAATATTGGTAATTTCTGTGGAAACAATATTCTGTGTAAACTAATGCAAACTGTTATCACCTTACGAATGGAAGCTTCTTTAAACATCCTTTCTCTTAACTCTTCAAGAGTAAGCGCTGTATATTATAGATGTAAAATATTAACTGCTATGTTACAGGACGATCGAAAGATAGTAAAAGACAGTATTAGAAGTTTCTTCAAAAATTCTATCAAAGAATTAAACCTTAATAAAAAAAGCAATTCTTAAATTATGCCCAAAGAAAAGAGTTACAGTTCTACAAATTGCATAGAACTATAACTCTTTCTGTTTTATTCCATATAGGTTCCAACGCCTACCGGTGTATCATAATTATAATCTGTAATCACAATTCCTTTATTGGAATTCAGTGCATGAACAACTTTGCCATTTCCGATATATAAAGCCACATGAGAAATTCCGTTTCCGTAGAAAACAAGATCCCCGACTTCCATATGGCTCAGATCTTTTTTCACAGAAGCACCATACTGAGCTGCTGCCACTCGTGGAAGCGCATAACCAAAAGATGCAAATACGGACATAACAAAGCCGGAACAGTCAGCACCATTCGTAAGGCTTGTTCCTCCCCATACATACGGATTACCAACAAACTGTACAGCAAAGTCGGCAACTTCCTGACGCTTCGCCACACGTTTCTCTTCTTTTCGCTTAGCAGCTTCTTTCAGCGCCTTTTCGCGAATACGGGTAGTTTCCTCTTTCATCTCCTGCGCACGTCTTGCCACTTCCTGCGCATCTGCATATTTCTTCGCTTCTTTTTTCAGCTCCTGGTACTCCTGTGCACGGACTTCTGCATGTGCCACGATCTGATTCGCCATCGCACTGATATCACCACCGGATACACTGTCATCCTCTCCATCAGAGAAATCCTCATCTTCCTGGTCTTCTTCTGCAATCTCCATTTCAACATCTGCAGAACCACTGGAAAAATCCGCCGCCTGCACGCTCCATGTACTGCTGATACAACATATTGCCAATAACATTGCTGTTATTTTTTTCTTCATCTATTACTCCTTTGCGTTTGTTAAATACATAATTTACGCGCAACAGTTATGTATCTTAACACAATTGTAATAGATTTGTCAAATTTTTCTTTATTTACGCTTTAATACTCCATCAAATAGCGCTGAACAGATGCCACTGCATTGGCTCCATCTGCCACTGCAGTTACTACCTGACGCAGATTCTTGGTTCGGATATCGCCGGCGGCAAAGATGCCCGGTGTACTTGTCACGCCATCTTCTCCAGCAATGATATAGCCGCTTTCATCCATCTTCACAAGATCTTTGAACTTTCCACTTCCCGGCACGATTCCTACTGCAATAAATACTCCATCCACCGAAATTTCCTTTTCCTCATCCGTTTTTACATTTCGTACTTTCAGTGCCGTCACTTTGTCCTCACCTTCCACAGATACCGGTACACTGTCCCACACCAGTTCAACATTATGGCAGGCAAATAAGCTGTCCTGAAGAATTTTTTCCGCACGAAGTTCATCACGTCTGTGTACCAGATAAACTTTCTTGCAAGTCCGGGAAAGAAGAATTGCATCTTCCACAGCCACATTTCCGCCTCCTACTACTGCAACTGTCCCTTCCTGAAAAAAGGCCGCATCACAGGTTGCACAATAGGAAACTCCCATACCACCCAGTTCTTCCTCTCCGGGAATTCCAAGATGACGGTGTGTCGCTCCACAGGCTATGATTACCGCCCTTGCATGATATTCATTCTTTTTGGTCCGGATCACCTTGATCTCTCCCTCGTCTGTAACAGAAAGAACTGGCTCTCTCTTTGGTTTCAGTCCAAGTTTTTCCGCATGGCCTGCCATCGCCTCACCCAGATCCAGTCCGGTGATTCCAGGAAGTCCCGGATAATTGTCTACTTCATATGTGTCCACGATCTGTCCGCCCTGCACAAATTTTCTGTCCAGCCAGATTGTATTTAACTTTGCTCTTGTGGCATAGATTGCAGCACAGATTCCTGCCGGCCCTGCACCAAGAATTGCCAGATCATATATATTATTTTCCATCAGCTTCCGCCTCACTTTCTACGTTGCTGTTCACTCACAGCTGCTGCCTATCAGTTTAGCATACAATCGTTTTTTTTTCCAATAAGATAGTAAAAAGCACTCCTTCGAGGTCTTTATGAAGTTATCTTTCCACAGACCAACATCCCGTATTCTGATTGCAGGCACGTTGTGTCTCGTTTTTCTGCTTGGAACTATCCTTGGCTGGGCAAACACACACCTGCTCTCCGCAGACAATCGTTTTGAGCAATTTACAGAAGAACTTTTTCAAAAAGAAGTTTCCGGCAATATGCTGAACCTTCATTATTCACTGGCTTATCCGGAAAAGAAAGGGATACAACGCCCCAAAGCTACACTTGGTACAATTTCTCTGCCTTCTTCACAATTAACAGACACATCTTCTGCCTCCCTTTCCAATACCTCCTCTGAAGCAGAAGATTTTACATCCCAAACGCTCAAAAAGCTTCAGACATTCAAAGCCTCCGGTCTTTCTGAATCCAACCGGCCCACACTCGACATGCTTCTTCTGTATTACAAAACACAGGCTGACTATCAGGACTATTCCATCCTTTATGAACCTTTAAGTCCCAGTCTTGGAATTCAGGCACAACTTCCCGTCCTGCTCGCCGAATATGCCTTCTATCAGAAGCAGGATATCGCAGACTATCTGAACCTTCTTGTCTCTGTAGAACCATATTTTGAAAGCATTCTTGCTTTTGAACAGGAAAAATCACAACAGGGATATTTTATGAGTGATACAACACTGGACCGTGTTCTGGACCAATGCCGTAGCTTTATCAAGGAGCCCGATTCCAATTATATGCTGGATATTTTCGCCGAAAAATTGAAATCTTTCGGAAAACTTCCTCAAAAAGAACAGGATATTCTCATCCAAAAACATAAACAGATTCTTCTGAACAAGGTAATTCCTGCCTATCAGAATCTGATTCTTGGTCTGCAGTCCCTCCGTGGCACCGGCCGCCCAAGTCAGGGACTTGCACACTTAAATGGAGGAAAAAAATATTATGAATATCTGATAAAGAGCCAGACCGGCTCCTATACACCAGTCAGAGAAATGCAGAAACGACTTGCCGGGCAGATTGCAGCTGATATGAACAATGCACAGAAGATTCTGAAGCAAAATCCTTCTCTGCTTCGCAAATTGAACAGCCATTTCGACCTTCCCGAAATGGAACCACAGGACATTCTCACTGCTCTCTGCCAAAAAACTGGTAAAGATTTTCCGGCTCTGCCAGAGACAGACTACACCGTACGCTATGTACATAGATCCATGCAGGAATACCTGAGTCCGGCTTTCTATCTGACTCCTCCGCTTGACACCCGAACACCCAATATCATCTATATTAATCCTTCAGACCAGCGCAGTAACCTGGAACTTTTTACAACTTTGTCTCATGAGGGATTTCCAGGACATCTGTATCAGACTATCTTCTTTGGAAACACAGAACCTTCTGATATCCGCTATCTGATCACCTCCAGCGGCTACATCGAAGGCTGGGCAACTTATATAGAATCTTATGGATATCAGTATGCTTCCAATTATCTGGATGATAATGATGGCTCTGACTATGTCTGCCTTACCTGGCTGAACCGCAGTATTAATCTGTGCATCTATTCCCTTCTGGACATCGGCATCCATTATTATGGCTGGAGTCAGGACGAAGCCGCCAGATTGCTGAAACTTTTTGGAATCACAAATACAAATGCAATATCTGAGATCTACCAGTATATCGTGGAAACGCCCGCCAATTATCTGAAATACTGCTGGGGATACCTCTGTTTTCTTGATCTGAAGACAGAATGGCAAACTGTACTCGGCAACAACTTTAATCCAAAAGCTTTTCACCAATATCTTCTTGAAATCGGTCCTGTCCAGTTTCCAGTACTGCAAAAATACATGCAGAAACATCTCCAAAAACTGACAGTCAAAGAAAACGGCCATTCTGCCGCTGTAAATTCAGATACAAAAAGGAGGTGCAGCTATTTGCACCTCCTACTCTTTTCCGTAATCATCAAAAAATCTCTGCAGTTTCAGCAATGCTTTCGTTAAATCCTTGGTTTCCTGCGGATTCAGGCTGTCAAGCACTGCCATGACCATCTTCTCATGAAAGATTTTATGATGAAGATAAGCTTTTTCTCCTTTTTCTGAAAGAGAAACCAGGACAACTCTCCTGTCCTCTTCACTTCTGGTTCGTTCTACATAGCCTTTTTTCACAAGATGGTTGATTGCAATCGTCAGTGTTCCCACCGTAACAGACATTGTTTTGGCCACTGTAGACATATTCTTGGATTCCTGTATACCGATCGCTTCCATAATATGCATATCATTTACTGATATATCTTTATATTCTGATGTGATCAGTGCTCGTTCTTCAATATCAAGAATATCTTTAAACAACCTCACCAGAATATTATTCACTGTTTCATATGAATTCATGCGTCTCTCCTCCGCTTCCTGACCCCTGGGCGCAGTCTCTCTGTATTCGTTATTTTTTATTATAGCGTATCTTTATTTGAAGCACAAAGTATTTTTACACTTATTTTTTTACTTAATTCTTTCTTTAAAGTAATCTATTTGCTATAATGGTGAATTGAACATAAACAGACTTTTTTAGGTCTCACAAAATACACAAAGGAATTTATTATGAAAAAAACAAAAACATCCCCTTAAACCTGAAAGAACAGATCAATTCCCGCATTGGCCTGATCTGTTCCATTGTAGTCATGCTCCTTCTGGTTCTTGTTTTTCACCAGCTTGATTATCAACTGATCCAGAAACCTGCAGACCAGGCTGCAAAAGAAGCAGCCAAGCAAAAGGAAGAAGCCGAGGCAGCTGCCAAAGCTCCGGAAATTTCCACTGCAACTGTTGTCGCAGTCGGTGACAATCTCTTTCATGATTCACTGATTGAATCCGGCAAATCCGACTCTGGTACATGGAACTATGACAAAATTTACGAAAATGTCAAAGATGAGATCCAGGCTGCCGATATTGCCATGGTAGACCAGGAAACCGTCTTTACAACAGACCATGATGCTGTCAGCGGTTATCCATCCTTTGCAACTCCGACGGAAGTTGGTGATGCACTGATCAATGCAGGATTCGATGTAATCGAGTCTGCAACCAATCATATCGATGACTACGGATATGACTGTATGGCACAGACACTGAATTACTGGAAAACCAGCCATCCGGATGTACCGGTTCTCGGAATCCATGAGACAGAAGAAGATGCAAATTCCGTCAAAGTGCTGGAGGTAAACGGTATTAAGATTTCTTTCCTTGATTATACATATGGTACCAACAATTCCGGTGCCGGCGAAGGCAAAGAATACATGATCGACATCTTTGAAAAAGACAAAGTAGCTTCCATGATCCAGAAAGCCAAAGAAAACAGCGATGTATTGATCTTTGTCGCTCACTGGGGCAAAGAAATGGAACCAATGCCTACTGAATACGAAAAAGAATGGGCAACCTTCCTTATGCAGCAGGGTGTTGACGTTGTGATCGGCGGTCATCCGCATACCCTTCAGCCATACGGAACTATGTCTGATAAAGAAGGCCACAGTATGCTGCTCTTCTATTCACTCGGAAACTTCGTATCCACTCAGGAGTCTTTTGATGCACTTCTCGAAGGAATGGGCTGCTTCACTATCCAGAAAACAGTCAAAGACGGACAGACTTCTATCGAGATCATTGATCCGCAGATCAAGCCAATGGTAATGCATTACAACAAAGACGCTGGCGTATTCAGTCCGTACATGCTGTCCGATTACACCGAAGAACTTGCTTCACAGCATGAACTACGAACAGTCCTTGGAGATGACTCCTTTACACTCGCCAACCTTCAGAACCGCTTTAAAGAAATCATGTCCCTGACCGTAAAACCATCCTCCAACACCGATCTCCTCGATGTTACCTTCAATTCCGATGGTGATATGGTCAACTCTAATGGAGAATACGTAGACGATACCTGGTCTGTAAGTGCAGCCAACGCCCAGGATGATACCGCTGCCGATAACTCCGACAGCTCTGATGACTCCTCAGACAGTTCTGATGATAGTTCCGACTCGTCTGACGACTACGATTACAGTGACTCATCAGACAACTCTGATGACTCCGACTACTCCGACGAGTCTGATTACAGTGATGACTCCGACTATTCAGACGACTCTGAATACTAACACCTACCTTCTTCCGGTCCAGGCTCACCACCTGTTCCGGAAGCTGAGAGAAAAAGAAATAACGAATTTACGGAAATGTAGAATAAAATTCCATTTATGTATTCGAGCATACAGACGTCTGAGAAAATTTGTAGAAGTACTTAAAGACAAAATATTATGTTGTATCAAAAAATGATGCTGTCTGAGCGTAGCGAGTTCATCATTTTTTGATACGCTTTTAATAATATTTTTTCTTGCTAGTACTTCTGAATTTCTGAATTGTCTATTGCTGAATACATAGCAGGAGTTTTAATTATATTTTTTAGTTCTTTCTCACTTCCGGAACAAAAGCCGCTTTGCATTCTCCTCTGTCACAGCGATCACTTCTTCGCCGCTGATTCCTTTCAGCTCCGCGATCATCGCTGCCACATACGGAAGATTCAGCGAACTGTTTCTTTTACCACGATTCGGCTCCGGACTTAAGTACGGACTGTCCGTCTCCAACACAAGCTGCTCAAGCGGCGCATACTCCACCACTTCCTTCAGCTTCTTCGCACTCTTAAACGTTACAACTCCGCCAATTCCAAGATAAAGTCCCATATTCAGGTATTCCCTTGCTATTTCCTTTCCATAAGAAAAACAATGGATAATCCCTCCATGCATTCCCTCTTTCATGCATTCCTTCACCAGCTCCAGCGTATCCCTGGCTGCATCCCTGCTGTGGATCATAAACGGCATTTTTTCCTCTCTGGCAATCTCCATCTGTGCGCGAAACATCTTCTTCTGAATCTCATGTTCCCGTTCTTCTTTATGCCAGTAATAATCCAATCCAATCTCTCCGATCGCAACTGCCTTTGGCAGATGGCACAGACGACGGATTTCATTCAATGTATCCTCTGTCATCTTTTCTGCATCATCCGGGTGAATTCCAAAGGCGCCATAGACAAAGGGATATTTTTCCATCAGTTCTTCTGTCGCTTTCAGACTCTCGATCGATGCACATGCATTTACAATATGTCCAATTCCATGTGCTTCCATAGAATTCAATAATGCCTCTCTGTCCTGTTCAAAAGCCTCATCATCATAATGTGCATGTGTCTCAAAAATCATATGTGTTTCCATCCGTCTTTCCGCTCCTCAATCATAAACTCTCATCTCTGTTTACTCCGTCAATCTGTTCAAACTCCATTCCCGCACGGATGCTTCCTCCATGCAGAACTCTTGTAAAAACACCCTCTCGCGGCATAATACAATCCCCCATCTTCTGAAAGATTGCACATCCATGATGGCATTCCTTACCAATCTGCGTCATTTCCAGAACAACTTCTCCACAACGAAATCTGGTTCCAACCGGAAGTGATGAAAATCAAACCCCTGCACTACAAGATTTTCTCCAAACGCTCCATCCTCTACTTCGGCACCTCTCGCACGAAAAGCTTCTATTTTGTCATAAGACAGAAGGCTGACCTGTCGATGCCATTTGCCTGCATGTGCATCATTTTTAATTCCCCAGTCCTCTACAAATTCTGCTTCCTCTACCGGATGTTTCTGCGTCCCCTTTTTTTCACTGATACAGACTGCGATCACTTTACCCATAATCAAATTCTCCTATATTACAATTGACCAGTCCTGGACTGGTCATCTGTATTTTTCTATATTATTATTTTCGTGCACAATTACCGGCTTCGCCCGTAAGGATCTCTATTCCATGGCCCAGTGCATCAATGATATATTCCAGACTTTCCCGCACTGCCTTTGGACTTCCCGGCAGATTGATGATCAGTGTCTTTCCTCGAATTCCTGCAGTTGCACGGCTCAACATTGCACGCTTTGTGATCGTCATACTATAAGCACGAATCGCTTCCGGAATTCCCGGAACCTTACGTTCAATGACTTCCTCTGTTGCTTCCGGCGTTACATCTCTCTCAGAAAAACCAGTTCCACCTGTCGTCAAAATCAATTCTGCTTTTTCTGAATCTGCTATTTCCTGCAATTTACCTGCAAGCATTACCTGATCATCCGGAAGGATATCCATGGAAATCACTTCATATCCTTCTCTTTCCAGAATCTCCCTGATCGCGGGCCCGCTTAAATCTTCCCGTTCTCCCCTGTATCCGGAATCACTTGCTGTTATAATTGCTGCGCGTTTCATATTATCCTCCTATCTGTGACATGCACAAACTCTCTGTATCGTCTTCTTTTGCTTTTTCTCTGAAATGATGGCCATCCGGTTTTTCTGCCAGTGCGGCTCTGATCCTGTCCTTCAGCTCCTCATCTGTTCCTCCGTTTCTGAGAACGGCACGCAGATCACGTCCCGCCGTATATTGCAGACAGGTTTTCAGATATCCCTGTGACGTAAGCCGTATACGATTACACTGGCGGCAGAATTTATGGCTGATTGCGCTGATAAACCCAATTTTTCCCTCAAATCCATCAACAGTATAATACGTACATGGCCCATTTCCAAGAGGTTTTCCATTATATGGAATCATTTTTCCAAATTTCTGTTCCACCAAATTCATAATCTTTTCCTGTGGCATTCCTTCAAAAGAACTTCCATATCCAATCGGCATCATTTCAATAAAACGTACATGAACCGGATTTTTACGTGCAAACTCTGCTATCCCACAAAGATCCTGTTCTTCCAATCCCAGTGGAACACAATTGATCTTTAACTGTACTTCCGGATATTTCATTGCCTCTTTGATTCCATCGAGTGTTCCATCCAAAAGATCCCTTCGGGTAATTTTGCAGAAACATTCTCTGTCCAGAGTATCAAGGCTGATGTTCAGACTATCCAGCCCGGATTCTGCAAGTTCCTGCATCTGGTCTTTCAGTAAAATACCATTGGTTGTAAGTGTCACTTTCTGAATGCCTGGTATTTCTTTAATCTGGCGAATCAATCCTGGAATCCGGGGACGTACCAGCGGCTCTCCGCCGGTGATTTTAATCTTCGTGATTCCAAGTTCTGACATTACTCTGCATATGCGAAGGATTTCCGGCTCCTGCAATATTTTTTCACGTTCAGTTAATCGGATACCATCTTCAGGCATGCAGTAGATACAGCGAAGATTACAGCGGTCTGTCACAGAAATTCTCAGATAATCTATCTTTCTTCCACAACGATCAATCATTTTTTTCTTCAAAACGAAAATCTCCGCTTTTGCCTCCTGTTTTTTCTATCAGATGGATTTCTGACATCACCATATGCTTGTCAATTGCTTTGCACATATCATAAATTGTCAGAAGCGTCACCTGCACACCAGTCAGTGCTTCCATCTCCACACCTGTTTTACCTTCTGTCTTTACTGTACAGAAAACATGGATCCGGTTCTTTTCCTGATCCAGTTCATAATCGATCGCACATTTCTGAATCGGAAGCGGATGACACATGGGAATCAGTTCAGATGTTTTTTTCACGCCCATGATTCCAGCCACCCTCGCCACGCCAAGGACATCGCCTTTTTTGACATTTCCCTTCGTAACGCATGCCATGATTTCCGGACCTACCGCAATATATCCGGTTGCCAGTGCAGTCCGATAAGTAACATTCTTTCCGGAAACATCCACCATCACTGCATTTCCTTCTTTATCAAAATGTGTAAGTCCATTTTCCATGGCTTTTTCCTCCCTGAAATCTTACGCAGATTATTTTGGTCGCATGTCTGATCTTACGTCTGACTGTTATCTGCAATATTAATTATCTACAGTATACCCATAAACCATATTGCTTCGCAAGTATAATACAAAAACAAATCCCCCGTGTTCGCTTTCACGATACACAGGGGATCAGACTTTCAGTTACTATAATTTTATTTACACTAACTATTCAAATGCTATCTTATATTTAGCAGATTTCTGCGCCTGCCGGCATTTCTTTTTCCGGTACCATCAGAGACAGCTTTCCATCTGCATCTTCTGCACAGAGAATCATTCCCTCACTGAGAATTCCTGCAAGTTTGGCCGGTTTCAGGTTTGTAACGACCATAACTTTCTTTCCTACCATTTCTTCCGCGCTGTAATGAGCTTTGATTCCGGATACGATCTGGCGTACCTGGCTTCCGATCTTCACCTGAGAACAGAGAAGTTTGCGGGATTTTTTGACTTCCTCACAGGCAATGATCTCGCCAACCTGGAACTGAAGTTTACCAAAATCATCAAATGTGATCTCCGGTTTTGCTTCAATGTCGATCACGTTTTCTTCTTTTTTCTCCTCAACCGGTTCCTCTTTCTTCGGATGAAGTTCTTCTACTTTTGCAAGTACTTCTTTAAGGTCAAGACGTGCAAACAGAATCTCCGGTTTTTCGGTTACTTTGTTTCCTGACGGATACAGGCCAAAAGTCTTGAGGTCTTCAAGTGTACGTTTCTGCGCATTTAACTGAGCAAGGATGCGTTCTGTTGTCTCTGGCATGAATGATTCCAGAAGAGTTGCTCCCATTGTGATTCCCTCAACCAGATTATAAAGAACAGTTGCAAGACGATCTTTCTTTGCTTCGTCTTTTGCAAGTGCCCACGGCATTGTCTCGTCGATATATTTGTTCAGACGTTTAAACAGCGTAAATACTTCTGTCATTGCATCTGCAACACGCAGTTTGTCCATCTTCTCAGCAACTTTGCCCGGAACAGCCAGTGCAAATGCTTTGAGGTCTTCATCAACCGGTTCAACGACACCTTTGTTTTCTACAAGACCTCCAAAGTATTTGTTGGACATGGAAATAGTACGGTTTACAAGGTTTCCGAGAGTATTTGCAAGCTCGGAATTCAGTCTCTCTACCATCAGTTCCCATGTGATGACACCATCATTTTCGAACGGCATTTCATGAAGTACGAAATAACGGACAGCATCTACACCAAAGAAATCTACAAGTTCATCTGCATAAATAACATTTCCTTTGGATTTACTCATCTTGCCATCGCCCTGAAGCAGCCACGGATGTCCGAATACCTGTTTTGGAAGCGGCAGATCCAGTGACATCAGGAAAATCGGCCAGTAAATAGTATGGAAACGGATGATATCTTTACCGATCAGATGAAGGTCTGCCGGCCACAGTTTGTTGAACTGTTCGGAGCTTTCGCCGTCGCAGTCATATCCGATTCCTGTGATATAGTTTGTCAGAGCATCCAGCCATACATAAACAACGTGTTTCGGATCGAAATCTACCGGAATACCCCATTTGAAAGAGGTTCTGGATACACACAGATCCTGAAGTCCCGGAAGAAGGAAGTTGTTCATCATCTCGTTTTTACGGGATTCCGGCTGGATGAAATCCGGATGTGTATTAATGTAATCGATCAGGCGGTCTGCATATTTGCTCATTTTGAAGAAGTATGCTTCTTCTTTTGCCGGAACACATGGACGTCCGCAGTCCGGACATTTGCCGTCTACAAGCTGTGACTCTGTAAAGAAAGATTCACAAGGTGTACAGTACATTCCTTCGTAATGTCCCTTATAGATATCTCCTTTTGCGTACATTTTCTTAAAGATCTTCTGAACCTGTTTCTCGTGGTCAGCGTCTGTGGTACGGATGAATTTGTCATAAGATGTATTCATCAGATCCCAGATTCTCTTGATCTCACCGGATACGTTATCTACGAATTCCTTTGGTGTGATTCCTGCTTCTTCTGCTTTGAGCTCGATCTTCTGACCATGCTCGTCAGTTCCTGTCTGGAAAAATACATCGTATCCTTCCTGTCTCTTGTAACGTGCGATCGCATCTGCCAATACGACCTCATAGGTATTGCCGATATGCGGTTTACCGGATGTATAGGCAATCGCGGTTGTAATATAATACTTCTGCTTGTCCATTTTATCTCCTCCTGAATATGAAATTTAATAATACTCAACGGATTGCTACGCAGCACGCTGCTTCCGCAGTCCTTGGGTATAAAAAAACGCCCTCTCTATTCTATATAGAGAAGACGAGTCCTGCCCGTGTTACCACTTCTGTTCGTTCCTGCCTCGCGGTCAGAAACCTCATCGGGTGCGATTCCAGTCTGACATTCCAATCATTTCTATGATGATCTGTCGCTGTCATGATACCCTTCCGCTATAACAGGCGGTCCTGTTGCAGTCTGAATAATTGCCGAACTATCATTTCCAACATATCACATGATTGCCTCATTGACATCGATGCTCATCTCGACTGCACCTCTCCCAAGCCATCTTCCATCTGCACCTGCACTTCCCTCTCAGCCACAGGAATCGAATGATTCTTTTTCATTCTGCACTACTCTTCTACTCATAGAATAGCAATTCTTCCATCGGGGAATTCTCTGTAATGTGGCCAACAAATGTACTCTCTTGTTCGTTGAGTTTGCTTATATTCTGCGGAAATTCATGTTTCCGCTTCTTTAGAAATAGTAGCATATTTGCCTATATTTGTAAACTGTGAATTTCGATGCCATAAATATGCATAATCCTACATATTTAGCACACACTACCTCCTGTCAGCATCCTCTATCTAACATGAGAATTGACTACCTGATGTTCCAATTGACGAACATATATTCTGAGTTGTATTATAAATTCAAGAAACAGTCCTTAAATTATCTGACACTAGCTATTTCTATTTTTCCCCAAAAGGAGGGATTTTTATGCAAGCTTTATCACAGACAAACACAGGCGATACCTGTACCATTAAATGGATGTTCGGTGTTCCGGAAATCCTTGAAACTATGAGAAACATGGACATCAAAGAAGGCAGCACCATCCAGGTTATTCAGAAATGCCGCGACTGGCTGATCATCGGAAGCAATAACCGCCGGCTGGCAGTTGGAAATGAAGTAGCAGACCGGATACAGGTATAAAACAATGTTAAATACCCGACATCTGTCCGAAAAGTCCAAAGAAATTGAACTCCAGAAAGATCCTCAGCGCAAAACCCTGAACCTGATCTCCGACTGCCTCAAAACACATAATGTGGAGTATATGCTGATCTGAAAATCGACAAAAGACCTCCTTCTGACATCATTCAGAACAAGGTCTTTTATTATTATTTCATCTTAAATTCAATCGTCACCTTAAACAGATCCCCATCGAGATACAATCTGAACTCTCCACCCTGGAGCTGTACCAGATCCTTCGCGATCGACAGTCCCAAGCCGCTTCCTTCGGTATTTCGTGAAACATCACCGCGGATAAACCGCTCCGTCAGTTCATCTGCCGAGATATTCAGTGGCTGTGCGGAAATGTTTTTGAGGGAAAGCTGCACATTCGGTCGATCAACTTTTACATCCACATAGACTCTCGTATTTTCCATTGCATATTTCGATACGTTTCCAAAAACATTCTCCAGTACTCGCCAGAGTCTGCGTCCGTCTGCACAGATGATTGCTTCTTCTTCATCGAAATGGACCACCATCTTCAGGTTTCTTTCTTCAAATTTTTCTTCAAATTCTCCAATCACCTGGTTTACAAGTTCAACAAAATTGAGTTCTGTCATTTCCAGGGAGATATTTCCGGTACTTGCCTTAGAAGCTTCTACGACATCTTCTGTCAGTACTTTGAGGCGCTGTGCTTTATTCTCTAAAACATCCAGATATCCTCTGATTTTAGGATCTTCAGGATTTTCTCGTTTGAGAAGATCAATGTAATTTATGATCGAAGTCAGCGGAGTCTTAATATCATGAGAAACATTTGTGATCAGCTCTGTTTTCATTCGTTCGTTTTTCAGACTGTTTTCCACTGCTGCATCCAGTCCTTCTCCGATATGGTTGATATAATCCGCTATCTTCTTCTGTTCACCGAAAAGTTTCTCTGTCGGAATCTTATATTGAAGATCTCCGTCGGTGATTTTTTTCAGACCATCAAGAATCTGTTCTCTTCCCCAGGCTTTTTTGAGCAGATAATAAAGAGCTACCCAGCAGGTCACTACAAACACCAGAAGGAAAAATGGAATATCTGCGCCAACAAATAATCCTGTCGCCATAAATAGCAAAAATACAAATACACCAAATGCCACGATCGTCTTTATTCTGCTGACCGTATTATTACTCAGAAAAACAATCATATCCGCAAATTTCGAAAAAATCTTTCTGATAAAAAGCAGGACATGTCTGAGTACGCTGTCCCGCCAGATTGATCTCGCCTTAATACGACGTACCAGACTGAGCCATCCCATGAGGAACCATGCGCCGCTCCAGATGCCCAAGATTCCCATTCCGACCAGATAACCTGCCATTCGCATATCTCCCGAATCCATCATCTGCATCATGATCGCAACTCCATAGATCCAGATTCCAAATACTAGCAATGCCGCGATTTCTGTATACCACCGGTCAAAGAAATTCAGATGCACTTCCTGATCTTTATTTGTCTTTCCTGCTGCGATCGTCAGGATTACCAGACCGATAAGTGCCAGAATAAATCCCACACCAGTCAAAATGAGCAGTGGCATGATCCATGGTTCAAATTTATCGTAATATGTTTTCTCCTGTGCAACATAGTCCAGTACAGGAAACGCAGAATCCGCTGAAATACAGTAAATATAATTTTCTCCTGCCGGGCCAGAATTTTCGATCATTTGCTGCCAATATGCCAGCGTTTGATCTAAAGTGTTTTCCATTCCCACCATGCAGTCCTGCTGTTTCGGTTCAATAACCATGAACGCCTCATTGCTGTCCACAATATCGGTCATTATCTTCTTATAGTTGGAGAAAGTCACTGACTTTATATTGCTATATACTTTTTTTGTTTTTGTATCTACATAAAGATACTTATAATTTGTATTTCCCTGCGCATACGCATCCAATACATCTTTAGAATCCACAGCATTATTGTATTTTACCAGTGCTGCATACAAATACTGATATGCTTTTTGAAGATTTCCGTTCCATTCTTTATTGTTATTCACAATATCAAGGATACTGTCTGCCCCGTCTGGTTTGTATTCCTCTTTCAGTGCCGCATCATTGTTTCCACTTGGTTCATAATTCCAGATATTTGTATAAACAACATTTCCATCTGCATCTTCTACATACTCTACATCATCCATACGAATTCCGGAATAGTTATATCCATCATCATAGTAAGCATATTCTTCTCCGGAAAGCATCGATAATATATCCTTTGTATATTCCTGGCTTAGCTTTTCTTCATCACTTCCCCAGACAAACTTCAGCTCTCCACTGATGATCTTATCCGCAAAATCATTATAGTACATATAATAATCACTGCTGTCCGGTCTTCTGCAGATCAGGACATTCACACTTCTGTCCCAGGAACCCTTTGACCACTCTGTCAGGTCACCGGCTTTATATGCAAGCCCGGATGTATTTTTATTTGAGAGACTTTTACCTTCTTTCAGCTCTGTAAGATCGACCAGATCTTCCTTACTGCTTTCATTTAAAATCTCCGTTTCGCCAAGTGCTTCCAGGATCGTATGCGATGTTTCGTACATGTTTTCCGTAAATCTCTCAGAGTCTACATATTTACGGCTGTCCAGCGGACGAATGCCCTTGCTCATAAGCAATATCGATGCGCCACCGCAGACACAGCCTACGACCAGAGCAACTATCGTCAGACAAACCATCAGGCCTTTCAGTCCACATTTTTTTATACCATCTTTTTTTCATTTTACCCCATTTCCTTTCTGTATAAATGCCCTTCCGGAAGTGCCGGGATTATCCACTTTCCATAGCAGAAATTCAGATTTTTTCCACTTTATACCCAAGTCCCCATACTACTTTGAGGTAGCGTGGCTCTTTGGGATTGATCTCAATCTTTTCTCTGATATGGCGAATATGAACAGCTACCGTGTTATCTGCTGCGATTGCTTCTTCATTCCAAATGTTCTCATAAATCTGATTAATAGAAAAAACTCTGCCCTGATTTTGCACAAGAAAAAGGAGAATACGATATTCAATCGGAGTCAGCTTCACACTTTCTCCATCAACAGTAACTTCTTTACGGTCATCATCGATCATAAGTCCGCCCGTTTCGTAAATATTCTCTTTTTTCTCGGTCATTGCCCCCAGCTGTGTATATCTGCGAAGCTGAGATTTCACCCTAGCCACCAGTTCCAACGGATTAAAAGGCTTTGTCACATAATCATCTGCCCCGACATTCAACCCAAGAATTTTGTCCGCATCTTCTGATTTTGCAGATAAAATTATAATAGGAAGAGCGTTTTTTTCACGGATCTTCAATGTTGCCCGTATTCCATCCAGCTTCGGCATCATCACATCAATGATCAGAAGATCCACCGGATGATTCTGCAAAACTCTTATTGCCTGTTCACCGTCATATGCTTTCAGGATATGATGTCCCTCCTGCGTCAGATAAATCTCTATTGCCTCTACGATTTCCTTGTCGTCATCGCATACCAGTATCTCTGCCATTTCCCCTGCCTCCTGTTTTTCATGCTTTTACTATACCTGTTAAGAATTAATATCCATGAGGTAAAATATTAAGATTTTCTTATGATATTAAACGAAGTTGTCCATTGGTATCCTATTATAGCAAATAATATATAAAAACTCTTCAAAAAAATATAATTTCTCTGTTGACAAAGCTGGACCATTATGGTACAGTATAGTCACAGCAAGAAACAATAACGATTACTATTATTAAATAAAACAATTTTCAATTATGTAAAGGAGATTAAGATTATGGCAAAATGGGTATGTAATGTATGTGGTTATGTTCATGAAGGTGACGAGGCTCCGGAAGTCTGTCCAGTATGTAAAGCACCTGCTTCCAAATTCACAAAACAGGATGAGAACCTGACATGGGCTGCTGAACATGTTGTTGGTGTAGCTCAGGGTGTCAGCGAAGACATTCTTGAAGATCTGAGAGCAAACTTCCAGGGTGAATGCTCCGAAGTTGGTATGTACCTTGCAATGGCAAGAGTTGCTCACAGAGAAGGTTATCCGGAAATCGGTCTTTACTGGGAAAAAGCTGCTTACGAAGAAGCAGAACATGCTGCTAAATTCGCAGAACTTCTCGGCGAAGTTGTTACTGACAGCACAAAGAAAAACCTCGAAATGCGTGTAGAAGCTGAGAACGGCGCTACAGCTGGTAAATTCGATCTTGCTAAACGTGCAAAAGCTGCTAACCTCGATGCAATCCATGACACAGTTCATGAAATGGCAAGAGACGAAGCAAGACACGGAAAAGCATTCGCTGGACTGCTTAAGAGATATTTCGGAGAATAAAATTTTAAATTTTATATGAAACAGCTGATCCCCAGGGCATATGCCCCGGGGATCTTTTTTAATCAGATTTTTTTATACTCTCCGCAATCTTTTTCTTACTGTCATTCCGCACTTCATCACGGAGACGTGTCAGATACTCCGAAAACTGCACTTTATCATTTCCGTAAGTCATCTGCAGATCATATTCCAGCGGAATCCATGTACTGATATCCGACTCATTATGCTGGATCAGAGCTTCCAGATTATCCAGTGCCTTATAGATTCTGGCTTCCAGCGTCTTCCGCTCTTCCATTTCTCTGTAAAGCTCCTGCATTTCACTGACAAAAGGTTCCGGCAGCTGCATCATCCATTCGTTTAAAAGTGATGCTTCTTTTTCTTCATCTTTTTCTGACTTTTCAAAGGTTGGTATGTCCCCGGTAAATGCCTCTCCAAGGTCATGGATCAAGCACATTTTCATTAATTTTTCCAGATTTGCTTCCGGAAACTCATCACTGACAAGATATGCCATCAACGTAATTCTCCAGGAATGCTCCGCCACACTTTCCCTGCGGCCTCTGGATGTATAACAGTGCCTGGTGGCATCTTTCAGACGCTCCGCCACAGCTAATGTTTCTATCAGTTTCTCAGGTTCCATCTATCTGCTCAGTCCCCTTTTTGTATTTTAAGTTGTTTTATTATAACACTTTTTAATCAGTGTCGTCTATAAATAATCTTTTTCATACTCAGGCAAAAGCCTTTGGTACCTGGCAGAAATCTCGAATTTCAAACAAAAACGATCTCCGCAATTGCTCACGGAGATCGCCTCTTACACTTTATTTGTTGCTGCGAACAGTAACCTTCATTTTATTATTTCACAGTCACTTTGCATGTCATTTTCTTAGAACCACTCTGAACTGTGATCGTTGCTGTTCCCTTTTTCAGACCTTTGACTACACCCTTAGATGTTACAGTTGCAACTTTTTTGTTAGATGATTTAAAAGTAATTTTTTCATCTGTGTTCTTTGGTGTTGCTATGGCTTTAATCTTGAAAGATTTTCCCTTGGAAACACTTTTTGCTGCCGGAACACCGGAAAGATTTGTTGTTTTTACACCTGTGACCTTTACAGTCACAACTATTTTCTTCTTACCGGATTTAACAGTAATTTTAGTGGTACCGGCTTTTTTCGCTTTGATCACACCTTTAGAGCTGACTGTAGCTACTTTCTTATTTGAAGAAGAATATGAAACTTTCTCTTTGCTTGTTACCGGAGTAACTGTAATAGAAGAAGCCAGTTTCTTGTAGGTAGCGCCCTTTGCAAGTGTCAGTGATTTCGTCGTTGTTGTAATCTTAGTAGTTTTTACTGCTGCCTTCTGAACAGTTACCTTGAAGCTTGCTGTCTTTTTACTTGCCATAGTAACAGTGACTACAGCGCTTCCCTTCTTCTTGCCGGCAGTCAGCTTGAATGTTCCATTTTTGTTTACATTTGTTACTTTTACAGTTCCCGGTTTATTTGAAGTAACTGCTGTAACATAGTCTCCTTCTGAAAATCCCGTTGCTTTGAATGCAGTTGTGGACTGACCTGTTTTCATTTTCAGAGAAGAAGCTGTCAGATAAATGGTAGCTGGAACTTTTGCTATCGTATTCTGTTTCTCAATTACTGTACCACATACAGAACAATGACTTCCTTCTGTCTTTCCGTCTGCAAATACAGTCGGAGCTACTGCTGCATCTTTCATTACAGTATGGCCTTTTACAGGGATTGACACAGTCTGCACTGCATCACAGGAAGCGCAATTCTCAACCTTGCTTCCCGCTGCTGTACATGTAGCTTTTTTTATAACATTCTTGGTAATCCAGCTGTGACTATGTACTTTATCTGTGGCATCAAAGTCATATCTTTTTTCATCGAACTGCACCCAATTCTCTGAACCCGGATTTTTACCCAAAGCCTTAAAAACAATCCATGTGGAATTTTTAGTCTTTCGGGTCATGGTCGGAACATCCCAGCCTTCCGTATACTGTACGCTCCAGTCATTTTCATCATACACCGTTTCAATTTTTAATGTCTCTGGATCTCCAACACCTGTTAAATTTCCATTTACATAATGATACAGAGCAACGCCCTTCTTCGCATAATCAATTACTTCTCCAACCTGCGGATTCAGTTTATTTCCATTTGCATCTGTAAGAACATCCGGTCCCAGCATCGGTGTATTATTACCATGGTCTCCGTTATCTCCATCATCCCCGTCATCTCCATCATCATGTAAAGAATCTACCTGATAATCACGTCTTGCGATATAATTCCATCTTCCGTCTTCATCTTTCTCCAGAGCTGTCAGAGCAAAGCTGGTACCGTTTTCCGTTATTCTCTCCAATATCGGAAGTTCCTGCCCGGAAACTTCAATCCATTTCCATCCTTCTGTATCGTAGTCATTATCAGGTTCACCTGTTTCCTCATCTGTCCCTCTATAAATAATAATCTTATAATTATCTCCTGTTACAGGACTAAGCTTCTTCGTATCTTTTTCATAACGAAAAAGCTGTGGTTGCATATCTTTGGCAATATCAATCTGTTCTCCCACCTTAGGATTAAGTACATTTCCATCTGCATCCGTGGCATTTTCCGGCATGATCACATATTCACTGATTTCAAAATAAACTTTACTGGTAAATGTTTTAAAAGCATCTGAGCTGACTGTCACATAAATACCAAAAGCTCCTGTTACCCCATGAGAATTTATAACAATATTATTATCATCTACAGAGACATCTACCTTTCCGGTATAGTCCCAATCATCTTCCATTGGTTTAAGTTCTAATTTGTATGCTTCTGAAATTGTCTCATCGCCATCTTCATCAGAATGATACACGCTGGTTGAAATCGTCATCTGGCTGTTTGGAAGCATAGTACCATTTCCTGTATGCCCGTCCATAAAATCATACATCAGACTATATTTGGATTCTTCTTCCCCTACAGCCTCTGTGCTTTCATCTCCGGCTGTAAAATCCACATTCTGCGTTTCTTCCGCTTCTTCCTGGATTTCTGCATCCTCACCGTCTCCTACGGAAAACTCATCCTCCTGAATATTTACTTCTGCATCCTCTGAAGCAGCCCCTTCTGATTCTACTGCTGCTTCTGCATCAGCATCATCCTGGCTCATTTCCACTTCCTGACCGGCATCTGCTGTCAGTTCCTCTGCTGCTACCGGTACGGCTACACTCTGTGTAACAGTAAGTGCCATTGCCAGAAGCATTGCGATTTTGTTTCTTTTCATATAAACCCCATTCCCTTCTTTTTTATTGTCTGTAAACAGACTGATAAATCATTATAAAATGAAAAAGAAACAAAACCCATTACCTCGCAGCATAGTTTATGTTTTTATTTACAAAAAAGCTCCTGCAAATTATATCGCAGAAGCTTTCAGACTGTTCTTTATTCAAATGTCGCTTTCGCTGTATCTACTGCATGATCTGCTTTATTCTCAATATCTGTATCATTTCCTGAGAACACACTTCCGGCAAAATCAATAACCTCATTTCCCGGCAGGCTGTCAATGCAGACAGCAGTTCCATTATCCGTAAATGTATTATTCACATAGTTTGGCGCAGTACCGTAAGCCATAGAGGTATTAAATTTCAAACCAGCCGTATTATTCGCGAACGTACATTCCATTGCATTAACCCATGCACCATTCTGTGCAACAGCAGCCGTATCCCAACCCGTGAAGTTGCAATCGGTAAGAAGTACCAGACAATACGCATCCAGTCCGATTCCACCCTTACCTTCAAAATTAATCCCTGACAGATCTGCATAGTTACCATCATGTCCCTTTATACTGACAGTTCCGGTGAAAGTAGTCACCGCATCACCGTCTTTGCTTCCTGAAATACCCCAGACATGATCACCAAAAGTGATATCTCCGTCATAGGTCACTGCCGGAAGATGCAGATATACCGGTGTATCTGCAGACGCCTCTTCTTCAATGGAAGCGAGCAGGGCATTCAGCTCTTCGGTGGTCTCCATCGGTGTATCTTCCGCATAATAACTGACTGCCGGTTGTTTTTCAATCGTAAGTCTCGTACTGAGAAAAATTGTATCTCCATTCTTCATGGTAAGTGTCCACTGGATATCATTCGTTCCACTGTCAGATACATAATTGATATCAGAAACATACGCTGCATTTGGGAAGCTTTCATTGTATACCGGTTCTACATATTCCATTTTCTGCGATCCCTCTGATGGCTTTGTATCTACTTTACAGGACTCTACCTCTTTGGAAAAATCTTCTCCAGCCAGTTCTCCTGTATCTTTGTTTAATACATACAGCTGACATGGAAGTACACTGTTCATGCCTTCCGACAGCGTATCTGTGCGCTCACCCTGGGCATGTCCAGTCATACCGCCTTCCTCAGAAAAACTCAGCAGAACTTTGTATGATTTTCCCTTATCCGTATAAGTGATCTGAGCACCGCCTTCATATGTTTTTGGTCTGTGATAGATAGAAAAAGCGATTCCGATAACCGCAGCTACGGCCAGAACTGCCACTCCTATCACTGCTTTCTTTCTCCACTTTCTTGGCGTCTTTATCTCTTTCTTTTCTGTCTGAACTGTTGTACAGTGCGGGCAGAAAGACGCGTCATCCGGCAGTATCTCCCCACATTTTATACACTTTTTACTCATTGACTTTCCCCTTTATCTCTTTTTATTTTCTTCTCTATTTTTATAGAAAATTTGCTGCAGAACCTCCATCAGATGAAGAATATTCTTATATCTCTTTGCTGGATTTACCATCGTACAGCGTTGAACGATTCTTCCCATTCTGCCACCTGCAAGTTTCCTGGAAGGATGTTCGCCGGTCAGCATAATATTAAGCAACACACCAAGCGCATAGATATCTGCCCGTCCATCTGACTGCGAAAGGCCATACTGCTCCGGTGCTGCAAATCCGGTCGTTCCCAGAATCTGTGTATCTTCCTGAATTGTGCTTTTATATATTCTGGATGCATCAAAATCGATCAGAACAGCTTCTTTTCCACGTATAATAACATTATCTGGCTTCACATCTCTGTGCACCATACCCATAGAATGAAATACCCACAATGCAGAACAAAGCTGTCTTGCAATCTGTTTCGACTCCGCAGTTGTCAGAAGACCGCCTTCAAGGATCTCGCTAAGCGTATCACCCTGCACATATTCTTCCAGCAGAGCTGTCTTTCCATCTTCTTCTCCGACTTCCATTATTTGCGGCAGATTTGGACAGGAAACATTCAGAAGTTTCTGATAAACTTCACTGTTTCCATAAAAATGCCGGAAAATATAACGGGTGCCGCTGTCTCTGTGACGTACAAGTGAGACCTCTCCCCGTTCACTTTTTTTGATCAGCATGAGCACATCATATTCGCTATGAACTGCACCCAAAAGACTGTCGTAAATATTCATATTTCTCATCCTTACTCGTTACTGTTGTAACCGATATTCCTTTTTACTATGCGGTCTGCATATTGTTTTTCAGAACTGTTTATAGTATATTTTAATTTATGTATACTATTTAAAATATTATAACTTATTAGTAATTATTCAGCAAGTAATATAACAAATAGAATATTTGTATTACTATTGATACTATTCGTAAAGCAGCACGAATAGCAATATATTGTTCAAAAATAACGATGAGTAAAGGCGCGGATTATGAAAAAGAAAAATACAGATGGTTTACAGCAGGAACTTATGGATTCACCAGATCTGACTCAGTTTCTGTCACAAAACCAGGAACAGTTTGTAAATAAAAATGTGGCAGAATTATTAAACCATCTGTTTGAAAAGAAAAATATCTCAAAAGCGGCTCTCGCCAAACAGTCAGGCATGAGCGAAATCTATCTGCACCAGATTTTTGCCGGTCGCCGAAATCCTTCCCGAAACCGTCTGTTGTGTCTGTGTTACGGTCTGGATGCAAGCGTAGAAGAAACTCAGGAATTATTGAAACGTTGCGGAAAAGCCCAATTATATCCCAAGCTGAAACGTGATGCAATTATATATTACGGACTTCTGCACAAACTTGATCTTTTTGAGATCAACGACAAACTGTTTGATGAAAACGAAGAAACTTTATTCTGAAACTACATCTTTTCATTTATCACATAATAGAGCAAAATCCCATTTAAAACATGATATACTGTCAGTACCCTGGATATATCAATGTTTTAGGGGGATTTTTTCTGTCTGTCACTAATAAAATGGTTGAAAGTCTGTTGCAATGCCAAACATTTTCCCAAATACTCTTTCATATTATAGAAAAAGTGCATATACTAATATATCTGAAACAGTCTCTCAAACAATAAAAAGGAAGTGTCATTTATGAACGTAATGAATACATACAGTGGGCGAAAATTTGATCCAATGAAGATCGCCCCGGAAGATGTTTATCTGGAAGATATTGCACATGCTTTAAGTCTTGTCTGCCGCGGTGGCGGGCAGATCCGGTGGTTTTATTCTGTAGGACAGCATTCCATTAACTGTGCTCATGAAGCTCTGGCGCGTGGATGGTCGGACCGAATGGCTCTTGCCTGTCTTCTGCACGATGCAAGTGAATGTTACATTTCCGATGTCATCCGCCCGGTTAAAGTCCATCTGCAGAACTACCTGGAAATCGAATCTATGATTATGGATGCGATCTGGGAAAAATTTCATCTTGATGACCTAACTGATGAAGAGAATCAAAAATGGAAACAGATTGATAATGAAATCCTGGAGCTGGAATTAAAAACTCTTATGAAAGGTGAAAAAGACAGGGAGATCATCCCCCTGTCTTCTACTCCTGACCTGTCTGAGCGCACTTTCAGTTCTGTAGAAAAAGAATTCAAAGAACTTGCACTTGAACTGTTTCAGAAACTTTCTTAATTTCGTCCAAAACTTCGTATCTCCTGCCGAACATTATCTTCCATACAATACAGAGGATGACTCACCCAGCCGGTTATACAATTTTACTGCATCATCAATATGCGGATTACCTGTGCCCGGTGCACCAGCTGTTACAAGAATGTATTCTACTCCATCAATTTCTGCAAAACTTGCGAGGCAATGACCTGCCTGACTCGTGTACCCGGTCTTGCCTCCTTTGATCTCTCCATCAATCACAGAAGTATCCGACAAATTCTTAAACATCGTACTGTAAAATGTGATTCCATCCGGATGAATATTTGTTCCTGATGTAGAATGATATGGACTTTCAATGATCTCACGGAAAGTGTCATTTTTTATCGCATAACGAAGCAACAGTGCAATGTCTTTTGCTGTGCTGTAATGATCTTCCCTGTGCAGTCCTGAAATGGAACTGAAATGAGTACCTGTCATTCCAAGCTTCTCTGCTTTTTCATTCATAAGAGTTACAAAATCACTCACCGAACCCGCAACGGTGTCTGCCAACGCTACGCAGCACTCTGCGCCGGACGGGAGCATGACTCCGTAGAGAAGATCAATTGCCTTCACTGTCTCATTCGGCTGAAATCCAGCCTGCATTGCATCCTGCACATAAAGATCCGCTACCATATCGTTTGTAATCGTAATCTCCTGATTCAGGTCCTTGAGATTTTCAATCGCAAGGATTGTAGTCATGATCTTTGTCATAGAAGCCGGATACATCTGTTCTTCACCATTAATATCACCGATGACTTTGCCACTCTTTGCATTCATGAGCACCGCATAAGGGCTGTTGATTCCCGTAATATCCAGTTCCTCGACTGCAGGTTTACGGATACTGTTTACGAAGTTGGTGATTCCTGTTCCCAGTCCCAGATTATGCCCCACGATCATTACAAGAACGACAACTACGATCAGTTCTGCAGCGATCAGACCCTTGAGCCTGCTCTTCTTTTTTCTTCGACCGTTATTTCTTTTATTTCCTGTATTTGAAGTATTTCTACGTTTCTTATCAGCCATACCGCCCCTTCTTTTCTATTGAAGTTTCTTATTATTGTATCATATTACCACAAAATCCTGTAAAAAACTTTAATGTTTTATTAAGAAAGGAAGGGAACCCTGTGATGGGTATGATTGGAGATGCAAGGGCGGGGGTGGGTGTATCCGGGAGGGGGAAAATTCATCGGTTCTAAAGTACTAAGACTCTGATATTTTGCTAAAAGCGATCATAAAAATGTCAAACTCGCTTCGCTCAAACAGTGCCATTTTTATGCTCAACACAAAATCCCAGAGCCTAAGTACTTTCACGAACCTCTTCAGGCTTCCCCCTCCCGGATACACCCTCCCCGCCTCCAACATACTCCACAAACTCACTCACCAACCCTGGAAATGAGTGTTCGTTAGCTGCACCACTTCACAAGCACCTTCATAGTTTTCACACATGCTTCTCTTTGTCAGATCTTTTCAGCGTGGCCGACAAGGGGGAGTCCGAGGGGGAACAGCGGCCTTCGCAACTGTGAGCGAGTTCCCCCTCGGATGGTTTTCATATTTCCAAATATAAAAAAGTATATTAAAGAAAAAATTTCGGAAACATAAAAAAAAGACACCCTTCAAAAGGGTATCTTTTTTGTCATTTATTTAGGCGAATTTAGCCGGGTTAACTTTCACACCAGGTCCCATAGTAGGTGTAAGAACGATACTCTTCATGTACTGTCCTTTCAGTGTGCTTGGTCTAGCTTTAACGATCGCCTCAATCAGCGTCTGGAAGTTGTCGCTTAACTGTTCCTCAGTAAAGGAAGCTTTACCGATCGGAACATGGATGATATTGGTTTTGTCAAGACGGTATTCAATCTTACCTGCTTTGATATCATTGATCGCTTTTGTAACGTCCATAGTTACTGTTCCAGCTTTCGGGTTTGGCATAAGACCTTTTGGTCCAAGTACACGACCAAGACGTCCTACAACACCCATCATGTCTGGTGTAGCAACAACAACGTCGAAATCCAGCCATCCTTCGTTCTGAATTCTCGGGATGAGATCTTCTGCTCCTACGTAATCAGCTCCAGCTGCTTTAGCTTCTTCAGCTTTAGCGTCTTTTGCGAATACAAGAACACGAACTTTTTTACCAGTTCCATGAGGCAGAACTACTGCACCACGGATCTGCTGATCTGCATGACGTCCATCGCAGCCTGTACGGATGTGAACTTCGATAGTTTCGTCAAATTTAGCAACTGCGGATTTCTTTACAAGGCTGATAGCCTCAGCGGTATCATATAATGTTGCGCGGTCTACTGCTTTAGCAGCTTCCACGTATTTCTTTCCTCGTTTCATTTCTATAACCTCCTGTGGTAATTGCGGGAATTTCCCTCCCACTCACTTCAATTAATTTTTTCTCAGTCTACGACTTCGATTCCCATACTTCTAGCAGTACCAGAGATCATGCTCATAGCTGCTTCAAGGGATGCTGCATTCAGGTCTTTCATTTTCAGTTCAGCGATTTCCTGAATCTGAGCTTTTGTTACTTTTGCAACCTTTGTTTTGTTCGGTACGCCGGAACCTGATTTGATGTTAGCTGCTTTCTTAAGAAGAACAGCTGCCGGCGGAGTTTTGGTTATGAAGCTGAAACTTCTGTCTGCATAAACAGTGATAACTACAGGAATGATAAGATCTCCCTGATCTGCTGTTCTTGCATTAAACTCTTTTGTGAACTGTACAATGTTTACACCGTGCTGTCCAAGAGCCGGACCAACCGGTGGTGCTGGAGTTGCTTTACCAGCAGGAATCTGTAATTTAATATAACCTGTTACTTTTTTTGCCATTTTTCGGCACCTCCTATGTGGTATTGGCGGGGGTTCTTCCCTCCCACTTGAATGTGTTACGCCTTCTTAATATCTGCGAAACTTATTTCTACCGGCGTTTCGCGGCCAAACAATTCAACATTGATAGTAACCGTCTGCTTCTGAGTGCTGATTGCAGTAATAACACCTGCAGTATCTTTCCATGCTCCAGCTGTTACAACAACCATATCACCCTCTGCAAAGTCTACCTGAATGTCATCATTCTTGATTCCTAACGGGAGCATTTCTTCTTCCGTAAGCGGAACCGGTTTGGATCCCGGTCCTACGAATCCGGTAACACCTCTGGTGTTGCGGACAACATACCAGGTATCATCATTCATGACCATGTTGAGAAGCACATAACCAGGAAACATCTTTTTCTGGACCTGCTTGGCAGCACCGTTACGCATTTCCACAACTTCCTGCAGCGGAACGCGAACCTCCAGAATCTGGTCTTCCAGGTGTCTGTTTTCGATTGTTTTTTCAATGTTGGCTTTTACTTTGTTTTCATACCCTGAATAAGTATGAACAACATACCATTTCGCTTCTGACATACAATCACCGTTATCCTTATTTCACTAAAAGATTTATTCCTTCCAGAATAGCTGAGTCAAATACACTGATGATCACAGCAAGTACAACTGTAATAATTGTAACTGCTATAGTCTGTTTTACAAGTGTAGCCTTGTCAACCCAGACAATCTTTTTGAATTCCGATTGAAGTCCCTGAAACCAATTTCTCTTCTGACCTTTGCCAGCAGATTTTTCTTTCTCTTGCATAGTCTAACCTCACAATCGTTTGTGATTATTTTGTTTCCTTGTGCAGAGTATGGGTACGGCAGAACTTACAATATTTCTTTGTTTCAAGACGCTCAGGATGATTCTTTTTCTCCTTGGTCATATTGTAGTTACGCTGCTTGCACTCCGTACATGCCAATGTAATCTTAACGCGCACAACTTCCACCTCCAGTGTTTTCATTTGCGTGGGCCTTTTTGCCTTTTTCGGGCATAAAAAAAAGACCTAACTTCCATGTCGCTCGTCTAGTTTAGCACAACCATACTATATAAGTCAAGCTTTTTCCTGCAAAATACAAGCTTTCTTGCAAAATAATAAAGAAAGAACAATAGATTTCTCTTGTCAACAAACCTTTGGTAGTGTATGATAAGTAAGGTCACAGCCCTCAGATTACTGGGGGTTCTATAATTTAATAAAGAAAATATAGGAGCGGATTTTATGTTTAAACGATTTAGGGATGACATGAAGAAGTACTGGAAGTATGCCATTTACTCTTCTAAAGCCCAGTTGAAAGCTGAAGTAGCCAATTCCTATCTGAACTGGCTCTGGTGGGTACTGGATCCTCTGTGCTTCATGTTGATCTATGTATTCATGTTCGGATATGTATTTAAGTCTAAAGAACAGTACTTTGCGATCTTCGTTTTTGTCGGCATCACTCTCTGGGACTTTTTTAACAAGTGTCTGTTGCAGAGTGTCAAGATCATCAAGAACAACAAACCAATCGTATCCAAAGTATATATACCAAAATTCATCCTTCTGGTTATCAGAATATGTGTCAACGGCTTCAAGATGTGCATTTCTCTGCTGATCATCGTTGCTATGCTTGCTATATGGCGCGTTCCGCTGACTCTGAATATCCTGTATGTGATTCCAATTCTGATCACACTGGTTACTGTAGTTTTTGGTATCAGTTGTTTTCTGCTTCATTATGGTGTATTTGTAGAAGACCTTGGCAATGTTCTGCGTATCGCACTTCGCCTTGTATTCTACCTGACCGGTGTATTCTGGAACATCATGAGTCGTCTGCCGGCACCATACAACAACTACATCGGCAAGGGAAACCCGATCGCATTTCTGATCACATCCATGCGTCAGTGCGTAATCTACGGACAGGCACCTCATCGTAAGCTTCTGCTTCTGTGGTTCCTAATCGGGCTGGTACTCTGTGCCCTTGGTATCCGCAAAATCTATAAGAGCGAAAACAGCTATGTAAAGGTGATTTAATATGGAAGAAAAGCATGCAATCGAAGTCAAAGATCTGGTTATCAGCTACCAGAATCTGAAAAAAACTTCTATTAAGAAAACTCTGCTTCATCTGAAACGTCAGAAACCTGACCGTTTTGTTGCAGTAAAAGGAATTTCCTTCTACGTTCGCGAAGGCGAGATCCTTGGTATCATCGGTAAGAACGGAAGTGGAAAATCCACCACACTGAACGCACTGGCTGGTATCTTTTCTCCGGACAGTGGTTCTATTGACCTGAACGGACACAGTATTTCACTCCTGTCCATCGGTGTCGGTTTCATCCGTGAGATGACCGGCCGTGAAAATATCACTCTTTCCGGTATGCTTCTTGGTTTTACTGAAGAACAGGTCAAAGCCAAAGAACAGGAAATCATTGATTTTGCTGAAATCGGCGAGTTCATTGATATGCCAGTCAGAACTTATTCCAGCGGTATGTATTCCAAACTGGCTTTTTCCATCACAGCTATTCTTGAAACAGACATTATGCTGATCGACGAAGTATTGAGTGTCGGCGACCAGAAATTCAAAAAGAAGAGCTATGAAAAGATGAAGAGCCTGATCTCCAACAAAGATCGTACCGTAGTTATCGTCTCCCATAGTATCGAAACTCTGAAACAGCTTTGCGATACTGTTATGTGGATGCACGAAGGACAGATCAAGCGAATCGGTGATCCGGACGAAGTCCTTGATGAATATGTAGCTTTTATGGAAAAAAGCTGAAAAAAGTCACGGGGTAAACCCCCGTGGCTTATTCTTTTTCTTCCGGATCCACCGGTTCTTTCTCAGAAAGTTCTTTTACCGGATCCACTGAATCCTTCAGTGCATTTGTCTGATTATCATTTACTCCTTCAGAAACTTCTTTCTGGAAGAATATCTTCACTGTCATCATAAGCAGTTTCAGGTCAAGTACAAAAGAGTAATTCTCAATATAGAACAGGTCCAGCTTCAGTTTATCATAAGGTGTGGTGTTGTATTTACCATATACCTGCGCATAACCGGTAAGTCCTGCCTTAACCTTCAGGCGATAATAAAACTCTGGAATTTCCTTGCAGTATTCGCGGACAAGCGTCTGTCTTTCCGGTCTCGGTCCAACCAGAGACATATCCCCCATAAATACATTAAATAACTGAGGCAGTTCATCCAGATGCAGATTGCGGAGTACTCTTCCTACCGGGGTGATCCTGCTGTCATGTTTGGATGCAAGTCTTGCACCGTTCTTCTCGGAATCCACGCACATACTACGGAACTTACAGATCTTAAATGGTCTTCCGCCCTCCGTAAGTCTTTCCTGTCGATATAAGACCGGACCTCTGTCATAAAACTTCACACACAATGCAATGATCAGCATCAGTGGAGATGCAACTATGATTCCAATACCCGAAACAATAATATCCAACAGCCGTTTTGCTGCACGCTGCTCAATAGAAAGTCCCATGTTCTTCGCAACAAGAAGCGGTGTGTCAAACAAATGAATGCGTTCGCTTCCCATCAGGATCACATCAGAAATCTTCGGACTGAGATAGCACCGGATAGAATGTGCAAAACAATGTTTCAGATAACGGTTACGGATATTTGCCGGAAGATCCCATATGATCACTCCGTCATATTCCTTCATCATCCGGTAAATTTCTTTCTCACCCACACTGATATGAACTTTTCCGCTGATATCATATTTATCACGTCTGGAATTCATTTTACTGATCAGATCACCAGGATCACGGTCTCCATAAATCACCAGAAGTTTCCTTGCCTGATATAATTTTGAATAAATATATCTGGAACCCCATATCCATACAAGGATGATCACAAACTGAATCAGTGTCATCTCTATCATTGGCCATGGTCTCAGGAACCATCGGTTGATCAACGTGATCTGAAAATATGTCACGATATTTGTACAGATCGTAGCCAGCGTCAGAGAATAAAATACATCTATGCGTTTCAGATATCCTACTTTCAGACCTCCATAAAGTCTGGAAAACAAAACATTGATCAATCCGTAGATTGCAATCAGGACCCAGTTACCTTTTCTCCAGAACGGTTCAAAAATAAGTCCTCTGTAATAGTCATACCAGATATATGCAAAAACAGCTGTCTGTGCGATCACAACAAGACTTGCCAGACAAAATACTATAAAACGTTTAAAATCCTCTCGTCTGTTCACTATATCCCTCTCATCCGTCAAATAGCACTTTTATTTTTCCCTTTAACCTTGTTATTATAACGTAAAACATACTTTTCGTCCAGTGATTGTCGGCTCCTTTCCAGCCTTGTATACAGCATTTCTCGTCCGCTCCTCTGTTTTTGTTACTTTTTTATGTTTTTGTCGAAAATTTTTCCATCAAATTTAATACACACTTAACAATCATCAAAAAAAAATATCAATCAAGCCACACTTTTTTGCTCAAAAATATAGAAATGTTTTTGTAAAAAATGTATAATAGATTCATATAAGCAATCTAAAAGGAAAGTGAGGGTTCACTATGAAACAAAACAACATGTTAGCGATGATCCTGGCTGGCGGACGTGGAAGCCGTCTTCATGAACTCACCAACAAAGTAGCCAAGCCGGCAGTTTCATATGGCGGAAAATACCGCATTGTTGATTTCCCGCTCAGCAACTGCGCTAACAGCGGAGTGGACATTGTCGGAGTACTGACTCAGTACGAATCCGTTCTTCTGAATAGTTATGTAGCAGCTGGCGGACGCTGGGGACTTGATGCCAGAGAAAGTGGAGTCTTTGTTCTTCCACCACGTGAAAAAGCTGATGCAGATCTTGACGTTTACAGAGGTACTGCTGACGCGATTTCTCAGAATATCGATTTTATCGATAAATATTCTCCGGAATATCTTTTAGTTCTTTCCGGCGACCATATTTATAAAATGAATTACGACAAAATGCTGGATTACCATAAGGAAATGAATGCCGATGCAACAATCGCAGTCATTGAAGTACCGATGAAAGAAGCAAGCCGTTTCGGTATCATGAACACAGATGGCAACGGCCGCATCGTTGAATTCGAAGAAAAACCAGAGCATCCGAAGAGCAACCTTGCTTCTATGGGTATTTATATTTTCAACTGGAAGCTTCTCCGCAAGATCCTTCTTGCAGATATGAAGAATCCTGATTCCCACCATGACTTTGGTAAGGATGTTATCCCGTGTCTCCTTAACGACAATAAAACACTTGCCGCATATAAATTCAAAGGTTACTGGAAAGATGTCGGAACCATCGATTCTCTCTGGGAGGCAAATATGGACCTCATTGATTCCAGAAATGAGCTGAATCTGAACGATCCAACATGGAAGATCTACACAGAAGACACACCTGCTCTTCCTCAGTACATAGGACCAAATGCCAAAATCGACAAAGCATTTATCACACAGGGCTGTGTTGTCGAAGGTGAAGTTAAGCATTCTGTACTGTTCACCGGATGCAAAGTCGGCGAGGGTGCCAAGATCATTGACAGTGTACTGATGCCAGGCGTAGAAGTTGCCGCCGGCGCAGTTGTTCAGCGTGCACTTGTTGCTGATAATGTCAAGATTGGCCAGGATGCTGTTGTAGGCAGTGCAGACAGTGAAAATATCGAACTCGTGTCCAAACGTGTAAAGGGGGTAGAATAATATGGCAAGAGCATTTGGAATTGTCACATCTTCCGGAACCCATATCAAAGTAGAAGGACTTCAGCAGTATCGTCCAATCGGTGCTTTTTCCTTCCTCGGAAGATATCGTGTCATTGACTTTCCTATTTCAAATATGAGCAACAGCGGTATCGACCGCATCCAGGTATATGTAAGAACCAAGCCACGTTCTCTGGCAGAACATCTCGGAACCGGACGTCATTACAACATCAACTCCAAACGTGGCAAGCTGCAGCTTATGTTCGCTCAGAACAGTTCCGAAAATGATGTATACAATACAGATATCGCATCATTTTATGAAAATATTGAATTCATTGAAAGAATGCATGAGCCATATGTGATCATCGCGCCATCTTACATGGTATATGCAGAAGATTACAGGGAACTTCTTCAGACACATATTGATTCCGGTGCTGATATCACACTCCTGTATCATTCTGTGGACAATGCAAGAGAAAAATTCCTGAACTGTGATATTCTGAATCTGAACAAACAGAAAGGTGTTGAATCCATCGAAAAAAACCGTGGAAGTGCCCAGAAACGCAACATCTTCATGGATACATATGTTATGAGTAAAGAGCTTTTCATTGAACTGATCAAAAAAGCCCGGAAAATTTCTTCGATGTACACTCTGCCTCAGATTGTCAATGAATCTTCTGCGGATCTCGATATCCGCGGTGTTTCACACAGAGGATATTTTGCATCCATTACTGACTTTAACAGTTATTACAACGCAAATATCTCTCTGATCGACATCAAAACTGCAGAAGGACTGTTCAATCCGGAATGGCCAATTTATACCAAAACCAACGATTCCTGCCCGACCCAGTATCTGGAAGGTGCATCTGTCAAGAATTCTGTTATCTCCAATGGCTGTCTGATCGAAGGAACAGTCGAAAATTCCGTTATCGGACGTGGATGCCAGATCAAAGCCGGTGCTGTCATTAAAAACAGCATTGTATTGTCTCATACTGTTGTCGGCGAGAATGCTCATCTTGAAAATCAGGTAATGGATAAATGGGCCAAGGTCATCCACGGCAATGAGATCATCGCAGAAGAAGGACATCCTGGATATATCCGCAGAGAAGATGTTCTTTAATCAGAATATGCCATTAATTAAAATCATTCTTTAACCTCAAAAAGCGCAGTCGCATTTATTACGACCGCGCTTTTTACTTTACTTTATAGGAAATTACTCCGTAATGTTCCAACAATTCAGCCTCTGTATTATTTTTCCGTCATTGACATATATTCATAATTAAGAAGCAGTTTTTTCTTTCCGCACTGCTCACGATATTGACCGAAAATACGTTCCATGATATTTGGAATTGTTTTTTCATCTGGTTCAAACAGAATGATCAGATACTGCATGGAACTGTAACGCGTGCACACATCAACCTTTCGTATTTTTTTGTCGTATTGCCTGCTCCATACATTCCAGTGCATATTCTATGTCTTCGATATTTAATACAGAATCCGCTTCCGTTTCCAGCGTTACCATCACCAGATAACAATGACATTTGTATCTTTTTTCCATACTATTCATATATTCATATATCTTGGCGAATTCACGATAATCCAGCTCAAGTGCCCCGGAATAATCGCCGCTGGCGCTCAGTGCTTTGGAAACCAGTGTCAGATCTTTTCCTGTTCCATAGCCAACAATCTTTTCCCCTTCCATCTGTTGATAGAAGAAAAAGCTTCCTTTTCCATTCTGTTTCACATAATACAGGGCCTTATCTGCCTTTGAATAGCATTCTTCAAAAGGATCTCCTTTATTTACTTCACAGATTCCGGCAGAAACAGAAGCACAACGGATCGCTACATCCTTTTCCTTGCTCTGTTCAAATTTTTCCTGGATTTCTGTGACGATCTCTGTTATCTTTTCTTTTGAAACGTTCGGCACAAACATCAGGAATTCATCCCCACCCAGGCGGCAGACAACGGAATGATGTGCATATTCCATCAAGAAAGATCCAAGTAATTTCAATGCTCTGTCTCCTGCTTTGTGTCCATAAAGGTCATTCATCTTCTTGAGGTTATCCATGTCAAGAAATACCAGATAACCGCTGTCCTGCTGCATAAACTGTGCCGCAAGCTTTTCACCACGATTTCTCATTGGCAATCCTGTCAGAAAATCAAATCCTTCACTGTCTTCCTGTGTTTTCATTGTTATCATTACAGTGGAGATGAACTTTTCAATTTCTGCTTCCATATTCAGAAGATTATCTTCTTTATCTGCAAGCTTGCCGTCTTCTCTGATCACTACGCGACCTTCATTCAACATTTTCAGAAAGACTCCTGCGATCTTGGGGTCAAACTGTGATCCACAGTTTCTGGATATTTCATTATATATAACTTCATCTCCAAGCGGATTTCTGTAAATCCGCCTTGACTTCATAGCATCATAACAGTCTGCTATGGCTATAACTCTTGCATACAGCGGAATTTCTTCGCCCTTCAATCCATCCGGATACCCCATACCATCGTATCTTTCATGATGGCTTCGAGCCACCTCTTTCACATGATCGATCAACGTAATATTTTTTAGTATCTCTGCTCCAATGACGGTATGCTCTTTAATTACCTGAAACTCTTCTTCCGTCAGTCTGGTTGGCCTGTTCAGAATGTTATCCGGAATACCGATCTTACCGATATCATGCAGATGTGCTGCATTTTTAAGATTTCTGATTTCTTTTTTATCCCACCCAAGTTCTTCTGCAATCAGAGCTGCGTATTCTGCCACCCGATAAGAATGTCCTCTTGTATACTCATCTTTCGCCTCAATCGTTGTGGAAAGTGTCCGCATCATCTGCAGTGACATGGTTTCCATCTGTTTCCTGCGCTTATTTAACTCTGCTCTCTGACGGCGGCTTTCCACTTTCTGGATATTTTTGATCGTTTTCAGCAGGTTTGTGCACAGCAGTATGATCATTCCGATTCCTATAAAGATTCCTGATGCGGAAACTCTGAAATAAACCAGGCTCGACTCTGCTATAATAGCGATCATTGCCAATATAATACTGAAAAAAGTATATTTTTCTGACACATATCCTCTTTTCAGGTCACAGACCATCGTAATGAACCCAATCAGAACGCTGCCTGCAAGGATCACATGGGCAACAGGAAGTGTCTCGATATAATCCGCAATCCCAAGAATATGAAGTGCTGAACAGATCAGAGCATTCAGAAATGCTATGCTTTCTACCACTCCAAATACTTTCCGGTATCTTCCTTTCTGCAGCGTATCCATATAATATCCGATTGCGATCGGACTTAACATGATCATTACAAAACACAGCGTTGCAAGTGCTGACGGATTCGGAAAAACAGCTGCCGCATCTTGGACTCACCAAGCATCCAGATTGCTGCCATAAAAACGCACCAGCCCAGATATTCCATATCAAATTTCGTCTGATAGGCAATCCCGAGAGAAAACCCAAAAATGATCGTAATGATTCCGGCAAACAACAAAAAAAGAGCAATGACAGTCTCCAGTCCATACGTCTGAAACAGATACCCCCAGATTGCTGCCTCATCTCCACAATAAACAGTATTTACCACTCCAGAATATTTTGCTGTATTTGTGGTAAGTTCAATACGCACTTCTTTTCCTGCATCATCTTCTGATGTCGGACAGAACACATAACAGCTTGCTGAGTTTTTTCCGACAAGTCTAGTCCCTGATGTATCATATTCCATTCTCAGTTCTCCATCCACATAAAATCGGACCGACTGAAGTGATGAACGGATTGCCAGTGTATTCTCATGATAATCTTCCGGCAGTCTGGTCAGGATAGTCATCGTATCCTTTGCTTTTACATCATACTGTCCCGGAACGCTGATCTTTTCACTGCTTCCATCTGATTTCTGCCAGGTAAAAGTTCCCTGGTAAATAAGATTTTTTCTGTTGTATTTCCATCCCTTTCATTCTGTCCAAAAAACTGCAATGCTATGATACAGAGCAGACTTAATATCATCAGAATATAGAACAGAAATCTTTTTCTGCTGCTTACGGTATAATTATTTTTCAAAACTTCTCCTCCCTTTGTCATTGAACCCTAAGAAGTTTTATTTTATATATTTTACAATATAAAAAGCCACCGCACAAGAGTGCGGCGGCTTTGTTCATATATTCTTCTTTTTATAGAAGAATCGTGATCGTCAATCCTTTTCCGTTTTTATTTTCTGCGGTAATTTTACCTTTATGCGCCTGTACGATTGCTTTTGCAACTGACAGGCCAATACCAGATCCACCTGTACCTGAATTTCTTTTTTATCTGTAATATTGTCTGCCGTCCAGTCCAACAAGAATGAGCTCCACTCCCTCAATGATCATGAAGCCTCCTACAAGCACACCCATGGAAAGGATCGTGATCATCGGCCGGAAGATCAGAAGGATTCCAACGAGCAGACCAAGGATATTCAGAATCAGTGAAATCGTATAATAAGTCATTCCGTAATGCATCTTCATATACTGCAGATGAGAAAGTCTGGAAATACAATGCGCAATAATCCAGATTGGAAGAATCATTGCAAGCGCCCAGTTTCCTGCTTCCGGATGTGCCGCGAGCATAAATCCGGCCATCACACTCAGGATTCCTGTGACAAGTGAAACGATCGGTCCAAACCCGGTAAAGTGTTCCATTTTGACATACAGAACAATATCCCCAATTCCGCTTAAGATTGCAAGCACACCACACAGAATCACGATCCAGGTAAGTACCCCTACCGGCTGACGCATGATCACAACACCAAATATGATCAGAATGATACCCACGATTAATTCAAACCATCCAATATCAGATCGTCTGTTCATCTGCATCCGCCTCCTTCTTCTCAGCTCCTGATTCTATTTTCGTTTCTGTATTTGTCTCTTTTTTTGCCTCGCCATTCAGGATTGCCATAAATTCATCTCCTGTGATCGTCTCTTTTTCATAGAGATAATTGGATAACTCATCCAGTTTCTGACGGTTATCAAGAAGAATTTTTTTCGCTTTCTCATGCTCTCTCTTAACCAGTTCCACAACCTTACGATCAATCTCATTCTGCGTATCCGCAGAGCATGCCAGGGATGCATCACCGCCAAGATACTGATTTGTCACGGTTTCCATAGCCACCATATCAAAGTCATCACTCATACCATAGCGGGTGATCATGGCTCGGGCAATCTTGGTTGCCTGTTCAATATCATTGGATGCGCCGGTTGTTATCTCACCAAATACCACTTCCTCCGCAGCACGGCCACCGGTAAATGTTGCAATCTTATTTTCCAGTTCCTGCTTTGTCAGAAGATATTTGTCTCCCTGCTCTACCTGCATGGTATAACCAAGCGCACCGGAAGTTCTTGGAATGATCGTAATCTTCTGAACCGGTGCAGAATGTGTCTGCATTGCTGCTACAAGAGCGTGTCCAATCTCATGATATGCGACTACCTTTTTCTCCTGATCTGAAAGTACCGCATTTTTCTTCTGATATCCTGCAATAACAACTTCAATACTTTCTTCCAGATCTGCTTCTGTGACTACTTCACGATTATCACGAACAGCACGAAGAGCTGCCTCATTTACAATATTGGCAAGCTCTGCACCGGAAGCTCCTGAGGCCATTCTTGCGATCGTATGGAAATCCACATCGTCAGAAAGCTGAACTTTTTTTGCATGTACTTTAAGGATTGCTTCACGACCTTCAAGATCCGGAAGTTCTACAGGTACACGGCGGTCAAAACGGCCCGGACGGGTCAGTGCCGGGTCAAGAGATTCCGGACGGTTGGTTGCTGCCAGAATAATAACACCGTTATTTCCCTCAAAACCATCCATCTCCGTAAGCAGCTGGTTCAGGGTCTGCTCACGTTCATCGTTTCCACCTGCCATCTGTCCGTCACGTTTCTTACCAATGGCATCGATCTCATCAATGAATACGATACAAGGTGCTTTTTCCTTTGCCTGTTTAAAGAGGTCACGAACTTTGGATGCGCCCATACCAACAAACATTTCCACAAATTCAGAACCGGACATCGAGAAGAACGGTACATTGGATTCACCGGCTACTGCTTTTGCCAGCATGGTTTTACCGGTACCTGGAGGGCCGACAAGCAGAACGCCTTTCGGCATGGAAGCTCCAACCCTGGTGTATTTCTCCGGATTATGCAGATAATCAACGATTTCCTGCAGATTTTCTTTTGCTTCTTCTTCACCGGCTACATCACTGAAGCGGATACCTTCGGTTGACGGTACATAAACTTTGGCATTGCTTTTTCCCATTCCAAATGCCATGGAATTCTTACCGCCCATCTGATTCATCATCTTGCGGCTCATATACTGACCAAGCGCAATAAAGAGCACAAGCGGAAGAACTCCTGTCAGCAGAAAACTTGCTACAGGTGACATCTGCTGGTCGATTTCTTTGGAAAATTTTGCTCCCGCTTTATAAAGACGTTCTGTCAAAGTCGGGTCTTCCATCACGCCTGTTTTATAGATGGTATTTTTATCATCTTTATCTGTAAAAAGGATCTGATTATCCTCAATCTGGACATCATCAATCTTTTTATCTTCGATCTTCGACATAAAAGTTCCATAATCGACTTCTTTGACCATTGTTTTTGTGAGCATCGGGGTTACAAGCACATTAAAAACAATTATGATCAGAAGCACGATTCCATAATAATAAAGTAACGGCTTCTTTGGCGATTTTACTTCTTTCATTCGTGTCTCCTCCGATTTTTCTTCTTTTTATATATTATAATTCCAGTTTCTGTCCTTTTGTATAGACAAAAAAAGAAAAGTGTTCGGTTTTTCCACACTTTTCCTTTTCTGTCCCAGATATTTTTCTTTTCCTGCGCGCCTTTTTCTATATAATGTAGGAAAAGTGAAAGAAGTGAGTCGCGTGATATTTCAATTCAGAACTTACGAAAACGGGCGTATCTTGTTTCGAGGAGTTCTTCCTCGGAAAGAGATGTATATTTTTGAAGGAAAGTACAGATTTTATCGTTCAGGCGTTCAGCCACCTGCCACATACTTTCCGGTGTCAGATTCTCCGGTTCAGGAATCACCTGCTCAATGATTCCTTTCTCATACAGATCCGATGCTGTCAGTTTCATGACCGCGGCAGCTTCTTTTGCCTTAGTACTGTCCTTCCAGAGAATACTTGCAAATCCTTCCGGTGAAAGAATAGAATATATGGAATTCTCCAACATCCATACCTGATCACCTGCTGCCAGGGCAAGTGCCCCACCGCTTCCACCTTCTCCTGTCACAATAGACAGAACCGGTGTTTTCAGTCCGGCAAGCTCCCAGAGATTACGGGCAATAGCCTCGCCCTGTCCTCGTTCCTCTGCCTCGATACCACAGAAAGCTCCCGGCGTATCCACAAAACAGATTACCGGACGCTGAAACTTTTCTGCCTGCTTCATCAGGCGCAGCGCCTTGCGATATCCTTCCGGCATCGGCATGCCGAAATTGTGTGCAATGTTTTCTTTGGTGTTGGTTCCTTTTTCCTGCACGATAACAGTGACCGGTTTTCCATGAAATTTTGCGATTCCACCGATGATTGCCTTATCATCTCCGTAATTTCGGTCTCCATGAAATTCCATAAAATCCGTAAAAAGTGCTTCTATATAATCACTGCCGGATGGACGGTCAATCTTGCGTGAGATCTGTACACGATCCCAGGCTGTGAGGTAAGGGTTGATGCCAGCGTTAATCAGACTGGAATCTCCTTTGTCGGAGTTACCCTTGTCAGAATCACACTTGTCATTTACCAGGTTTTCAAAACCTGCTTCAGAATCACTCGAGTGATGTAATTCAGCTGCATCCGTTCTGATCCTGTTTTCTGTTTTCCAGGATACCGCATGTATCTCCAAGATCTTACCAAGTGTTTCCTTCAGATTCTCACGCCTTACAATATCATCTACAAAACCATGCTCAACCAGAAATTCTGCTCTCTGAAATCCTTTCGGCAGTTTCTGACGAAGAGTCTGCTCAATGACACGCGGGCCTGCGAAACCGATCAGTGCACCTGGTTCCGCCAGAATGATATCTCCCAGCATCGCAAAACTTGCCGTCACGCCGCCTGTCGTAGGTTCTGTCAAAACACTTACATAAAGCAGTCCGGCCTTGCTGTGACGTTCCAGCGCCGCGGAAGTTTTTGCCATCTGCATCAGAGATGTGATTCCTTCCTGCATTCTGGCACCACCAGAACAGGCAAAAATGATAATGGGAAGTTTTTCCTCCGTTGCACGTTCTACTGCTCTGGTGATTTTTTCGCCAACTGCCCAGCCCATGCTTGCCATCAGGAATCTTCCATCGCAGACTGCGATCACAGTATCTCTGCCATTTATTTTGCCTTTGCCTGTGACAACAGCCTCTTTGAGCCCGGTCTTCTCCTGAAGTGCCTGTACTTTTTCCGGATACCCTTTGTAATTTACAGGATTTCCACCGATCAGATCCTGATTCCATTCCTCAAAAGTTCCCTCATCGATCACCATCTGGATTCTGCGATATGCATGTACACGGAAATATCCTCCGCATTTCGGACAGATATAATATTCCTGTTTTACATCTTCTGCAATGATGGCAGCTCCGCACTTGTTACATTTACGAAGAAGTCCTTCCGGTACCTCCGGCCTGGAAGCACGGACCGCACTATGGCTCTGTATTCTGGAAACAATTCTTGTCTTTTTGAACATGTTATCCAACTTCATGATCGTTCACTCCTGTTAATACCAAAACTATACGTTACTGTTCACTCCGTTTACAGTAACACTTTATTTATCTGCTTCCATTCTTTCGATGAATTCTACATCTGTATTTCCTGACTGGAAATCAGGATGCTCCAGGATTTCGTACTGATAATCCACATTTGTATCGATTCCCTCGATGATCACCTCACCAAGGGCACTCTGCATCTTGCGGATCGCCTCTGTACGATTTTTCGCCCACACGATCACCTTGGCGATCATGGAATCATAATACGGTGGGATCGTATATCCACTGTACACAGCGGAATCAATACGGATTCCTTTTCCTCCCGGAAAATACATGTCCGTGATCGTTCCCGGTGACGGACGAAACCCTTTTGCCGGATTTTCTGCATTGATCCGGCATTCAATCGCATGCCCTGTCAGCTGAATATCTTCCTGCTTACAGGATAGTGGAAGCCCGGATGCAATGCGGATCTGCTCTTTGACAAGATCCACACCTGTCACCCACTCCGTAACCGGATGCTCCACCTGAATTCGGGTATTCATTTCCATAAAATAAAATCTGCCTTCTTTATCAAGAAGGAATTCAATCGTTCCGGCATTTTCATACCCGGCTGCTTTTGCCGCTTTCACCGCTGCCTCTCCCATTCTGGCACGAAGTTCATCGGAGATCAACTCACATGGGGATTCCTCGATCATCTTCTGATGATTTCTCTGAATGGAACAATCACGTTCCCCCAGGTGAATTACATTACCGAATTTATCTGCCATGATCTGAAATTCAATATGTCTTGGATGACGTACAAAATGCTCCACGTACATCGTAGAATCGCCAAAAGCCATCTGCGTTTCTTTCTGTGCGGTACGGAAACTTTCTTCAAAATCTGCCGGTGTATCAGCAACTCGCATTCCCTTGCCGCCTCCACCAAGAGCAGCTTTGATGATGACCGGATAACCGATCGTTTCGGCTTCCTTCATTCCCTCTTCTACTGTATAGATTGGATTTTTGCCACCAGGAATGATCGGAACCCCTGCATTTGCCATTGTATTTTTTGCCGCCTGCTTGTTTCCAAGACTTGCGATCACAGTTGACGGCGGCCCGATAAATGTAATATTGCACTGTTCACAGAGTTCCGCAAAACGACTGTTTTCGGAAAGGAAACCAAATCCCGGATGAATTGCATCCGCACCTGTAACGATCGTTGCACTGATGATATTTTCCATGCTGAGATAGCTCTCGGATGACGGTGCCGGTCCGATGCAGACTGCCTCATCCGCAAGCTGAGTATGAAGTGCATCTCTGTCTGCCTCTGAATAAACAGCAACCGTCTCTATTCCCATTTCTCTGCATGCGCGGATGATCCGTACTGCAATCTCCCCTCGATTCGCAATCAGCACTTTTTTAATCATAGTGTGTCACCTATCCAATCATAAAAGTCAGTTCTGCATCAACTACCACTTTGCCGTCAACACTTGCAACTGCATGACCGACACCAACCGGTCCTTTGCATTTGATGATCGTTGTTTCCAGACGAAGTTTATCCCCCGGAACAACTTTTCCACGGAATCTGCAGTTCTTGATCCCGCCAAAGTATGCAATCTTGCCTTTGTTTTCTTCCAGGCTTAAGATTGCCACAGCGCCTGTCTGCGCAAGAGCTTCCACCATCAGGACACCCGGCATTACCGGTTCCTGTGGGAAATGTCCTTTAAAAAAGTCCTCACGGAAAGTCACGCATTTATAACCGACGGCAAATTTGCCCGGCTCATAATCCTCGATATAATCCACAAGAAGAAATGGATGTCTGTGAGGAAGAATCTGTTCAATTTCTTTTACCCCTAATTTATTCATAATCTATACTCCTACAATGGAAACTTCGTTTATCCACATTAATTTCTCTGTACATTCGAATGATCCACATTTTTTCAGATTTATACCCTGAATTTATACAATCCGGAACAACGGCTGTCCATACTCTACTGCCTGTCCGTTTTCCACATAAATTTCCGCAACTTTACCGTCAAAATCACTTTCAATCTCGTTCATCAGTTTCATTGCTTCCACGATGGCAAGCGTCTGACCTTTTTTGACCTGATCTCCAACAGAAACAAACGGATCTGCGTCCTCGGCAGGTGCTGCATAAAAAGTTCCCACAAGAGGAGATTTTACGATCATTCCCTCCGGTTCGCTATTGTCTGCCTGAGTATTTGCTGTATTCACCGCTGCAACATTTTCAACTGTCCGAATGTTTTCAAGTCCCATAACCGGTACATTTGAAGAAGCACCAGAAACCACTACTGTTTCTTTTTTCTTCTTCAGTCGGATGCGGGTACCATTTTCTTCGTAATCAAAATCTGTCAGTTCAGAATCTGATACTGTTTTTATTAATGTAAGAAGATTTTCAAATTCCATAATTATCAACCCTCATATTTCTTTACAAGAAGTGTCGCATTGTGTCCGCCAAAGCCAAGAGAATTGCTCATTGCATAATGGATCTCTTTTTCTACCGGAGCACCGATCGCATAGTTCAGATCACACTCTTCGTCCGGATCTGTGGTTCCAACTGTCTGGTGGATAAATCCCTCTTCCAGAGATTTAACGCAGGTCACAAATTCCACTCCACCGGCTGCACCAAGAAGATGTCCGATCATGGATTTTGTAGAATTTACAACCAGATTTTTTGCCGCATCTCCAAATGCTTTGTGGATCGCTCTTGTCTCAAACAGGTCATTGTGATGCGTACTCGTTCCATGCGCGTTAATGTATTCTACCTCAGATGGCTGAACACCAGCTTCTTCCATTGCAAGTTCCATTGCTCTGGCTGCGCCTGCTCCGTCCTCAGCCGGAGAAGTGATGTGGAAAGCATCCGCTGTTGCACCGTAGCCAACCAGCTCAGCATAGATTCTTGCGCCTCTCGCCTTTGCATGCTCCAGTTCCTCAAGAACTACGATTCCGGCACCTTCACCGAGAACAAAACCGCTTCTTTCTTTATCAAAAGGAATGGATGCTCTTGCAGCATCTTCGGTCTTGGTCAGTGCAGTAAGTGCGGTAAAGCCAGCCACTCCTGTCGGACAGATGCAACTTTCGGTTCCACCTGCAAGCATAACCTCAGCGTCGCCATACTGGATCGCACGGAACGCATCTCCGATGCTGTGTGTTCCGGATGCACAGGCTGTCACAACATCTGTACATTTGCCGCGGAGTCCCAGCTGAATAGAAATATTTCCTGCAGCCATGTTGGAGATCATCATCGGAACCATCAGTGGATTTACTTTTCCAGGTCCCTTGGTGAGGATCTTTTCATAGTTGTTTTCTACCTGCGGAAGACTTCCGATACCAGAACCAACAATAACACCCACACGGAAAGAATCCTCTTTTTCCATATCAAGGCCAGCATCCTCAAAAGCTTCTTTTGCTGCTGTCACTGCATACTGGCAGAATGGATCCATACGTCTTGCGGCTCTCGGATCCATATGATCTTTTGCATTAAAATCCTTAACTTCTGCTGCGATCTTTACCTTGTAATCTGTTGTATCAAATTTTGTGATCGGTCCGATGCCGACTTTTCCTTCACGGATTCCTGCCCAGAAATCCTCAACATTATTTCCAATAGGAGTAACGGCGCCAAGTCCGGTTACAACTACTCTTCTCTTACTCATATGACCATTCCTCCATCAACCTGAATTACCTGTCCGGTAATGTATGCTGCATCGTCAGATGCCAGAAAAGCTACTGCTTTTGCAATGTCTTCCGGTCTGCCGAAATGTCCCAGCGGAATCTGCGCAGCAGATGCTTTTTTTACTTCTTCAGATAATACTGCTGTCATCTCTGTCTCAATAAATCCCGGTGCAACTGCATTGACCGTAACACCGCGGGATGCAAGTTCCCTTGCTGCACTTTTGGTCATACCAATGATTCCTGCTTTGGACGCTGCATAGTTTGCCTGTCCTGCATTTCCTGCAATTCCAACTACAGATGCCATGCTGATGATGCGTCCACTGCGCTGACGGAGCATCTGTCTGGAAACAAAGCGCATCATATTGAAAGTTCCTTTGAGGTTGACATCGATCACCTGATCAAAGTCTTCTTCTGACATTCCCATCAGAAGTCCGTCTTTTGTGATTCCGGCATTGTTTACCAGAATATCAATGCTTCCATGAGTTTTTACAATGTCCTTTACGGCACTTTCACAGGCTTTATAATCCGCAACATTCCACTGTCTGATCTCAGCCTCGCCGCCTTTTTCCTCAATCTCTTTCTGCACTTCTCGTGCCCGTTCCTCAGAACCGTTATAATTGATTACAACTGCTGCACCTCTGGAAGCAAGCTCCAGGGCAATGGCTCTTCCGATTCCTCTGGAAGCACCTGTTACAACAGCAACTTTCTTCTTACTCTGCTCTGCCACTTATTTCTCTCCTCTCGGCATCTGCTGTGACCAGATGTACCTTTATCCGGTCTTATCAAATTTTATTTCAATTCCTCACACACCTGAACTGCTTCTTCCCAGCTGCCAATGTGATAAGCTTTTACATTTTTATCAATCTTACGAAGGAAACCTGTCAGGGTTTTGCCAGGTCCGATCTCAACGAAGGTGTCCACCCATTCACGGATCATGGTTTCCACACTCTGCTGCCAACGGACAGATCCACTGACCTGTTCCACCAAAAGCCCTTCGATTCTTCCACAGTCTGTGATCACTTCTGCATTAATGTTCGCCACATATGGGATCTTCAGAGGATTCATGCTGACTCTGGCAAAAACCTTTGCCAGCTCTTCTCCTGCAGGTCTCATCATCGGTGAATGGAATGGTCCGCTCACTTTAAGCGGAAGTACTCTTCTTGCTCCTGCTTCTTTTAAAGCAGTTCCTGCCTCAGCAACCGCAGCTGCCTCACCAGTAATAACGATCTGTCCCGGGCAGTTGTAATTTGCAATAGAAACGCCCTCTCTGCCATTTAAGACATTTTCGATCACTGCCGCATCCATACCAAGTACTGCAGACATTGCACCGCTTCCTTCCGGTGCTGCATGCTCCATAAAGATTCCTCTGGAGCGTACCGTACGGATTGCATCCAGGTCACACATACCGCCAGCCACAGCAATCGCACAGTATTCACCAAGACTCAAACCTGCTGTCATATCCGCATGAAGTCCCATGGATTCAACCGCTCTTGTTATTGCCAGACAGGCAGTCACCATTGCAACCTGTGTATATTCTGTTTTGTCCAGAAGATCATTTTCTTCAAAACAAAGTTTTTTAAGGTCAAGGTTCACTGCCTCAGATGCCTGGTCAAATATTGTCCTGGATAAAGGACTTTTCTCATAAAAGTCTTTTCCCATTCCAACTGCCTGCGCGCCCTGTCCCGGATAAATAAAAGCAATCTTACTCATTTACACTTACTCCATTCATCAGTCTGCATGCATCGGATACAGTAGATTTAATAATATCCTCACAGGAACGTTCTTCTTTGATCATGCCTGCGATCTGTCCTGCCATCAGACTGCCATTCTTAGCGTCACCCTCCTGAACTGCTCTTCTGAGACTGCCAAGAGTCATCTTTTCCAGTTCCTCAAATGGTGCGCCCTCTTTTTCCATTTCCAGATATTTGCGTGCCATATCATTGCGAAGAACACGGATCGGATGTCCCGTACTTCTGCCTGTTACACGGCTGTCGATGTCTTTTGCTTTAAGAATACTGTTCTTATAATTTTCATGGATCACAGATTCCTTAGATGCTGCAAAAATAGTTCCCATCTGGATTCCTCTGGCACCCAGCATAAAGGCTGCTGCCATACCTCTGCCATCTGCAATACCACCCGCTGCGATCACCGGGATATTCACTGCATCGACAACCTGCGGAACCAGTACCATTGTGGTAAGCTCTCCAATATGTCCTCCGGCCTCAGTACCCTCGGCAACGACAGCATCTGCACCGCAGCGCTCCATACGTTTTGCAAGTGCTACTGATGCAATGACCGGAATAACCTTCACTCCGGCTGCCTTCCAGTCTGCCATGTATTTTTCCGGACTTCCGGCACCTGTTGTCACAACCTTGATGTCTTCTTCCAGGATTACCTTTGCGATCTTGTCTGCTTCCGGATTCATCAGCATGATGTTTACACCAAATGGTTTGTCAGTCAGCTTTTTTGCCTCGCGGATCTGTTCTCTTACCCACTCTGCCGGTGCACCGCCTGCGGCGATCAGCCCAAGGCCACCCGCATTGGATACGGCTGCTGCCAGATGATAGTCTGCAACCCAGGCCATACCGCCCTGGATCACCGGATACTCAATTCCTAATAATTCTGTGATCTCTGTTTTCATAAATTTATGTCCTCTCGATCAGCCAGGTTGACGATTACGCCTGATGCTCTGTCAGATAGTTCATTACATCCGCAACTGTTGTGATCTGCTCAAGATCCTCGCTTGGGATTTCTACAGAAAATTCTTCCTCGAATGCCATTGCAAGCTCAAAGAGATCCAGGGAATCTGCATGAAGATCATCTTTAAAAGATGTCTCTGCTGTGATTGTTGCTGCATCTGCTCCTAAGTTTTCTGCTGTAAGTTCGATAATTCTTTCTAACATTTTTGTTTTCTCCTTTTTCTGTTTTAATTAAATTTATATAATTTGGGTTTCAGATTTCACTTTTATGATGAAATTCTGTTCCCCTTTTTGCCAATGTTATATGGTCTCTATTCTTCTGTATCTATTTAATATTGAGATATCGGATATCTACGAATTGCTTCATCACTCCGTGATGTCCCAGTCCAGCACGCTGGCTCCCCAGGATAATCCTGCTCCAAATCCTGCCAGGACCAGTTTCTGTCCCTTTTTCAGGACACCTTCTCGATTCAGTTCATTCAGCAGAATCGGAATGCTCGCGGATGAGGTATTTCCATAATCCTGAAGATTCATTGGAAATTTCCCGATATCCAGGCGAAGCCGCCTCGCAACTGCATCCACGATTCTCGCATTCGCCTGATGAAGAACAAACCAGTCAATGTCTTCTATAGAAAGTTCATTTTCTTTCAAAACTTCCTGTATCACCTGCGGAACCTTTCGGACCGCAAACTGGAAAACATCCTTGCCATTCATGGTAATGTATTCTGTTTTTGTTTCTTTTGGATCCTGATCAATACTGCGTGCTCTTCCAAGCACTCCCGGTCCGGTCAGTGCCGGTCCGCCTCGTCCATCGGAATGTGACACCGGCTGATAGCTTTTTCCTTCCTTCGCCTGAAGAAGAACCGCTCCGGCTCCATCTCCAAACAAGATGCAAGTTCCACGGTCAGTCCAGTCAACAATGCGTGAAAGACTCTCGCTTCCAATGATCAGAATCGTACGGTAGATTCCAGATGCTATGTACGCCTGCGCTGTATTGTAAGCGAAAAGAAATCCACTGCATGCAGCATTGAGATCAAATCCAACGGCACCCAAAGCTCCAAGAGCCTCCTGTACCTGGCAGGCTGTACATGGAAAAACCCGGTCAGCTGAGCCGGTAGCCACCAGGATCATATCGATTTCTTCCGGTGAGATTCCGGCCTCTTCGACTGCTTGGAGACCGGCCTCAACAGCCATGGAAACAGTTGTTTCCTCTTCTGCTATATGACGCCGTTCCACACCTGTCCGCTCCCGGATCCACTCATCACTGGTCTCAACAAAACCAGCAATCTCGTCATTATCCATGACTCGCTTTGGAACACAGGCTCCCGTTCCGCGGATGACACCGGTTAAGGTCTGTTCTTTATTCATAATAATTGTTTCCTCATATTCCTGATTTGTTTTGAGTTTAGAATATTTTGATTATCAAAGTATATATCCAAAAAAATTAGTTGTCAAGCATAATTTCAACAATTATTTTCTCTTTCCTTTATTTCTTTTTCTCATTTGTACGAATCAGACCAAACTCCTGAAACATGCTGAAGATATATGAGATTCCAAAGATCTGCCCGATTGATTTTGGTCCGCGGTATTCCGGAGGAAGAAGATATGCTGCTCCATTGATTTCTTTGAATTTCATCTCGGCGAGGACTTTGTGGAATGCCAGCATCACGGAGCTTCTGGTCAGGGTCTTGCTTGTCTCCTTACGTGAGATCAACAGTTCTCCACTGTAGTCTCCGTTTTTCTTATGTTTTACCGTGTAGGAGAATTCCAGACCGGAAAGCGTGTAAAATGTTTGATTCTGGTATGCGAGCACCCCCGCCCAGAGAAGCCCCTCTAGCTCCTCCATATTCCTTTGCTCCACGATTGCCTGATGGAGTTCCTCAATGACTGCTGTATTTGCTGACATAACGCTCCGCCTCTTCCTTCTGAACTTTTTCTGCTCTTCTTCTGCTCTTTCTTGTGACATGCTCCCACCACTTAAATCTCTGATTTTGAAGTGGGGGCTTCTTGCTCAATGGCTCTACTGAGCCAAGTATCTACAAGCTATCCTCGCGTGCCCCGCGATTTTTTTGCCCGGACACGGGCATATTTTCTTTCTTATTATCCGGATACGGACAGTTTATGCTGCCAGCATCCTTCTTGCCTCTTCGCGGATGTTGATTGCTGCATTTCGATCTCTATCCATCTCATTCCCACACGTACAGTGATAAACT
>ENA-OQDC01000059-OQDC01000059.1-human-gut-metagenome-genome-assembly--contig:-NODE-59-length-77214-cov-4.317952_pt1 | contig 77214 bp, 75 predicted proteins | sample MGYA00242770_ERZ504601 | MGnify/ENA primary metagenome ERZ504601 (study PRJEB26092, sample SAMD00036305) | human gut metagenome | host: Homo sapiens | study: EMG produced TPA metagenomics assembly of...
TACCTAAATTAATATTTACATTAAAAACAGGTTCGTTTAAGATAAAAACCATATTAGGCTGTATCCTTTCTAAAAAAATTATTATAAAAAATACTAACCCGGTTCCTTCTTCTTGATTGCCACTCAAATTTATAATATCACTTCTTTTTATAAAAAACAATGCCTCGCTAGATTTTTGTTTAGCGAGGCCTTTTAAGTTGTAAAAAGTATTTTTGCAAATCTCAGAGTGTTAAATTATTGAAGACCCCAAAACTTGACATAGAACCTTTTTATATCTGACTAATCTATAAATGTTATCTTTAACCGAACATAGCCGCAATCGCCTGCTCCAATGTTTTGACGCGCACAATCTGCGCCTTGACAGACGGCAGCTGCAGCTTGCTGTCCGGTACAATGAATTTGCTGAAGCCCAGATTAATGCCATCCATAATCCTGCGCTCGGGCGCGCTGACGCGGCGCACCTCGCCTGTAAGACCAACTTCGCCAAAAACGAGGATGCCCTTAGGCAGAGGCCTGTTCCGATAGCTGGAAACAAGCGCTGCCGCCACCGCCAAATCTGCCGCCGGCTCATTAACCTTCATGCCACCTACTACGTTGACATAAGCATCATAAATGCCAAAGTCTAAGCCAAAACGTTTTTCCAGAATCGCCAGCAGCATATTCACTCTGTTATAGTCAAAGCCTACTGCCGTACGTCTTGGCATGCCGTAGGGAGTTTTAGCTACCAGCGCCTGGATTTCTGCCATAATCGGCCTATTGCCTTCCATGCAGGCACCGATAACACTGCCTGCTGCTTCACCATCTCTGTCCTCCAAAAACAGACCGGCAGGATTTGCTACCTCCTGCAGACCGCCCGCCTCCATAGAGAAAATGCCGCTTTCGCTCGTACTGCCGAAGCGGTTTTTTAATGCACGCAGAACGCGGAAAGAATAGGAACGGTCACCCTCAAACTGCAGCACCACGTCCACCATATGCTCCAATAGGCGCGGTCCGGCAATAGTGCCGTCCTTAGTAACGTGACCGATGAGCAACACCGCAATGCCCGTACTTTTGGCAAACTGCAGCAGCTTAGCCGTACACTCACGCACCTGCCCCACACTGCCGGCAGCAGTCTGCAGTTCCGGATTATACATAGTCTGAATACTGTCGATAATCAGAAGCTGCGGCTTCAAGGCATTCGCCTGTGCTAAAATAGCATCCAAATCCGTTGCCGTAAGAATCAGCAGGTTATCATTGGCCTGCGCCCCACCCAAACCGAACAGCACGCATCGCCGTCTGTTCCTCCGATTCCTCGCCGCTGACATACAGCACCTTTATTCCCTGTTGCCCGAAGCGCAGACCTGCGTCCAGCAAAATCGTAGATTTGCCTATGCCAGGCGTGCCTCCCAGCAGCACAAGGCTGCCGGGCACGACACCTCCGCCCAGCACGCGGTCAAATTCGCGAATCCCTGTTGCCAGACGTTCTACCTTCGTTTGGGCAACACTGGCGATAGTACGCGGCCGCAGCTTTTCGTTATTAGCCGGCAAATAGCTTTTACTTGCCTTGGCAGTCACTTCTGCCTCCTCCACCAGCGTATTCCAGCCGCCGCATTCCGGGCAGCGTCCCAGCCACGAGGAAGCAACATAACCGCATTCCTGGCAGACAAATCTGCTCTTAGTTCTGGCCATGCTGCGGCTCCTTTCCGCTGCTTACGGTAGCAGTCTGTTCATCTGTCACCGGCAGCTCCAACAAAAACTGTGCTCCCTCAATCGCCGTATGGAAGTCCATTTTTTTATCTGCAGCCTCGGCAATAATCTTGTCACCGCTGTGGAATTTTCCTGCCAGGAACAAATCACTCAACGGATCCTCCACCAGCTTACGCAAAGCTCGGCGCAGTGGACGCGCTCCGTACTTGCTGTCACTACCTTCCTTCAGCAGCAGCTCGCGTGCCGGAGCGGTAAGCTCGATGCTGAGGCCGTTGCCTGCCAGACGCTGGTTCAGCTCACGCAGCATATTGTCGGCAATCAGCTCCAGCTCCTGTCTGCCCAAGGAATTAAAGACAAGGATTTCGTCCACACGGTTCAAAAATTCCGGACGGAACACGTTCTTAATTTCAGCAAGCACCTGCTCCTTGCGGTTCTTGCGCTCGCCTGCCTCGTTGCCAGCAAAGCCCAGCGGTCTGGTGTTGGCCAGCTGCTGTGCACCGGCGTTGCTTGTCATAATCAGCACGGCATTACGGAAGTCTACCGTGCGTCCCTGACCGTCGGTCAGACGGCCATCCTCCATAATCTGCAGCAGCAGATTAAACACATCCGGATGTGCCTTTTCGATTTCATCCAAAAGCACTACACAGTAAGACTTACGGCGTACCGCATCCGTCAGCTGTCCGCCCTCGTCGTAGCCTACATAGCCCGGAGGTGCGCCAATCAGGCGTGCTGTGGTGTGCTTTTCCATGTATTCCGACATATCAAAGCGCAGCATAGCGCGTTCATCGCCAAACAGCTCCTGAGCCAACGCCTTCGCCAGCTCAGTTTTGCCTACACCGGTAGGACCGAGGAACAGGAAGGAACCGACAGGTCTGTTTTTGTCCTTAAAGCCTGCGCGGGCACGGCGAACAGCTCTGCTTACCGCGCTCACAGCCTCATCCTGACCGATAACACGCTTGTGCAGACGCTGTTCCAGCTGCAACAGACGGCTGCTTTCGGTTTCGGTCAAGCGTGTCAGCGGAATACCGGTCCAGGAAGCAACAACCTCAGCCACATCCTCCGCAGTTACCAGCTGCTTCATGGCCACCTCGGCCAAGGCTGCCGCCAGCTGTGTCTGCAGCTCGGCCTCCTTGTCACGCAGCTCCGCTGCCTTTTCGTAATCCTGCTGCTCTACAGCCTCTTCCTTTTCCATCTGCAGATATTCCAGCTGCTCCTGCAGCTCTCTTGCGGGCGCAGATTTTTTATACAGCTTGATACGCAGGCGGGCACAGGCCTCATCCATCAGGTCAATGGCCTTATCAGGCAGATTTCTGTCCGTAATATAGCGGTCACTCAGCTCCACCGCAGCCTTGACAGCCTCCGGCTGAATCTTCAGCTTGTGGAATTCCTCATAACGCTTGCGCAGTCCCAACAGCATCGCTTCGCTGATTTCCGCACTCGGTACATCAACAAGCACAGGCTGGAAGCGTCTTTCCAGCGCCGCATCCTTTTCGATATGCTTGCGGTATTCATCAACAGTTGTTGCGCCGATAACCTGCAGCTCTCCACGCGCCAGCGCCGGTTTGATAATATTGGCAGCATCTATACTGCCCTCGGCACTGCCTGCACCGATAATGGTATGCAGCTCGTCGATAAAGAGAATAATCCGCTTATCGTCACGCACCAGCTTTAGTATTTCCTTCATGCGGTCTTCAAATTCACCGCGATATTTTGCACCTGCCACCAGCATTCCCAGCTCCAGCGAAAAAATAATTTTCCGCTGCAGAAACTCAGGTACGTCACCCTTGATAATCTTTTGCGCCAGGCCTTCGGCAATAGCGGTTTTACCCACACCGGCCTCGCCGATAATTACCGGGTTATTTTTTGTTCTGCGGCATAAATCTGGATAAGGCGTTCAACCTCCTTATCACGGCCGATAACAGGATCAATTTTACCACGGCTGGCCTCCAAGTTCAGATTACGTCCGTAGCCTGAAAGAACCTCCAGAACATCAGCCTGTTTTTCTTCTGCCTGACGACGCTGCTGATTTCTGCCCGGCACAGCCTTGCGCTGATCATCCAATGCCTGCACCAGCTCCTTGACAGCGGCCAGCGTAATCTTAAACTTCTGAAGTACCTGATAGGCAATGCCGTCGCCTGCAGCCAACAGACCTACAAGCAGCTGCTCACTGCCGACGTATTCCTGCTCCAGCTCCTGCGCGTTCTCTGCAGCACGCTCCATTACACGCTGCGCGCGTTGGCTGTACTGCGGCAGCTTGGACTGCTTGCTGCCCTTGTCCAGCCAGCTCTCCAGCTCTGTCTTCATCTCATCGAGATTATTATGTAATTTATGCAACAGCTTTTGCCGGTACAATCGGGTATCGTCAAAAGCCCCCACAAAATATGCTCCGTACCTATATGCTCGCTGCCGCAGTCCAAAGCCTTGGTGGTAGCCAGCTCCAGCACCTTGGCCGCAGCCTCGCTGAAGCCCTCGCGGGTAACCTTTTTCTTGGGCTTACGTCCTGCGCCCTTCAGCACTTCATCCAAAAAGCGTTTGGCTCCCTCCGGTGTCAGCGGCATATCGCCCATACCCATAGGAAGATAATCCTTAGCGCAGTCACCGCAAAGCCACTTATCAATCTGCTTATCACCTACCAGGCATACCATGTGCATGATAGACTGTTTTTTATGACAATTTTCACAAAGCATTTCTTCACCTCCGTCCGGTGCTGTGCAGCAAGCCTACAGCCTGCTGCAATATTTCCTTCTTCTTATCCTCATCGGCGTCGATAATCTGCAGCATATACTGCAGTAAAGCGCCTTCCCTTGCTGTAATCATCTTCTGCTGCAGCAAATGCTGCACCAGCTGCAATGCTGTAGGCGGCTTGGGTGTTTCTGCCGCAGGCTGCATACGTACAATGCGTACAAAACCGCCGCTGCCACGCCTTGACTCCACCATAAAGCCACGCTCAGGCGTAAACCGCGTACTGAGCACATAGCTTATCTGCGAAGGAGCGCAGGACAAGCGCTCAGCCAGCTCATTGCGCTGCACAAGCACAGTATCATCATGCTCACGCAGCAATTCACCTATAATAAAGCTTTCAATTGCATCCGCTAAATTTTTCATAGTTACTCACCTTGATTATATATTTGAATATATTATATTTGACTTTTCGACTTTAGGCAAGTGAAAAATCTATGGCAGAAAAAAGCATTAAAAAAAGACTACCGCAACCATACTCAGTCACGGCAATCTTTACCATTAAATTGATTAACCCTTAATAGTCTTCAGCATCTGCAAAGCCTGCACGATATCCTGCATAGTGAAATTCTCCAGAGAGGTTGTCTGGGTTTCTTTCTTGGCTTTTTCTTCACCGAATACTATATCATCAATACCACAATTAAAAATATTCGTCATCTTAACCAGATTTTCCAAAGTCAGACCGGCACGTCCGCTTTCGATATTACTCATATGGGTTTGTGATACACCTATATTTTTAGCCAGCTCAGTCTGATAAATATTATTCTTCAAACGTAATGTTTTGATACGTAGACCAACAGCCTTATAATCCACTTGCTTTGCCATATTAGCTCATCCCCTAACTATTTGCTGATATAGTGATGCCAGCTACATCCTACTGCTTGTGAAATGACCTTCTACATAACCGCACCCTATATAATATAACACAGCATTCTTTCAGAACCATTTCCTGAAAAGCTACCCCCTCTCCCGGAACCGGCGCTCTATTCGCACTTTAATTGTCCTTTTAACGAATGCTTAAACCAGCTTACCTAATTATATAATACACCTCTTTAAGGCATTATGCAATAATAATAATTAATATTTTAAGGCAATTAAGTTGCATCCAAACTTTTCTCCTTCTTATTCTCATTGTTTGAAAACAAAAAGCATCTCTGTTTTATAAATAATTTTCTATGATTCTTTAATTGCTGAAAAAAAGCGGCATATTTCACAATAGTTTCGCAAATTCTTTGCCTTTTTGACTTTTTGTAAATTGACAGTATGAAAGCTTTCTTCTACAATTAAATCAAGCAGGTATTCCAAGCCTGTCTGATGTCTGTTAAATACGAAAGGAGATATAAAAATGGGTAAAGGTCTTTTAGGCGTTATCGCCGCTATTGTCATTATGGCCGCTATGTTCTTCAGCAGCTATAACGGTCTTGTAAGCATGAACGAAAACGTTACCGGCAAATGGTCGCAGGTGGAAAACCAGCTGCAGCGCCGTAACGATTTAATCCCTAATCTGGTAAATACCGTCAAAGGCTATGCAGCACACGAAACAGAGGTATTCAAGGCTGTGTCCGATGCCCGCGCTAAGCTTGGCGGTGCCAAAACTGTAGCAGAAACAACTGCAGCCAACAATGAAATGAACAGTGCTCTGAGCCGTCTGCTGGTTGTTGCCGAAAATTACCCGGATTTGAAGGCCAACACCAACTTCCAGCAGCTGCAGGATGAGCTGGCAGGTACCGAAAACCGTATCGCCGTAGCACGTAAAGACTACAATGATGCGGTACAGTCCTACAACGCAAAAATCAAATCTCTGCCTACCTCTTTATACGCCGGTGCCTTCGGCTTTACTGCCAAGGATTACTTCAAGGCAGATGCAGCTGCCCAAAAGGTACCGCAGGTTAAATTTTAAGCAGATAATCCCGCTAGCTGCAAGCTGCTGACGGAGGGATAATAATGAAACGTTTTATAATCTGCCTGCTGCTTATCCTGCAGACTTTCTTTGCCGCTTACGCCGGTGCCGCGCCTGCCATTCCGCCGCGACCGGCGGCCGGCAGCGGCATTTACGTACAGGACAACGCCGGTGTCATCTCTGAAGAGGATAAACAGCAAATGCTCAGCTTGGGCGCTGAGCTTGACAACAAAACAACAGCACAGCTGGCAGTACTGACAATCAACACTCTTGACGGCGAGCCTATTGAGGATTACGCTCTGGAGGTTCTGCGCCAATGGGGCATTGGCAGCAAAGAACAAAATAACGGTGCGCTCATTGTCGTCGCCGTCAAGGACAGACGCTCGCGCATTGAAGTTGGCTATGGTCTGGAAGGCTCGTTGCCTGACGGTCTTACCGGACGCATCCAGGACCAGTATATGCTTCCTTACTTCAAGGACGGTAATTACAGCAAGGGTATTTTGCAGGGCTATAAGGCTGCCGCAGCCAAAATTGCCCAAGGCTATAATACGGAGCTGAGCGGGGTGAAATATCAGGCTCCCGCTTCCCAACCGCAAAAAAATACAGGCTCCGGCCTGGATGATTTGCTGTTTGCTTTGGGAGTAATCGGTTTTCTTATTGTTGATAATCTTTTACTTGGCGGCATTTTTTACGCGCATCCTGCTGCTGCTGATTTTCCGCGGCGGTGGTCGCGGCGGAGGAGGTCGAGGCTTCGGCGGCGGCAGTGGCGGTGGCGGCGGTTCGTCCCGCAGCTGGTAAAAGCAATATAAAACCAAATCAACTGCATCACTTTTCGGTGGTGCAGATTTTTTTATGCTAACTTTACAGTTAGCCGACAATACAGCCACAATGCTAAAACTCCTGCCAAGGCACAATACCCGGGCAGGAGTTTATATCATTTTATATTATTAAACGAAATTCGGCAGTTATACCATGCCTCTGATTTTCATTGCTTCCTCCAGGCTACCCAAAGCAACCATGTAAGCAGCAACACGCAGCGTTACATTATACTGCTTAGCTTTTTCATAAACCGCCTTAAAGGCCTTGCGCATCAATGCGTTCTGCTTTTCAATAACCTCTTCCTCCGGCCAGAAGTAACGATACAAATTCTGTACCCATTCAAAATAGCTTACGGTTACACCGCCGCCATTGGCCAGAATATCAGGAATAACCATCACGCCCTTAGCCTCCAGAATATCGTCAGCCTCCGGTGTAGTCGGTCCGTTCGCACCCTCGCAGATAATGCTTGCCTGTACAGCCGCCGCATTCTCTGCAGTAAGCTGCAGCTCAATAGCGCAAGGTGCCAGCACCGTAACCTCCATCGCCAGCAAATCAGCATTGGTAATCGCTTTACTGCCAGGATAACCTACTATGCTGCCTGTTTTCTTAACATAAGCATCTACATCATAGCAGTCAAAGCCGTCTGCCTTAAAGATAGCGCCATAAACATCACTCAAGGCAATAACCTTAACGCCAGCATCACAGAACAGCTTAGCAGTCCAGCTGCCTACGTTGCCGAAGCCCTGCACAGCAGCAGTTGCCTCATGCGGCTGAATTCCTTTCAGCTTCAGTGCTTCCAGTGCCGCAACAACAACGCCGCGTCCGGTAGCAGCAGTACGTCCCAAGGAGCCGCCTACGCTGATTGCCTTGCCTGTAATAAAGCCAGGCTCATATTGACCGTTCAGCTTGCTGTATTCATCCATCATCCATCCCATAATCTGAGCATTAGTATTCATATCAGGTGCCGGGATATCACGTTTTTCACCGATAATCGGTGCAATTTTATCTATATAACCGCGTGTCAGACGCTCAAGCTCAGCTTTTGAAAGCTTTGCCGGATCTACGATAATACCGCCCTTGCCGCCACCATAGGGCAAACCAGCTACGGCACATTTACAGGTCATCCAAAAGGCAAGCGTCTTTACCTCATCCATGCTTACATTCTGATGATAGCGGACACCGCCTTTTGCGGGGCCAAGGATTGTGCTGTGCTGGCTGCGATAGCCGGTAAATACTTTTGTAGTACCGTCATCCATTTTTACAGGAATAGAAACCTCCAAAGTACGTTCGGGAACCGCAATAATAGCTGCTGCGCCTGCATCAAGCTCCATTGTCTCAATCGCTTTATTCAGTGGAATTTGGGCCATTTCAAAAATATTCATAATCAAGCCTCCTTGCTTTCCAAAAGGATATAACCCCATATCCGTACTTTTATTATAACGTGTACATTATTCAGTGTCTACAGAATTTTTTGTAACTTTTATTATATTCAAGAGCTTTTTTACTTACAAAACCATTTTGTTTACAGTAAAAACGCCAGCGAAGCCGCCGGCGTTTTACTTTAGTCTATTATAGGGAACTCATCATATACTCTGCCAAAATCAATTCCACCAATAATTTTATTCTTGTACTGCTCGCGAATCGCCCGCTCGCCCTCCTCCATATGCTTGGAGGTTATACCATAGCGACGCGACAGCCACACCTCTACAAAGGCCGAAAGATTATCGCAGCCTTTGAGCACGCTGCCGTCAATTGCATGGAAGCCCGGCTTGTTGTACTTGCTGCTAATCTCTTCAATACTCGTATGTACTACCTTGCCGTCAATTCTGACACGATTGGAAAATTCATCCTGCGTATAATACAGAATATCCTCATGCCAGGTATAAGGCAAGAGCGGCAGGATCTTTTCAGCTACCATACGCTCTTCCATGCGCTTAATCAGCTCATCAAGGCCCGGTACACTGCGTTTGACCGGCGAAATAATATCGCGTGTCAACACCTCCGGCAAATCGTGGAAAAGGCCGCAGAGGAAATCGCCCACGATACGCTCATCACAGGCTCCCAGCTTAACTGCGCAAAAATAACCCATAATCGCTACCAACAGTACATGCCCCATAACAGAGGTTTCAGGAACACGCGGCGACTGCGCCCAACGCTTTTGGAAGCGAAGTTGGCCGACAAGATCGATAAACTTGCTGCTCTTACCCTTCAGCGCCAGCTTTTTTTACTGCCGCCAAGTCATAATGATCCTCCAGCTCGTTTTCTATAACAGCCTTTGTATCCTCACTGCCGTAAATACCCTCATTAAAGTGATATATCAGCTCAAATTCCCATTTTGTTGCCAGATAATGTGCAGCGCGCAAAATCTTTTTTTCCATAGCGCAGTATTGCGGGTCCTCAAAATAGAGCTGCATTTTTTCCATAAAATCTTCCTGAATATCAGGAATCCGCCGCCGCAGCTCCTGATAAACCCAGGCATTAAGCTCCTTGCCATAAACACGCATCATTTCATGGAAAATCTGCGGCTTGATATCAGTCAGCACGTTACGCTGCAAAAACTCAAAAATGCCGCCTTCTATCAGCAGACGCCAGTTGAGCTGCGCACCATGGTCATCCTCCTCATGGCGGGCCAGCACATACATAATCATCATCTTATGAGCCTGCTTATCAAGCTCTGTAAAGCCGCTGGGACGGATATGCTCATTCCAGCGCTGGATATGCGCTGCATCATATAAAAATTCAATAAAGCTTTTGGTCAGCATTGCTTCATCTCCCTCATAAACACGTCTACTCTTATTTAACAGCAAAAGCAGGCTTTTGGCAAGAACGCCGATAACTTTATTTTGTACCTGCATATATTAAAAGGCAGCCTCCGCCTGTGCGAAAGCTGCCCGTTAATTAACTTATGCCTTTTTATCCAGCATCTGCTCCAGTGTATGCCAGCCAAGCACGGCGCATTTAACGCGCGCCGGCATGTGGGATACATCCTGCAGCACACCTGCTTCCTCCAGCTCGTCAATCTCTTCCTCGCTGGCAGTGCCCTTAATCATGCGCAGGAAAATATCAGCAAGGCGCAAGGCCTCTTTTTCACTCTTGCCGATAACCAGGTCCAGCATCATGTCAGCACTTGCCTGGCTGATTGCACAGCCGCTGCCCTGAAAGGCACCGTCGACAACAACGCCGTCAGTAAGCTTCAGCTTCATGGTGATATCATCACCGCAGCTGGGGTTGTAGCCGCGCATCTCTACGTCTGCGTCAGGCAAATCATGCTTATGACCGGGATGCATATTGTGGTCGATTAAAATTTCATTATAAAAGGCTCTATTATCTGCCATAGCCCATTCTCTCCCTTATTGTAGATAAGCTGTTGATGAAGCGCTCTACATCTGCTGCCGAATTATAGAAGGCCAGACTTGCACGGGCAGTCGCACCGGTGCAAAGGTGGTCCAGCAGAGGTTGAGCGCAATGATTGCCAGCACGTACATTTACGCCGTCAGCATCAAGGATTGCAGCAATATCATGCGGATGTACGCCTTCTACCGTAAAGGTAAGAATACCCTTGTGCTCCTCTGCAGTTTTACCGCCGATAATATGCACACCGGGAATCTTCTGCATGGCATCAAAAGCTAATTTCGTCAGCGCTGCTTCGCGCGCTTCGATTACCTCAAAGCCGATGCTGTTAATATATTCGATAGCGGCATGCAGTCCGGCAGCACCGGCAGCATTTACCGTACCTGCTTCAAACTTGTGCGGCAATGGTGCATATTCCTGGCCGTCGCGACTTACAAAGCTGATCATCTCGCCACCGCTCAGGAACGGAGGCATAGCCTCCAGCAATTCCTTCTTGCCGTACAGCACACCGATGCCCATAGGTCCGAGCATCTTGTGACCGCTGAAGGCAAGAAAATCAGCGTCCATTTTCTGCACATCAATCGCCATATGCGGTGCGCTCTGCGCTGCGTCAATAACAGCAACAGCGCCAACCTTATGCGCAGCACTGATAGCCTTGGCAATCGGATTCAGACGTCCCAAAACGTTGGAAACCTCTGCCATCGCTACGATTTAGTTTTTTCGGTTACAGCTGCATCGATAGCCTCATCGCTAATGCTGCCGTCAGCAGCACATTCAATGTACTTTACTACAGCACCGTTCTGCTGCGCAACCATGCGCCAGGGCAGCATGTTGCTGTGATGCTCCATAATAGTGGTAACGATTTCATCACCGGGCTTAAGGTTAGCCAGACCGTAGCTGTAAGCTACCAGGTTCAGGCTTTCCGTAGTATTGCGGGTGAAAATAATTTCCTGCTCGCTTTTGGCATTGATGAACTTCTGCACAGCAACGCGCGCATCTTCATAAATGTCGGTTGCCTGCATTGCCAGGTCATACAAGCCACGCAGCGGATTAGCATTGTGTTTGAGATAAAAATCACGCTCTGCCTCAATAACGCAGGCAGGCTTTTGTGTGGTAGCAGAGTTGTCCAAATAAGCAACATCGTTAGCTGCCAGCAAAGGGAAATCCTTTTTATAGTCAAAGGACAGTAAATCCTTATCATTCACCATCTGCCATCACTCCTTCCAGATAACGCTGTACCAATTGTACAGTATCCTCGTCATCAATCTTGCGGCACAGGGCATCAATCTTCGCCTTGGCCATCATATCAACAGCCTCCTGCTCACTGAAGCCGCGGCTGCACAGGTAGAATAATAATTCGTCATCAAGCTTGCCGATGCTGGCACCATGGTTGCCCTGCACGTCCTCCTCGCTGCACAGAATCAGCGGAATCGTCTGGTTAACCACGTCGTCGCTCAACAGCAATACTGTTTCCTTTTCATCGCCAATCGCACCGGCACTACCGTTTTTGAAATCAATCGTGCCACGATAAATTTTCTTGGCACCACCCTGCAGCACGCCGTCTGCAGTCATTTCGCAGGTAGTCTTTTTGCCGTAATGGTTGGCAATAAAGTTCATGTCCACAGTCTGTCCATGGCGGCCGTAATAACCGATAGCAGCGTTGAAATCACTGCAGTCACCGAGAAGCTCGGTGCGTGCGCCGTTGTAGATTTTATCTGCACCCAACTGGATTTGCAGAAGCTCAAAGGCAGCATTATCGCCAAGCTCACTGCCAACGTCGTTGATATGCAGGAAGTCTCTTCCTAAAAGCTGCACCTGCACCAGCTTAACCTTAGCGCCGGCAGCTACATCTATCTTAGTTTGTACACTAGCCTGACCTTTAGCCTGAGCTGTGGAAATATAGGTCATCAGCACAGTAACATCACTGCCGGGCTTAGCTTCGATTTCAATCTGATTATAGCAGCTTGTATTATCGGCATAACGCAGAGTAACAGCAGCTGCACTCTTGCCTGCGTCAACAACAAGACGCAGCTTTTGGCCTTCGCCCAGACTGCTCATAGCTTCACCGACACCGCCTGCTATTTTGGCAAAATCAGTGCCATGTACTGCGCACTGTGCCTTTTCGCTGCAGCCGCAGCAATTGCTGCCCTTGCTTTTATTCAGGCAAACGCTGCCCTCCAAAGCTACACGCGGTTCACAGCTATCCTGCGGCAGCTCCAAGCCGGCCAGCTTTGTTTCATTCATTTTTAACCTGTTCCAGGTTGGAGCAGGCAACTGATTAATCACTAATTCTTCTATCATGCTGCTCCTCCTTAACCTATACTGCCCTGCATTTCCAGGCGGATAAGGTTGTTCATCTCAACAGCGTACTCCAACGGCAATTCTTTGGAAACATTATCCGCAAAGCCGCTGACAATCATCGCTCTGGCTTCTTCCTCGCTGATACCGCGGCTCATCAGGTAGAACACCGCATCGTCACTGATACGGCCGATTTTTGCCTCATGTCCGATATCTGCGTCAGCAGTACGCACATCAATAGCAGGAATGGTATCAGAACGGGAAATATTATCCAGCATCAGGCTTTGACATGAAACAGAAGATTTGGCCTGCTTAGCCTTATTGGTAACAACTACACTGCTGCGGAAGGTGCTGATACCACCGCTCTTGGAAATAGACGTGTATTGACAATACTGGTAGTTTTCGGTGCATTGTGCACAACCTTGCAGCCTGTATCCAGATTCTGGCTGTGACCGGCAAGGTTACGCCGGTAAATTCGCTATGCGCGCCGGTGCCGTTCAAAATACTCATCGGATAAAGATATGAAACGTGTGAACCGAAGGAGCCGGAAACCCATTCTATCGTACCGCCCTCTTCAACCAAGGCACGCGTTGGTATTAAGGTTATACATATTCTTCGACCAGTTTTCAATCGTAGAATAACGCAGCTTAGCATTTTTGCCGATAAACAGCTCTACGCAGCCTGCATGCAGGTTGGCAACATTATATTTCGGCGCACTGCAGCCTTCGATAAAGTGCAGGTCTGCGCCCTCGTCAACAATAATCAGCGTATGCTCAAACTGGCCTGCGCCCTTCGCATTTAAGCGGAAGTAGGATTGCAGCGGAATAGCCACGCTTACTCCCTTCGGTACATAAACAAAGGAACCACCGGACCACACTGCGCCATGCAGTGCAGCAAATTTATGGTCAGTAGGCGGCACCAGCTTCATAAAATGCTCATGCACCATCTCCGCATAAGGTCCGTTCAAAGCGCTTTCCATATCAGTATAGATAACGCCCTGCTCTTCTACCTCTTTACGCACATTATGATAGACAACCTCGGAATCATATTGTGCGCCTACACCGGCCAGACTACTCTGTTCTGCCTGGGGAATACCGAGACGATCAAAGGTGTCCTTAATATCCTCGGGAACATCTTCCCATTTACCCTGCATGTTCGTATTCGGACGTACATAGGTAACGATGTTATCCATATTCAGACCGTCAATAGAAGGTCCCCAGTTCGGCACCTGCAGCTTATTATAAATATCCAGGGATTTCAGACGGAATTCCAGCATCCATTCCGGATCATGCTTTTCACGGGAAATTTTTTCAACAATCTCACGTGTCAGGCCTTCCTGAATGCGGTAAGCGTCCTTATCCTCGTTACGGAAGTCGTAAAGACTTCTGTCTATATCATCAACATAGGTTTTTTCTTCCATATTTTCCCCACCAGTTATTCCTTATTCTGCAAAAACTTTTCAAAGCCATTTTTGCTGACTTCATCAACCAGCTCCGGACCGGCGTTTTTGATAATTTGTCCCTGAGCCAGAATATGAGTGTGGTCAACATGCAGTGCATCCAGGATCTTAGTATTATGTGTGATTATCAGCAATGCTCCCTGACGATGCTCCTGGAAGGTTTTAATGCCCTGAGAAACAATCTTTACTGCATCAACGTCCAGACCGCTGTCTGTTTCGTCCAGAATTGCCAGCTTAGGATTCAGCATCAAAAGCTGCAGAATTTCTGCCTTCTTCTTTTCGCCGCCGCTGAAGCCGGTGTTAAGATCACGCTCGGCATATTTGCTGTCCATCTGCAGCAAAGCCATAGCCTGACGCAGCTCCTTACGGAAATCCCAGGCCTTGATGCGTACACCGCGCTGCTGCTCCAAAGCAGTTTTCAAAAAGCTGCTCAGGCTGATGCCGGGAACCTCCAGCGGATTCTGGAAGGAAAGAAACATACCAGCCTTAGCACGTTTGTCTACGGCAAGTTTGGTAATGTCTTCGCCGGCAAAATTAATACTGCCGCCCTTTACAGTATATTTGGGATTACCCATCAGCGCATAACCCAAGGTAGATTTGCCTGCGCCGTTAGGTCCCATAAGCACATGAGTTTCACCGGGCTTAATATCAAGATTAATATTGTGCAGAATCTCTTTGTCCTCTACATTGACTACGAGATTCCTTACCTCTAATAAATTCTCTGCCATATTTATCCTCCAATCGAAGCAATCCGGAAGAACTGCTTCTCAAAATTTTAATTCCCACATTTCTAGTATGAATTCCATACCCTATTATAAAATTATTTTTCGCACTATGCAAGCGCTTAACGCAAATATACACCTACAATTTGCAAATATTTTGCAATACAGCGCGATAAAAATGCCTTTTAACAGCATTCTTCTTATTATATAATATTTTCAGGAAAATTTATAGTGAAGCGAGAAAATTTATGGTCAAAACAGCAAAATTCACTGTCTAGGAAAAATTTTTCCGGAAATAACGCCGAGAAAAATACAAATTGAAGCGCAGTAACCCGGATTGGTTTAAATCGATTAATAAGTTCAAGCCCTTCGGCAAGCTTTTGCAAACTCTCCCAAAGTAAAACAGGATGCGCAAGCATATGCCTCAGCTTCGCATCCTGTTATCGATTATAATAAAAATATACGCAGCTAATGTCTGCTGATTGACAGACAGAAAGTTAGCCACATAACGAAAAAAGCACTCCATTTGCATGAAGTGCTGAATTTACGTGGTGGGCGCTAACGGGATCGAACCGCTGACATTCTGCTTGTAAGGCAGACGCTCTCCCAGCTGAGCTAAGCGCCCGAAAATGGTGACCGGTGGGGGAATCGAACCCCCGATACCGCCGTGAAAGGGCGGTGTCTTAACCGCTTGACCAACCGGCCAGGTGGCTCCCCGAGTAGGACTCGAACCTACGACGCCCTGATTAACAGTCAGGTGTTCTACCGGCTGAACTATCGGGGAATATTTTGTGATGTTTTGTGTTGCTCAACATCACGAGTGTTATTATACTAAGTCCACACGCATTTGTCAACACTTTTTTTGAACTTTTTTATGATTTTTTCAGAAAAAGTTTTTCAAAGTCGTCAAACCGATTTGTTTAAGCAACTAAAACCGCTCAACCATGCGTGTTTCAGGCTTTTACCTTAACTACGATTTTTTGTACGTTGCTGGCGATTTTTTCTACAGAACAATTAGGTCTGTGTAATTCCCACGGGAAAAAAATTGCAAAATCACCGGAATTTAATACTGCGCAATTCTTCTCCTGCGGGTCGGCGTAAAAAATTACGTCCTCTTTTTCTGCTTTATTTTCTGTTTCTACACAATCAGCTGTCAGCGGTGTATACCAAATTGTTTCCTCACCGCGAGCAACAAACTGTACATCAATATAATCGTTGTGCTTTTCCGGACGACGTTCAGCCTTGGGCTCGGTATCATATGTATTTACACGGGCGAAAACATTACGTCCGTCAATTTCATATTCACCGTTTTCTACCTTGCTGAAGTCAGTCGCAGCAACGTAAGCCAATGCTTTTTGCAAACTCTTGCTTACATACGGCAGCAGCTTTTCAATATCTTTTTTATTTCCTTGCAGCATAATTATTTTCCTCCTCTATCGTTGACGAAAGCATTGTTGATTGTTATAATATATGTAGGTTGGTCTGACGATTGAGCCCGTCAGCTCTTCCCAATTAATTCTTTAAGTTAAGAAAAGGCTGGCTTGCTTTAGTCGGTCTTTTTCTTTTTATGTAATGTTACTTACATGCCAAGATAATGGTCGCAACAAGAATGCCGAAAGCAATCATAAGACTTAAGGCTTCGTACACTCGCATAGCTTCCACCTCCCTTGAGGGGCAGCCAACGTTCGTCAGACCATTATCATTATACCAAAACTAAACTAATAAAGCGAGGTTTTTATGAGCTACTTAAACGTCACCAATGTTTCCCACTCCTTTGGCGGCCGCCAAAATTTTAGAAAACGTTTCCTTTAAGCTCCTGCGCGGTGAGCACGTAGGTCTTGTTGGCGCTAACGGAGAAGGCAAATCCACCTTTTTGAATATCGTAACCGGTCACGTACTGCCTGACGAAGGCAAGGTTGAATGGCCCGGCAAGGTCACAGTCGGTTATCTGGACCAGCAAAGCACTCTGGAAAAGGGCATGACTATCCGCGAGGTTCTGCGCACTGCCTTCGACGGCATGTATGCTATGGAGCAGCAGATGCTGGAGCTGTACGATAAAATGGGCGATGCTTCTCCCGAAGAGCTTGATAAAATGATGAATACCGTCGGTGAAATCCAGTCTGAGCTGGAGCACAGCGGTTTCTATTCCTTAGACAGCAAAATCGAAGAATTTGCCAACGGCCTCGGTCTTGGCAGCATCGGTCTTGATAAAGACGTCAGCGAGCTTTCCGGCGGTCAGCGCAGCAAGGTTCTGCTTACTAAGCTGCTGCTGCAGAACTCCCAAATTCTGCTGTTGGACGAGCCTACCAACTATCTTGACGTTGAACATATCGAATGGCTCACCAAGTTCCTGCAGAACTACGAGCATGCCTTCATTTTGATTTCCCATGACATTCCCTTCCTCAACAAGGTTGTCAATGTTATCTATCATCTGGAAAACTGCGAGCTTACCCGTTACAGCGGTGACTACGACAAATTCCAGGAAATGTACGCCATCTATCAATCACAGAAGGCTGCAGCCTACGAGCGTCAGCAACAGGAGGTTGCTAAGCTGGAGGACTTCATCGCCCGCAATAAGGCGCGTGTTGCTACCACCAATATGGCAAAAAGCCGCCAACGCAAGCTCGATAAGATGGAAATGATTGAAAAGCCGCGTGAAAAGCTGAAGCCGACCTTCAAATTCACCGAGGCACGTACTCCCAGCCGCTTCATCGTAGAAGCGAAGGATTTGGTGCTTGGCTACGACAGCCCTCTCACCCGTCCTGTTACCTTTAACCTGGAACGCGGTCAGAAAATCGCTATCCGCGGTGTCAACGGCTTAGGTAAAACTACCCTGCTGAAAACTATTTTAGGTATCATTCCGCCTGTCAGCGGCAAGGTTGAGCTGGGTGAATTCCTGGAGCCCGGCTATTTTGAGCAGGAGGAACGCGAAAAGAACGAGAATACTGCTCTCGATGATGTTTGGAACGAATATCCCGGCCTGACTAACTACGAGGTGCGTGCTGCACTTGCAGGCTGTGGCCTGACCAACGAGCATATTACCAGTAAGGTTTTCGTCCTCAGCGGTGGTGAGGCTGCCAAGGTGCGCCTGTGCAAACTGATGCTGAAGGATGTCAACTGGCTGGTACTGGACGAGCCTACTAACCATCTCGATGTTGACGCAAAAGACGAGCTGAAGCGTGCACTGAAGGAATTCAAGGGCAGCGTTCTGCTTGTTTCCCATGGAACCAGAATTCTACGAGGACTGGGTAGATAAGGTTTGGAACATCGAAGACTGGACCACTAAGATTATTTAATATCGTAAGCATAAAATACAAAAGCGTTCTGCCGTAATTTTGCGGCAGAACGCTTTTTACTTGCAGCAGCTTTTTCAGCGTACACGCTTCTTAAAAATCTTAAATAAATCCGGCATTTTCCTCAGACATAAATTCATAGCCCGGCGCCAAAAGTGCGGCACGCTCGCGTGCTGCCTCCAGATCATGGAATACATCCCATTTGGAAGCCACCAGCTGCTTGCCGTACTGACGCAGCAAATACGCTGGATGATATGTAGCAATGCAGTCAAAGCCCTGCTCCGTGCGGAACCACATACCGCGGTCGCGCGTAATGCGCATATCGGGACGGCCCAGACAATGCAGCGCCACGCTGCCCAAGGCCACGATTACCTTCGGCTGAATAATCTCCAGCTCACGCTGCAGCCACTGCTTAGCGCAAAAATCTGCTTCGGCAATATCCGGTGTACGGTTATTCTTCGGTCTGCATTTGATCACGTTCGTGGTCAATACTCTGTCACGCGTCATCTTAGCTGCCCACAGAGCCTTGTCCAGTAATTGTCCGGACGGCCCGATTAAAGGACAGCCGTAATCATCCTCGACCTGACCGGGACCCTCTCCTACAAACACAATCGGGCTTTCGGGATTACCGTACCAGCCCACGGGCGCAATAGCATCCTGACGTAAGGGGCAGGCTTGACAGTTTGCCAGCTCGCCCTCCAATTCACTTAAATCCATATCCTCATCCTCCACTAGTTCAACGTTCTAATATCCCAAGTTAGCTTCATGCTGCGTTACAATAAACGGCAGCTGCTCGCACAAGGCTTCGCGTGCCTGCCATAGGTTCTCACCCGCAGCCTGGATATTGCCGACAGCCGGCGATACCTTGCGTCCGAAAGCGCCAAGCGTCAGCATGCGCCCATTTTTATCAAACAACCCTTGCTCCAGCGTCAGATACCAATAGCCCTCCTTCGGTGCCTGATTACCTTCTATTCCGCAGACGAGCATATATTCTGCACCGGCATCCCTGCTGAGCTTCAGCAAATCCTGCGTTGTGTAGGCATCCTTAGGCAGATTGCGTTCCATAATAATATAGCTTGGCAGCATTTTGCGATATTCGTCAAGCACAAAACGCTTGATATCCGTTACATAGGCCAGTTTTTTCAAGCTGTCGGAAGTATTTACCCAAACCGCAACCACCGGCTGCTGCGTAATTTTTCTATCTGTAACAGGCTCCAAGCGTCCCATGCTTATCTCTTTGTCACGCTCTTTATAGTATTCGCTGAGGCTGTAATCAAAATACATAGCCATAGCATGCTGCAGATTGCTGATTTTATTGGAAAGGCTGTACTTCACAGGCTCGCCGAACTGCTTATAGCCGCCGAAAAACGTCTGCAGGCTGCCGGGAACAGGGTCCGCCGTGTTACTGATACGCACAAGCTTAATCTTATCACCGTACTGCTCCGCAAAGGCGCTGTTGCCAATCGCCGGAGCGCCAAAGGTGATAACAACGAACTTTTCCTTAGGCATTCCCAGGCTCGCTAAACGCTCGCCCAACAGCGTCGCTGTGGCTCCGCCAAGACTGTGACCTGTAAGTACAAGATAAGCATCAGGATCCTCGCTTACGCGCTTGAAAAGCCCTCTCAGCTTGCTGTTCTCGTCAACTACGCCGCTGCGCAGCACAGCATCCACATAACTGTTAAAGCCTGCATGCACCGCCGCGCCATCCTTAGGCACAGGCTGCGCCGCCAGCTCCTGCATCTCCGCTAAGGTCGAACCGCCGTAATTAACCTTTTTCGTCTCCAGATTAATCTTCCAATCGCTCTTGCTGGCACTGCCACGGAAAGTCACCAGATATATTTGCTTGTTAACCTGAGGAAAATAATTTTTGGCAACAGCATAATTCAACTCTACCTTGCCGTCATTTCCCTGCTGGCTTTCAATCTGCCAGCCATAGCTGCGCAGATAGTCAAACTCCTGGGAAGTATGCGGCAGATAAACACCCAGACAGGATGCTGCTGCGATTGTTGTAAAATAACTCTGCACGTAGGCAGAGCTTACCGGGTTAGGTGACGCTGCATACGTCATCGTACCCAAGCCGAAAAAAAGACATACAAATGTAAGTAAACGCATAAGCTTAAGCATGCTGCACCTCCTTGTAATATACCATTGCTATTATTATAACACAAAAGTCCGAACCTCTTGAAGAGATTCGGACCTTTGCTTTATATATACTGTTATATGTTTGCCTTACAATTATTCTCCAAGTCCTTGGACAAATTCATCCACGCCTTTACCGGGAGCAACCATCGGTACTACCATATCCTTAGGATTGATATCAACCTCAATTACATAGGTATGGTCCTTATCTAAACCACGCTTTACAGCAGCTGCAAAATCTTCCGGTGTTGTAACATGCTCACCTTCCAAACCGAAGGCTTCCGCATATTTAACAAAGTCAACGTAACCGGGACATTCGCAAGCCATAAAACGTTTATTGAACTGTACAGTCTGCAGCTGACGAATCATACCCAAGCCGCTGTTATTGAAAACAACGGAAACTACAGGAACATTATTGCTTGCTAATGTAAACAGCTCGCTGCCGGTCATTTTATAGCCGCCGTCACCGCTGATACAAATAACCTTTTTATCCGGGCAGGCAAATTTTGCGCCCATAGCGGCAGGCAGACCAAACCCCATTGTTCCCAGTCCGCCGCTGGTAATCAGCTGACGTGCATATTCCACCTTCAAATGTTGTGCCGTAAACATCTGATGCTGGCCTACATCAGTAGCAACAAAATAATCCTTACCCTTTAAGAGCGGGTTCAGCGCTTCAATAAAAAGCGGCGCAGTATTATTTCCATAATCCTCATCCATGCTCGGCCAGGTCATAATTGTATCCCACCATGCTTTTATATCATGAGATTTACAGCCCTTATCGAGCATTTTCAGGATAGTGCGCATATCACCGGCAATATCAATGCTGCTCTCAATATTTTTGTTCAATTCAGCAGGATCAATATCAATATGGATAATCGTTTTATGCGCGCTGTATTTATCACGGTCACCGGTTACACGGTCATTAAAGCGTGTACCAACAGCCAGCACCACATCAGCGTTAGCGATAGCCCGGTTCGCACGTTCGTGTCCATGCAGGCCGCTCATGCCCAAAAATTGCTCACGATAGGAGCTGATGCAGCCCAAGCCCATCAGTGTGCTGGCTACAGGCAGATGCATTTTTTCACAAAGATGCACAGCTTCGTATTCCGCACCGGAGATAGCTACACCGCCGCCAACAAGCATCATGGGACGTTCAGCCTTGTTCAGCGCAGCTGCAGCTGCAGCAACAAGTTCCTTTTGCGGCATAGCGACAGGCAGCTCACGCAGCTTGCTTGCATGATATTCCATCATGCTCGTCTGCACATCATGCGCTACATCTACAAGCACAGGGCCCGGACGACCGCTTTTCGCCATCTGAAAAGCCAGGCGCATGGTCTGTGCCAATTCTTCCGGCTTATTGACCAGAAAATTTTGCTTGGTAATCGGCATAGTAATACCGGTAATATCTACCTCCTGGAAGGCATCATGACCGATCATGCTGCTTTTTACCTGTCCGGTAATAGCCACTACAGGAATAGAATCAAGAAAAGCATTCGCCAGACCTGTTACGAGATTCGTCGCACCGGGACCGGAGGTAGCACAGCACACGCCAACCTTGCCGCTGGCACGTGCATAGCCATCAGCAGCGTGCGCTGCTCCCTGTTCATGCGCTGTCAGTACATGCTTAATATTTTTTACATCACGCAGCGCGTTGTAAAAACGGCAGTATAGCACCACCGGGATAACCAAAAATTGTAGAAACGCCTTCTTCCTCAAGGCATTTCACCATAACTTCCGCACCAGTAAGCTGCATAGTGTTATACTCCTTTCTTACGCTTCTTCGGCATGAGGCCATTCATAGCGTGATTCTTTAACTTCCAATGCTTCATCGCCACGTTCTAAAGCAACGATTCCCGTCTGCACCATTTCGACAATACCATAACGGCGCAGAGCATTTGCAAAGGCGCACAGCTTTCCTTCATCACCGGTGTTGACAAAGGTCATGCTGTTGCCGGTAACATCAATAGCATGGGAACGGAAGGCTGTTGCTAATTGCAGCACCTCCATTTGCTTTTCGCCGGCGTGTACCTTGACCAACAGCATACTGCGCAGTGCGCTCGTTTCACGACGCAGTACCTTAATGCGTTCTACCTCGCTAAGCTTAGCCAACTGCTTGCAGACCTGCTCGATTGTCAGCTCGTCCGCATCCAGTACGATGGTCATACGTGCATATTCCGGATCCTGCGTACTGCCGCTGGTTAAGCTGTCAATATTATAGCCACGGCGGGAAATCAGTCCCGTAACCCTCATTAACACACCAGGACGATTGTGTGCGACAATAGATAATATCTGTTTCATTTCTTTTCTCCTGAATCTGATAAATCCACAGCTATTTTATCTTTATTTAATAAATTTAACGTGTGGAATAATCTCGTTATATACTTCTTCCTTGCGTTGGTTATAGATTACTTTTTGCTCTTCAAAAAAGTTTCTGCCATAGCTGTCAATAGAAACAATCAGCGGGCCAAACATTTTTACATGGCAGCTCCACAGAGTTTCCGGCATACCCAGCTCACGCCAGTTTGCGTCAACGATTTCCTGTACCTCAGTTGCTGCCACAACAGCGTTGCCTGCGGGGAATACACAGTGAATAGCGCCAAAGTTTTTGCACGCATATTCAGTGTTGGGGCCCATGCCGCCTTTGCCGACGATAACGCGGACACCGGTTTTTTCAACGAACTCTTTCTCAAATTTTTCCATGCGCATGCTGGTGGTAGGACCAACAGATACCATTTCAAATTTGTCATCGCCCAAGGGACGAATAATCGGACCGGCGTGCAGAATTGCTTTATCCTTAACATCAACAGGCAGCTCACGGCCATATTCTACGACACGGCGATGTGCAACGTCACGACAGGTGGTAATGTCACCGTTCAGATAAACAATATCGCCAATATGAATATTTTTTAAATCTTCTGCGCTTACAGGAGTAGTCAAAACCTTTTTGCCATCAATTACTTCGTACATTATAAAGTCACCCCGCTATGAGAAAGAATTTTGTAGTTTAAGTTTTTGTCGAATACGATATGGCCGCGACGATGAGACCAGCAGCCAACGTTTACAGCAACACCGATTACAGACGGATGACGCGCAGAATTTTCTACGTTCACGCCCATAACGGAATATTTGCCGCCTAAGCCTTGAGGACCGAGGCCGATTTTATTGATACCATCTTCCAACAGCTGCTCCAAGAGCGCTGCGTTCTTGTTCGGGTTATGGCTGCCAATCGGGCGCATCAATGCTTTTTTAGCATGCAGAGCAGCTACTTCTACAGAAGTACCAACGCCAACACCTACCAGAAGCGGCGGGCAGGCATTCAGGCCATAGGAGGTCATAACATCCAGCACGAATCTGGTTACACCTTCATAACCGGCACCGGGCATCAGCACCATTGCTTTACCGGGCAGGCTGCAGCCGCCGCCGGCCATATAAGTGTACAGATCCAGCTCATCGCTGTTCGGCACAATCTCCCAGAAAATAGTCGGAGTACCGGTGCCGACATTTTTGCCGGTGTTGTATTCATCAAAGGTTTCTACACTGTTATGACGCAGCGGAGCTTGCTGAGTTGCACGGATAACAGCTTCCTTCAGCAGTACCTCCAGCTCGTTAATCAGTGGGAAATTGGTGCCGCATCTTACTATGAATTGCATAACGCCGGTATCCTGGCAGCTAGGACGGTTCAGCTCCTTCGCCAGCTTCTGGTTCAGCTTCATAGTCTGGTAGATAGTTTTAGACAGCGGGCTGTCTTCCTTTTCTGCCAGCTCATCCAGCTTAGCGATAACATCGTCAGGTAAAACCTTAGCGGTGTGCGCTACAAAATGTGCTACATAGTTTGTTAATTGTTCAACTTGTTCTTGCTTATCCATTTTTACCCTCCATACGCAGCATCGGCTGCAAATTTATTATTTATTGCCTGCTTTCTCCACACTCTCAATTTCCTCCTTGGAAACATCAGTAAGAGTAAGCTTTTGAAAAAACCTTGTTTTCGGAATCAGGAAGTTAAAGCCTTCGGTTCTGCCCATATAAGCCTTACCCTCCTGCAGGGAGCAGTCAAAAACATGACCACCCATAGTTCTGTCATCAGAAATAAAATGCACATGCCAGCCTGCAACATTCAAGCCATCCATATATTGCGGAAAATATACGCAAACGAGGCTGCCGCTGACATTTTTAAATTCAAACTCACGCTGGTCTGTTTCCAAGACCTTAGCAAAGGTTTTATAAGGTTCGCTGTGCTGCTTCATTTCAGAACGCGCGTAAACCTCGTGAAAGCTTCCATCTATACGGCAAGCGTAGATGTTGTTCTCACCATGAGTCTTGACAACATCGTCCAGCTTAGCCAAAAGGCCGCTCATATCAGCGATGTTCTTTAAGTCAAACGTAAGCTCCTTATTGAGATACGTCACTGAAGCAAAAGGCGTCGCAGCGTCTGCAGCAGCAATCTCTACTGTACCATCTACTTTTGCCCGATAACAAATACCATCGAGCACAATCATTTCACCGTCAACCGCTTCAAAGGTACCTAAGCCTATATCGCCGTTGGCAAGCAGCTCTTCAATTGTTGCATTGCCATAAAAATCGCCCTTGGCCAAAGCCTGCAGGGTTGATACCTGATACATAAAAGCCATCCTCTGACCTCCTTATGCTTTTTATCTATTCAAGACTTTCCTGTAGTCGTGCTCTAAATCACGTACATCACAATGGCTGTATGTAGTTATATTGCACTTCAGTAGCAGTCTTTCTTGACCTGCCTTTACTATAACATCAATCTAGTGTATAATCAATTTTATAGAATTAATGTTTCTATAAAGGAGATTTATATTATGGAGTTAGAAAAAAAGTACATCTACCAGGTCTACCAATGCGGCAGTTTTTCTAAAGCTGCAGAAGCATTATTCATTACTCAGCCTGCACTGAGCATAGCCATCAAAAAAGTAGAGCAGGAAATAGGTGCTGCCATTTTCAACCGCAGCCAAAGGCCGCTCACTCTCACGAGCATAGGCGAACTTTATCTGCAGCATATCAAAAAGGAAATGCTGCTGGAGCAGCAGCTCAAGCAGCAAATTGATGATATTCATGGTTTAAAAAGCGGTGATCTGAAAATCGGCGGCACGCATTATATGAATGCTTATCTCCTGCCGTCATACATCGCCCAATTCAACACCCTCTATCCCAACATCAACATTACCATGGCAGAAACAAGCTCTGATATGCTCATTGAAATGCTCAAAAATAACGAGTTTGATTTCACCTTCAGCTGTGATGAAGACGTAGTGCAAGAGTTTGACAGCTATCCCACTTTTTCCGATCATATCCTGCTCGCTGTTCCGCAAGCCTTCGCGCTCAGCGATAAATTGCTAGAGGAAAGCTTGAGCGCAATTGAAGTCAGACACGGCATCCACCTGTCGGAAAAATGTCCCAGCGTTGACTTACAGCAATTCACAGATTACAGCTTCATCCGTATTGACGCACATGTCAACCTTGGCATGCGTACGCTAAAAATGTTTGAAGAAGCAGAAATTCTGCCACGCATAAAGGTCAAGGTGCCGCAGCTCGTCACAGCCTTCCAGCTTGCGGAGCATGGCATCGGCGCCACTTTTATCAGCGACAAGCTGGTAACCGGCAACGAAACCTCTCTGCGCTTTTTCAAGCTGCAATCCAAGCAGGCAGAAAGAAAATATTCTCTGCTTTTACCGCATAATGTTTACGTTCCTAACGCAGTCATCGAATTCATCAAGCTTTTCCGGCAATGACATTAGATGAAGAAAAATACAGCAGCTGAGGGTTTGCCCTTCAGCTGCTTTTCTTTGCGCTTTATTATAAATCAGATTTATACGCTTATTAATTCCATAAAATTGATTTATCTTATTATCCGTGGTATATTTTAGTCAGTTCAAAAAAAGCAGTTGCTAAACAAGCATAAAGAAAAATTACACAGCAGCTGTTATCCATACAAATTTTAAAAATTCATGTTTTATTTTACGGAGGGATTTTACTATGAATAATGCAAAACAATACTTCAGAATCGAGCCCTGGAAAAGCGTTCGCGCTTTAAAACTCCAGCTGCTTGGTCTGAGCGACTAATTAACATCAACAAAAAACATATTTGAACTTACGGAGGCAACTACCATGAATAATGCAAAACAATACTTCAGAATTGAGCCTTGGAAAAGCGTTCGCGCTTTAAAACTCCAGCTGCTTGGTCTGAACGACTAATTAACATCAACGAAAAACATTTGAACTTACGGAGGTAACTATCATGAGCAATGTAAAAGATTTCATCAGAATTGAACCCTGGACAAGCGTACGTACCCTGAAAGTAAATCTGCTTGCTTCGGCAATGCATCTCAACTAACCGGAGGCAAGAGTATGGCAAACAAACCTGTAAAAATCGTAGAAACCGTCCTGCGTGACGGCCACCAATCCATCGCAGCAACACGTATGCGTATCGTTGATATGCTGCCAGTGTTGGAGAAAATTGATAACGCCGGTTACCATGCCGTTGAAGCCTGGGGTGGCGCAACCTTTGATTCCTGCCTGCGCTTCCTGCATGAAGATCCTTGGCAGCGCCTGCGTCTGCTGAAGAAGAACCTGCCGCACACCCCGATTCAAATGCTGCTGCGTGGTCAGAACGTTCTTGGCTACACCAATTTAGCCGATGATGTTGTTTCTGAATTTGTTAAACGCTCTGTAGATAACGGCGTTTCCATCATCCGCATTTTCGACGCACTCAACGATACCCGCAACCTTGAAACAGCTATGCGCGCCACCAAAGAAGCTGGCGGACATGCTCAAGGCTGTATCGTTTATACCATCAGTCCTTATCATAAAGATGAAAATTTTGTGCAGCTTGGCAAAGAACTGGTACAGATGGGTGCCGACTCCATCTGCATTAAGGATATGGCAGGACTTTTACGTCCCTATGATGCTTATAACCTGGTTAAAGCATTGAAGGCTGAAATTAATGTGCCGATTGATTTACATACTCACTTTACCAGCGGTATGGGTGATATGACTTATCTGAAGGCTATCGAAGCAGGCGTAGATATTGTTGATACAGCGCTCTCACCCTTCGCCTGCTCTACCAGCCAACCATGTACCGAATCTTTGGTAGCAACATTACAAGGCACAGAATACGATACCGGCATTGACCTGCCGCTTCTGCATGATTTGGCAGATTACTTCAAAGGTGTCAAAAAGGATTTGGTAGATGATTTCAACCTGAACACCAACATTCCTATCGATCCGAAAGTACTTACCTTCCAAATCCCCGGTGGTATGCTTTCTAATCTGCTCAACCAGATGAAGGAAATGGGCGTTGCCGATAAATATCCGCAGCTTTTGGAAGAAATGCCCCGTGTACGCGCAGAGCTTGGCTATCCGCCGCTGGTAACGCCTACCAGTCAGATTGTAGGCACTATGGCAGTGCTGAACGTAGCCTTAGGCCGCTATAAGATGATTCCCCGCGAGGTTAAGGATTTAGTTTTGGGTAAATACGGTCGCACACCCGCACCTATCGACCCTGAGGTTAAACGTTTGGCCATCGGCAATGCCGAGCCTATTACCTGCCGTCCGGCAGATTTAATCGAACCTCAGCTGGAAAAATTCCGAGCTCGTCTGGCTGAAGACGGTTATCCTAACGCCAGCATGGAAGACCTGCTGAGCTATATTTCCTTCCCGGAAGTAGCAAAAGCATTCTTCGGTCACAACAGATAAGCACAGCTCAACTCATATTTCTCTCACTAAAAGTCATCAATAAACTCCTACCTTTAATTTAAATATCGCAAACGGACAAAGAGCAAGAAAATCCCGAACCTCTTGAAGAGATTCGGGATTTTCTATATTTGAGACAAACTCAGACGTTTTATTGAATTTTTTCAAACTCGCCGTTGTAACGGGCATTTTCCTTATCATAGGCTGCAGGATCCGCATAGCGGTTAACCTTGCTGTTCAAAGTACAAGCCTCTTTGATGCAGTCATTAACAGCATTTTTGGTGTTGATGCGCGGGTCATCTTCACTGGCAATAACATAACCTGCTACACGCAGCATGCTGCTGTCATATTCCTTGATACCATAATCATAGCTGAAAAGCTTACCGTCTACAACAGTGCTTTCCTTCAACGCAACCTTAACAGTGCTGTATTTACCAACCAGCTTGTCACCGCTGCCAACACCGGCCAGGTCAAGCTTCACAACAATCGGCACCCAGTTAGGACGAGTAACCAGGGATACATAGGCAGCAGTCAGTTCCTTATCCGGAGCAGCTTGCTTAATCATCTGTACAGGGAAACGCTTGCCGTAATTTGCCATGAGGAAGGCTTCAAATTCCGTCTTACCTTTCTCAACATCATTTTCAAGATTCTGCGCTTCCAGAACAGCCTCCGGAACCTGATACCACAGCACTACCTTTTTCGCCGGGGCAGCAGCGCAAACGGAACACATCAGCAGACAAAGGATACAAAGAAACAGTTTTTTTCATAGAACTTTCCTCCTCGCTATATTCATTAACTATATTGTAGCAAGAAAACATCCCGCTGAAAAGAGTAATTGATAATACCTTCCTGATAAAAAACGAAAAGAGAGCAAGGCTTTTCCAGGCTCTCTCAGCAAATGACAAAATTTCTTACAGTGTTTAAAACACCAGTAAATCTACAACCATCCAACCGGCAAATAAAATCAGCATTGGGTATAAATCCTGCATAACGCTTCCCTCCTACGCATATCGCAGATTCATTTATCTTCGTTATACATAGTATACCCATTGAATATTAAATACAGATTAACCTTAAGGTAAAATCTAGGTAAATAAGTATTTATTGTCAGTTCTCAGGCTGTATTTATCAAAGCTTATATTTCGCTTTCAGTTCTGCAATATGTGCTTCCAAATCCTTGGTGTTATTAAAACCGCAGCAATATTCAAATACCTGCGTAGCCTGCTGTGCATATTTTTTGACAGCGCCGAAATAAGCCTTCCAATCAATATCACCCTGTCCTACCGGCAGATGTGCGTCACCGTTGCCATCGTTATCGTGAACATGGCAGGCTGCTAAACGCTCACCCAATACCTTTACTACCGCAGGAATATCCCAGCCGTTGACATGCGCATGTCCTGTATCAAGCAATGCTCCTGCCTGCGGAAAAATGTCAAACAGCGCAATGTATTCCGGCAAATCAAAGAGCACATTATTTTTAGTACGCAGGCCGACGTTTTCAATAAGCACCTTTACGTCATAACGTTTTCCCAGATTCATAACCTGACGCAGACGGCGGATAACACGCGCCCGCAAAAGCTCCTTGTCACCCTCAATAGCTTCATTGGTATGCACTACAACAAAATCTGCCTTGCATTTTTGCGCATAGGCAAAGGTCTTTTCTATAACACGGGCAAATTTTTCTGCTTAGAATCAGCAAGATATCAGCGCAACACAGGGAGCATGAATCGAAAGTGCACGTTCACCCCATTCCTCCACCTGCTGTTTCCAATAATAATCCTTGCCAAACTCATAGAAGAATTCAATACCATACTGCTTATCAAGTCTCTTCATTGCATCCTTCGTAAATCCCGGAAAGAGTAAATCACTGACTTCAAATTGCATATAACTTCCTCCCTTCAAGGCTTAGCGTACCTTCGCTAAGTTTTCACCGCTTTCGGCATCAAATAAGCAAACATTCTGCCAATCAAAATTAAAGCCGCGTATATCCTCCATTTGCAGTCCTTGGTCACTGTCCTGCAGATAAAAGCTTTCACCGGTTGCCAATTTAAGTGTAGCAGTTTTCAGGTTGCCTGTATTTTCAACAAAGTCTGCCTTACCATTAATCATAGCACTTTCAAAGCTCGGTGTGCAAGCCTCCGGGCGCAGCCCGAAGAGAACCTTGCTGCGTCCGCCAAGCTTCTGCAAGCGCTCCTGCGGCAGCTTCAGTGCGCAGTCACCGACGATAATTTTACCATCCAGCACCTCAGCCTGCAAAATATTCATTGCCGGAGAACCGATAAAGGTTGCCACAAAGGTATTGGCAGGATGATGGTAAATATTTGCCGGAGTATCAATCTGCTGAATCCTGCCCTGATTCATAACAGCAATACGATGCGCTACAGTCATTGCTTCAATCTGGTCATGAGTTACATAAACCATCGTCGGCTTGAACATTTCATGGATTTTTACCAGCTCGGTACGTGCCTTCTGGCGCAGTTTGGCGTCCAGGTTTGATAAAGGCTCATCCAGCAGGAAGTACGGCGACTGCTTTACTAAAGCACGGCACAGGGCAACACGCTGCTTCTGGCCACCGCTCAATTCATGCGTCTTTTTGTTTTCGTAACCTTCAAGATGCAGAATTTCCATCGCCATACGCGCACGCTTTTCCATTTCAGCCTGCGGCAGTTTTTGCATCTGCAAGCCAAAGGTTATGTTGTCCCAAACGCTCAGATGCGGGAACAATGCATAGCTTTGGAACACCATAGCAATATTGCGCTCACCGGGAGCGATATCGTTAACCACGCTGCCGTCCATGTACAGCTCTCCCTTGGTGATTTCCTCAAAGCCGGCAATCATACGCAGAGTAGTTGTCTTGCCGCAGCCGGATGGTCCAAGCAAAATCAGGCGCTCACCCATTTTTTTATCTCCAGATTCAAATCATTTATTTACGACATTACTGCCGTAAGCCTTTTGTACATGCGAAAATATAATGCTGTAATCGTTTTGTAAGTTATCCATCTTCTTATCCTTTCACGCCCGATTGCATAAATGTGTTGATAATAAATTTCTGGCAGAAGCCATAAAGCACTAACGGAGGCAAGCTTGTCAGCGTTGCTACAGCCATGGCGATGCCCCATTCACTGCCACCCTCGGCACTGATAAACATCTGCAGCGCCAGCGGCAGTGTCAGGTTTGTTTTATCCTGCAAAATCAGCAGCGGCCAGAAATATTCGTTCCAACTGTTGATGAAGAACAAAATTGAAATAGCCAGTACCGAAGGCTTAATTAAAGGCATAATAACCTTGAACAGCACCTGATGCGGTTTGGCGCCGTCCAAAATTGCTGCTTCCAGCAATGGCTTAGGAATACCGCGCATGGTCTGACGCATCAGGAAAATACCCATACCGTCTACAAGACCGGGAAGCATAACACCGTAGGGTGTATCCAAAAGGCCCAGCTTAGACATCATCAGATAGTTCGGCATAATCAAAACGGTGATGGGGATGAAGAACGTCAGCAGCATACCGTTGAAAACTGTTTCCTTATATTTGAAGTTGTAATACACAAAGGCAAAGGCTGCCAGTACACTTGTCGCAGCCTTGCTGGCTGTGACCACAATCGCAATGTAAAACGTATTCCAGATATAGGTCAGCAGCGGAAAGTTATGTAAAACCGTAGTATAGTTGTCAAAGGTCGGTGGGAACGGCAAAGGATTCAATGTAGATTCAAAAACCTGATTCAAATCCTTCAGCGAGGTAGAAAGCATAAACACTATCGGCCACAGCATCAGGAAAACTGCGATAAGCAAAAACGCATGCCAATACCATTCATTCTGCAGCTTAGTTTTCATAGTACACCTTCTTTTCCAGATATTTATTCTTCACGAAGAGGAAGATGAGATAGCAGACCATGGTGATAACCGCATAGGCTGCACTAGTGCCTGCTTTAAAGAAGGTAAAGGCATATTGATAAATAATATACACAAGGTTACTGCTTCCCTGGTCAGGACCACCCTGCGTCAGCATATTTACCGGTACCAGAACATACTGCAGGCCAAATACCACTGTTATCGTAAAGACGTAAATTGCGGTAGAGGAGGTCATCGGCAAAATAATTTTTTGAAGATAACCCAGTTGGAAGCATTCTCCAGCTTGGCAGCTTCAATCATCTCCTTGGGAACTGCAACCATGGCAGCCAACATAACGATAAGATTATAGCCAAAAACCTTCCAGCCGATAATCGTACAAATGGCGAAAATAACCAGATAGTTTTCCTTGAACCAACGCGGCGAAGCGATATCAAACTGGCTGAGAACAATGTTAATCGGACCGGCCAGCGGATTGTAAATCCACAGGAACAAAATACTTGCTACCGCCAGTGATAACGTTGACGGCAGAAACAGCGCGCTACGGTAGAAGGCTGTCCACCGATGCACTAAATGTCCCAGGATAAACGAATAAAAATAAGGCAGAACGAAATTAAGCACCAGCATAATTGCCACAAACAAAACGGTGTTGATTAAAATTTTAATCAGCTCGGCAGAGCTGAAGATAGTGATAAAGTTTTCCAGGCCCACAAATTTTTGATTAGGGCTGATCATATTCCAGGAAAAAACACTCAGATAAATATTCTGCAGCAGCGGCCAGTAATAAAATACCAGAAAAAGTACAGCAGCAGGCAGCAGATAAAGCAGTGCTTCCTTGTTGTTCTTACTCATAGCAACCTCCTTTGCGCTATTAGCAAAATAAGCTGCCGCAACTGCGACAGCTTATTTATCAGACTAATTACAGCAGCTTGTTAATTTTTTCTGCAGTTTGATGTAATGCATCCTGTGCACTCATTTTACCGCTCAGGATAATATCGCGAGCATCAATCAGCAGTTGTTCAGCCTGCAGGCCGTTAGCACCCGGGAAGCTTGCCCATTTGGTAACCTTAGTCATTTCCTGCAGAGCCATTTTAATGTTGGGGTTCTCATCAGCAAGCTTTTTGAAGCCCTTCGGATCGTCAGCTACGCCCTTACGAGGAGGCAGGTAACCGGTACCGGTGCTCCATTTAGCAAGTGCTTCCGGAGATTCCAGATATTTGATGAACTCGATAGCAGCCTTTTGCTTTTCAGCATCCTTAGAGAATACCATCAGGAAGTTACCGCCTGCAGGAATCTTGGTCGGTTTGTTGCCAAATGCCGGGAACGGAGAAGCCATAACTTGGAACTTAGCGCCCTTTTCGAAGTTAGCACGTTTACCGATAGTGGTGCAAACCATGCCCAGCTTGCCGCTCAGATAAGCTTGGAAGCCCTCTTCGTTGGTAGCATGCAGGCCGCTGCCGTTTTTAACCATATCAGCTACAACCTGATAAGCTGCAGCAGATTCCGGAGTATCAAAACCGGCTTTAACCTTGCCGTCAACCTTGGTCAGCATTTGGCCGCCGTTGGATTCAATCAGAGCCTGCTGAGTCCAGTTGTCAGCATATTCCTGCATGAAGAAGCCCATGTTGCCGGTTTTATCTTTAATTTGTTTAGCTGCTTTGCTAACCTCTTCCCAAGTTTTAGGCGGGTTTTGCGGATCAAGTCCGGCTTTTTCAAAAATTTCCGGATTGTAGAAGAGTACCGGAACGCTTACGGAATACGGCAGACCGATTTGCTTGCCGTCTTCGGTCTGTGCCAGCTGCAGTACGTTCGGCAGATAATTGTCTTTCATGAAGTTTTCATCGCTGGCAGCTTTAAATGCTTCGTTCAAATCGCTGTATTTAAAGTTTTCAGCAGCGTAGTTCAGGAAAGAATAACCCATTTGTACTACATCAGGATTCTTGCCGGAAGCCATAGCAGCCTGCAGGTTTTGTGTCAAGCCTTTGTACATATCCGGGTTATATTTTTCTACTACTTCAATGTTCGGGTGAGTTTTGTTGAAGTCGGCAACCAATTCCTTTACGGTTGCGCCGCCAAAGCTCTCAGCAGCAACATGCCAATATTCAATCTGTACCTTTTTGCCGGTGTCAGCACTTTTCTTATCACTACCGCAGCCAACAAGTGCCGTAGTTGCCAGCAGCGAAATCATTGCTGCTGCCAAAACTTTTTTCAGTTTCATTTCCATTCCTCCGTTTACTGATATTCCACAAAAATTATTGTTGTCATCTCTACAACGTGCTTTTATTGTAACGGATGAATGTAAAATCCAAAGTAAGCTTGCGGTAAAATCCGTGTTAAAAAAATTACAGAAATGGAAAAATACCCTTGTGCTTACTCTAGCGCCAAGCAATTCAACTTATTGAAATCACAGTACTGCTTAATAAGCATAAAAGCTTTGACCATCATAAAGCTTTATAAACGTCCCGCGTTTCGACAGAAGCTTTTATCATCCTCACCAATATCCGCATACACTTCTCTTTATACAAAACTCTGCATTTACAATAACTTTAGTTTTTTAAAGTTATTATTTTATACATTGTTGCATTTGCAGTTGACAAGAAGAATTTTCGCTTTGTAAAATAAATTTAAGAGGAGTATTTTTCTTTTTATTGCTTTGACGGAGGTGAAGCCATGTTACGAAAATTATCAGCCGTTTTTTTACTCATACTGACCTCACTTGGATTTATAGCAGGCAATGTCAACGCCGCTAATGAGCAAGCAAAGCAAGAGGTTGTTTTTGCAGACGCCGGCTGGGACAGTGTCAAATTTCACAACGCTGTTGCCGGTTTCATCGGTACTCACGCCTATAACATCACGCCTAAGATTATCAGTGGCTCTACTCCCATCATCCAGACGGCGCTGCTCCGTGGCGACGTAGATGTGCATATGGAGCTATGGAGCGATAACGTGCCTACCTTTGAGGCTGACATGAAAACCGGCAAGCTGCTCAACCTTGGCATCAACTTTGATGATGATAAGCAGGGCCTTTATGTTCCCCGCTATCTTATTGAGGGTGACGCCAAGCGTGGCATCAAAGCACTCGCTCCGGATTTGAAAACCGTCAAAGACCTGGCGCGCTATGCGCACCTGTTCAAGGATCCCGAAGATCCCTCCAAAGGCCGTCTTTACGGCGCAATTCCCGGCTGGAGCATTGATAAGATACTTTATTTAAAATATGAAGCCTACGGCTTAAACAAAAATTACGTCTACTTCCGTTCCGGCAGCGAGCCGGCGCTGAACAGCGCCTTCCTCGCCGCCTACACTAAGGGCGAACCGATTGTAGGCTACAACTACGAGCCGACCTGGCTCACCGGCAAGCTGGACCTGGTCCTGCTGCAGGACGAGCCCTACAACGAAGTCGGCTTTCAGCGCGGCCTGACGGAGGCACGCTCCGTGCCTGTCTGCATCGTTGCCAACAAACAACTGCAAAGCAAATCACCGGAATTTGTTGCCTTCCTGCAAAAATATCACACCACCAGCGCACTCACCGCAGAAGCGTTAGCGCACATTGCAGATACCAAATGCACCTATGACGAGGCTGCCATCTGGTTCATGCAGCGCCACCCCGAGCTGCTCGCACAGTGGCTGCCCGATGACAAACTGCAAAGCATCAACAAAGCACTCAAAGGCGATAATGCTGCTGCAGCCAACTGGCTTCTTAGCTTTCCTGAAGAAGTTCAAGTAGACTGGACTAAGCCCATCGACAATTTCGTCAACTACATCAACACCACCTACGCCAGCTTCTTCAATAAGGTGAAGGATATTCTTACCTGGTGCATTCTTTCTATCGAACGATTACTGAACTTTATTCCCTGGTGGCTGACTATCATCGCTATTGCTGCCTTGGGCAAAGTGCTCACAGGCAAGCTGTCGCGCGGTATTATCTACGGGATAGGACTATTCGCCATCGGTGCCTTCGGCTACTGGAGCATGATGAACGAAACACTGGCAGTAGTTATTTCCTCGGTTATCATCTCGCTGCTTTTAGGCCTGCCCATCGGCATTCTTGTGTCCACCAGCAGGCTGGCAAACCGCCTGCTGCGTCCTTTGCTTGACGCTATGCAGACTATGCCTACCTTTGTCTATATGATTCCTGCGGTTATGCTGCTCGGTCCCGGCAAGGTGCCTGCAGTTCTTGCTACCGTAGTTTATGCCGTTGTGCCTGTAATCCGCTTAACCAGCCATGGTATCCAGCAGGTTGACCCCAACGTTGTCGAAGCCTCCGCTGCCTTCGGCGCTTCGCGTTGGCAGACGCTGTTCAAGGTGCAGATTCCGCAGGCCATGCCCACGATTATGACAGGCATCAACCAAACTATGATGATGGCCGTAGCAATGGTTGTTACCTGTGCGATGATCGGCGCCAACGGCCTAGGAATGGAGGTGCTGATTGCCATTAACCGAACAGAATCCGGCCGCGGACTTATCGCCGGTATTTCTATCGTTATTATTGCAATTATCATCGACCGCCTGACGCAAAGCCTGGCAGATAAGAAAAAGGAGGGAAAATAAATGACTGTACCCGTATTACAAGTAAAAAACCTGTACAAGCTGTTTATTCCTCTGGAGCATTCGCAAAACGAGAAAAAAGCTATGTCCATGCTGGAGCAAGGCGCATCCCGCACCGAGGTGCAGGAAGCCACCGGCATCACCGCAGGTCTGATTGATATAAATTTTACGGTCAACAAAGGCGAAGTATTTGTCCTCATCGGTCTTTCCGGCAGCGGCAAATCCACGCTTATCCGTTGCCTGAATATGCTTAACCCACCAACCTCGGGCACAGTTTACCTTGAGGGCGATAACATTACCGATTTCAGCAGCAAACAGCTGCAGGAGCTGCGCCGCACTAAGGTTGCCATGGTGTTCCAGAACTTCGGACTTATCAGCAACCGTAATGTTTTGGAAAACACCTATTATGGTTTGGAAATACGCGGCGTACCGCTGAAGGAACGTATCGAAAAGGCTATGCAGATGCTGGAAATGGTTGGCCTGCAAGGCTGGGAAAAAACTCGCATCAGTGCGCTTTCCGGCGGTATGAAGCAGCGCGTAGGCATCGCCCGCGCACTTGCCAACGATCCTGATATCCTGCTGATGGACGAAGCCTTTTCCGCCCTCGACCCCTTGGTACGCAATGATTTACAGTTTGAGCTGCTGCGTATTCAGGAAAAAACCGGTAAAACCATTGTTTTTATAACCCACGATATCAACGAAGCCTTCCGCCTGGGAACGCACGTCGGCATTTTACGCGACGGCCGCATGGTGCAGATTGGTACGCCGGAGGAAATGATTACCAATCCCGCAGATGACTATGTGCGCAGCTTTATTAACAATGCCGATTCCAGCAAAATTTTTACTGTGCGCAACGTTATGAGCACGCAGACATGTATAGTGCGCAATATCGACGGTGCTGCCGTTGCTCTGCGCAATATGAAAAACAGCGGCGTATCCAGTGCCTACGTAGTTGATGAGCATCTGCGTTTTATCGGTATTATCACATTGGATAGCGCTATGCAGGTACTTTCCGGCTATACAACCTTTGAGAAAAGTATTCTGCGCAACGTGCCTGTGATAGATAATCTTGATACACCCGTAGCAGATATTATGCCGCTTTCGGCAAGCACACCCTTCCCTCTGCCCGTAATTGACGAGAACAAACTGTTTTGCGGTATTGTCACCAAGGCCTCGGTGATATCCTCCTTTGTTACTAGCTGAACTCTCATCCTCCCGCAAACAGCAAAAAAAGCTGATGCTTCGGCAGTTCCCTGCCTTAGCATCAGCTTTTTACTTGCATTTATTATTCAACATGGACAACGTTAGTTGCCTGTTCGCCACGGTCACCCTGGATAACGTCAAATTCTACGTTCCAGCCTTCTTCTAAGGTTTTAAAGCCTTCGCTTTTAATACCGGAGAAGTGAACGAATAAGTCCTTGCCGCCTTCTCTTTGGATAAAACCATAGCCTTTTTCTGCATTAAACCATTTAACCTTGCCTGTCATCTGTAGGCCTCCCTAAATACTATTTGAGCCTTTAAAACTCACTTAGCTTATTATAGCCTATATGTACAGGAAAAGCAAATATTTGTCTGAATCTTTATAATTTTATTCCGCAATGCGAGCTTGCCATGTCTGCAGCAAAGCGAGCTTCTGCTCCCGGCGCAGCTTTTTTATGGCACACTCGCGCCGCAAAGCCGCTTCCTTATCCGGTAGCTCCTCGCTGTAGACCAGCTCCAAAGGACCGCGTCCGCGCGTATATTTGGCGCCGCGTCCGCTGCTGTGCATTGCCAGACGGTGCTCCAGATCATTGGTCCAGCCTGTATATAAGCTGCCGTCCTTGCAGCGCAGCATATATACAAACGCCGCCATTTATTTTACAACCTCTACCTTTTCCATGGTCACAGCTTCACGCGGACGGTCACGGAAATCAGTCGGTACTACGCCGATCAGGCGAACAACATCCATGCCTTCAACCACTTTGCCGAAAATTGCATGGTGGCCGTTCAGCCAGGGAGTCGGTGCCAGAGTGATGAAGAATTGGCTGCCGCCGGTGTTCGGGCCAGCATTAGCCATGGACAGAATACCCTCGTCATCATGCTTCAGGCCTTCACCGAACTCGTCTTTAATCTTGTAGCCAGGGCCGCCCATACCGGTACCGGTCGGGTCACCGCCCTGAATCATAAAGCCGTCGATTACACGGTGGAAAATAATACCGTCGTAAAAGCCTTTTTCTACCAGCTCAATAAAGTTTTTGGTAGTCAGCGGAGCCTTGTCCTCAAACATTTCGGCAACGAAAACACCTTTATTAGTCGTAAATTTAATTTTTCTGTTTTCACTCATTGATATTTACCTCCAAATCGCTTTAAAAAACTTCATGCTTCAGCAGCGCAACAAACAGATAGATACCGCAGCCTGCCGCAGCACCTACAGCCGGCATCAAAGACGGTACGATAGCATTGCCATGCAAAAATGTCAGACTGAACAGCATCATGCAAAAATAACCCTGCATGGTCTGCAAACGCTTCGGCAGCAGACGCTTGCCGTTTTTGTCACCTTTGGACTTCACGTAATCTGCCACGCGGATTTCCGGCAGGAAAAGGATGAAGGCCAGTGCCATGATAATAATATTGCTCATGGACAGCTCATTGGCAACAGTATCATACTTAGCAAAAATCAAGCAAGCCAGAGAAATACCTGCCAGGTAAAGGCTACGGAAATAGCCTGCCTGAATTTGGCTTTCCAGAATATAGGCAGCACCAGTCAGCAGCGGGAATACCCACAAGCCCTGCAGACCCAGCCAGGCAGCACTGCCGATCATAATAATGTTATCAATCAGACGATGTCTGTCACCGGAGCTACGGTTCAGCATACGCAGGATAAAGAGCAGCCACAGCATCACCAAGATATTGCCCTCGCCCATAAAATAAGTTGCTATCAGCGTCAGACCGCCGCCGATGAAACCGCCGAGCTGACGGTCAGGGTCAAGCTCCAAAGCCAGCATATAGCTGAAAAGGAAGGATAAAGCATAGCCCAAAGCACTTACAACAGCAGCGCCTGAATCCATACCAGTAGAGCATTTCCACAGCGTTACCACAACGGAAATAGCAACAGCGCACATCATAGCAATCCGCACCGGCTTTTTATCAAAGTCAATCGGGCGTCCCAGGCCAAGATACTCGCTTACACCTGTAGGATCATAAGCGGCAGGCTGATCACCTGCATATTTATTACTTTTTTTCGACATATCATCACACCTTATCTGTAAGATTTTAACTATTTTATTATACCACAAGTGCAGTGTCTAGTCATTATGTAAAACATATAAAAGTTGGCAGAAAGTCAGAATATAGCAAAAAAGTTTCCCCGACGTAAATTAAATACGCGGGGAAAGCTTTCAACTCATTATGAAATTTTTATCAGAAGGTTTCTGCCAGCTCCGCCAGTGTCAAAGCAAAGGCTGTCGTTCTGGGAACTGCGGTGTTCAAATCTACAGATTCATGGTCGGTATGCTCATCATAGTTTTCTACACCCAAAGCATCCAGTGTCGGTACGAACTTCGCTGTGCGGTTACCATCGGTCAGACCGCCTGCTACCCATTCGTTCACCTCAGCGCCGTATTCCTCTTTAACTATGCGCTTATATACATCAACCATCTTCTGTGCCTGCGCCGTTTTCTGCATCGGTCCGGTAACAATGCCGCCGGTAATTTTAATGCTTGTGCCGGGGATAACAACCTTATCTGCCAACGCCTTAACCTCAGCATCAATGCGCTGCTGCTCTTCAATCGTAAAGCAACGGATATTTACCTCACAGAAGGCATCACCCGGAATAACGCTGATTTTGTCATTGGTAGAACCGATTACGCCAACATTGACGGTATTCTGCGGAATAAACTGACCCGCATCAACAATGCCGCGCGCCTTCAGCGCTGCTGCCGTGAAATCCTCCGGATTCCCCGGCATGGGGCTGGCAAACTTCTGCAGCTCGGTAATTGTATAAGCCAGCTGGTGAATAGCGTTAGCGCAGGATTGAGATGCGTTGCCGTGGTGTCCGCCCTTACCGGTAACCTCAACGCGATATTTGGCATTGCCCTTGCGCTGGGTAACAATGCCCCAGTTCGGACGGGCAACGTCCATAATAATCGCAAAGTCGGACTGCTGCGACAGCTCTGCCACAATATCTTCGGCGGTCTTGCTGCCGCCTTCCTCTTCACCGTTGGTGTAATAAATAATTTCCTTAAAATTATCAAAGCCTGCAGCCTTTAAAGCTTCCAAGCCATATATAACCTCTACAACAGTAGCCTTGTCATCACCCACACCCGGTCCCCAGGCAAAGTTATTCTCGTCAACACGGAACGGACGACGTGCAGCTTCACCCTTTTTAAATACTGTATCAACATGGGCAACGAGCAGAATCGTGTATTTGCCTGTTCCCTTTAAACGGGAAATCAGGTGGCAGGCTCTGTCATTATATCTGAACTCCGTGGCAGCACCGATAGCTGTCATTTTTTCAGCAACAAATTTATTTGCTGCCTCTGTACCTTCTCTGTCACCATTACCGGAATCAATATTCGTCAAGGCTTCCAAATCCTTCACATAATCCTCATAATGCTCGGCAATATACTTTTTTACGGCTTCTCTCATTTTATTACCCCTTTCGTATTTGGAATCATATTTATATTTATTCGTTAGTGCGGGCAAAAATTCCTGCCACGGGAGATTTTTTTAAGTTGATAAAGTGAAAAGCAACAGCCATTACTGACTGTTGCTTTGCCAAACTTTATATATTTTTCAGTGAGTGCCGTCTACGATGGTGATACCTGCTTCCTGCAGTTCATCAATAATCGCTTTAATCTTGGGACAGAGATGCTTTTCGCCATTGTCATCCTTTTTGTGCGTGCAGTGGCTGATATGCAGTGCATCCAGCTCTAGAGCCTTCATACGTTCAATCTTTTTACGGATACCTTCCTGGTTTTCCAGCATGGAATCGCCGCAGCCGTTACAGGTCCACATCGCCATCAGACGCAGCTCTTCATCTCCATACTGTGCAAAGGCTTTGTCCTTTTCATAAAAAGCACGCAGGCAGCCTGCTCCCGCACAGGAAGCGGAGGTTTTCAGGCAGCGCAGAATTGCTATTTTCTTCATAATATATTCCTCCAAAAAATAATTTGCAGGCATTTTCAGCCTTGCTGTCCATTTGATTTTATCATTATTGAGGAGGGTTGGCAAGTAAGCATTGCTTAATATACTTCAACGTTCCTAACAAATCACTGCCTGGAGCTACTATCTGCTTATAAGCTATAGGATAAACCTGACCACTTGCTACTGCCGGTAAATGCTTATACAGGGGATTATGCAGTTGTGCTAGCGCTGCTTGCTTCTGCTGTTCCCCGCCATGATAGACAATAAAGATTTTAGCAGCCTGCATTTCCATTATTTCTTCCTGACTGATGAAGGGAGCGCTGTAACTCACTAACGAACAACCATAATGACGAATTATATCTCCACATAAAAGGTCATTACCAAAGACTTCTATATTACCATTGAGAAATTCTACAAACAGAACCTTTTGTGCCGGTATTTTCTCAACAGCCTGCAATTCTGCATCAATCATTTGGATTATATCCTGCGCCTGCTGCTGCTTTCCTAGTGCAAGTCCCATATTGCTGATAAACCTTTTCTCACTGGCAATTGTACAGGCAGGAAATCTTCCCTTCGCCGGTACAGGTCCTGATGCATCCTGAATGTATGCTGGTATTCCCTTAGCTATCCAGCTTGACGTATCACCTAATTGATTATCTGCAAAATACCTGCGCCACCCAAGAATAAAATCCGGTTGTAGTGCTACAGCAGCCTCCAGCTGCAGAGGCTGCGTATAAATTCTAGTATTTGGCAAAAGAGCTTGCAGACGTCCTTTATCTTCAGCTTCCGTCAGAACAGCTGCTGCAATTTTATCACCAGCACCCAAAGCCACTAAGGTTTCAACTCCGCTATTACCGCACACTAAAATACGTTGTGGTACTTGTTTAAATATAACCTTCTGTTCATCTCCAAAAAAAAGTTATAATTGTTTACACTAATATTTTGCCGGTCGCTACTTTTATCTTGCTGAGGTCCGCAAGCTACGCATCCCAAGCAGCATAGCAACAAACAAAAGCACCAGAATAATTTCTTCATAGGCTTAGAAATTATAATTCAATCCTACCAGGAATGTTCTTCCTTGTGTATAATACAAACCATCGGGATCAGTCAAATCTCTACGATTAAAGATATTATTGATATCCAGTGTCAATGTTTGCGTTTAGCAAAAACCTCATGGCCGACATGCAGATTTAGAAAGCAGAATCGGCTTTCACATCTGTTTGCTTGCTGTTTGTTTTACACGACCACCCATATAGCTCAGATTTCAAAGATGCATTAGTTCTTATCGTGCTGATAATCAATTGATGTCATCACCTGATACTTGCCCAATACATCCTTCCAAGGTGCTGTATTTGTGGTTTTGTTTTGCGGCTTGCTGTAAATACCGCCAACAGTCCAAGTAAGATTTTCATCAAGCTGATTGGTATAGCTTAATTCTATACCAGTATTTTTATATTTGGCAGCATTATAGGACTGAGAAAGACCATTAACCTTTCTGCTTGTAATCTGATCATCTAAGTCAATATGGAAAACTGCAGCCTTAAACTGTTCTTTACCATTATCGTGTTTATAGCCAGCCTCATAATTCCAACCATATTCTGGTTTCAAATCAGGGTTTTGCAGTATTACACCGCTGGAATAATACAGCTGGCGGAATGTAGGCATTCTGAAAGAACGACCAGCATTAGCATAAAGTGAATTTTCCTGGTCAAGCTTTGTTAAAATCTGCAACTGCGGTAAAAATGCATTATAATTACCTGCATCAGAACGAATTAAGTCTTCACGCATACTTAAAACAACATCAGTTACTTCACTCAGCTTACGGTCATACTGTCCATAAAAGGAATAACCATTTAAGCTATAGCTGCCAAAGCGTGCATAAGGTTTAAGCGCACTGCTGCTATTGCCAAACGAAGCAAATTTTTGATTTTCATCTACATAAAGTTCGCGTTTTGTATTAAAGCCAAGCAAAACCTTATCTTTATCATTTTGCCAAACCTTTTTAAAATCAGCGCCATAGTTTTTATGGTCACTACGCTCCCATTCCAGATTATCAGGTCTTACAATATAATAATCCGGATTACGGATAATACGTTCATTATAGTACGCTGTAGCATCAAAACCATTTTGGTCATTAAAATGCAGTTGCGCAAAATGCTCACGATCATCATAATCAAAATGCTGTAATTTGCTATTATCAGCACCAAGGTAATCGATAGTATATTTTTTCTTGTCAAACATGTAATTAAAGCTTAATTTATCATCAAACTTATAGCTTACACCAAGATGATCCTTCTTACTATCACCAAAGCCTGTATAATACGGTACTCTTACACCATTAATCGTCTTTGTTCCCTGCTTTTGAGTTAAAATACCCGTTTCGCCCATTTCATTACGGCCTAAGGTTACACCCAGCTTACCAGCGCTGATTGTAGCACTGTAATCACGCTGTCCCTTGTTTCCAGCAGCAATATGAAGGCTGTTTTTATATTCAGATTTAGTTATTACATTGATTACGCCGCCATATGCTTCACTGCCATAAAGCACAGCGCCGCCACCTTTAACTACTTCAACTTTTTCTACAGTATCCAGATTCATCATATCCAAATGGCTTACATTATTAAAGCTTGCAGGCACGCCATTAATCAAAACTAAAGTTCCGCCTTTAATACCACGCAGACTCAAGGTGCTGTTACCGGTAATAAAGCTTTGGTCATGAGGGCCCATCTGCGTAAAATATACGCCCGCCTTATACTTCAGTGCGTTAGCAACATCGTTTGCGCCAGTTTTCTTCAAATCCTCACCAGAATAAACAGTTACATCAGCAGGGGTTTCCAAATTAGATTTTTCGTAACCCAAAGCAGTAACATTCATGCCAGGCAAGCTGTATTCCTGCAAAGCTTCTGTTTGTGCTGCTGCATTTCCAGTTGCCAATATACTTAATCCAAGTAACAAATTTAGGGGAATCATTCTTTTCATCATAGTTCATTCGCTCCTTTACTAAATCATACTCCAAAAACTAATGCAAATCATTACGATAAAGATTATATAATTACTTGCTTTAAACTGCAATGATTAACAGCAAATTCATGGACTCTTTTTTTCGAAAAGGAAAAACTGGCTTAAAGCGTTATTTTAAGCCAGTTTTCATTATTCAACTCATAAGTAGAATAGAGCAATGGGTCTAAATAAATTCTCACTCTATTCTACTTACGTTTAGATTTATTTAAAGTAAAACAACGATACCAATCTGACTTCCTTAGTCCGCGCTGCATATCCTAAAGCTCTATCAGTAAAGCCGCGTCTTGAAAAAACGATATAATAATTACTACGGCCTGTTTTGTCAGCATATTCTCGTTGTAGCTGTTTTATTAACGGAACATCAACCTTACTTTTTTCCCATACGCATTGCATAAAGCCAGCACTATTTTTATCATAAGCAATCAAGCGGATTTGTTCTGCTGCACAATTATCTTTTGGCCAAAGATAACCAAATTGCATAAATTTATGAAAATCACCACGTTCACGTAACGTAAAACAATACTGTCGACATATTTCTAAAAAAAGCACCTTTGCGTAATCGTCTAAAGCTGGTAATACCTTTGTACGTAATAAATAATTTCCACAGCCCATAGCTATACTGCTTAAAAATGGATAAACAAAGCGATACCAAAAAGTCAGCATGGAATCAGCTAATATATAACACGTCGTTTTTTGCTGCTTACCAAGCTTTGCTTCTACAAGCGGTACAAGCTTTTTTAGTAATCCTTTTTCTACCAGTACGCCAACATACTTCGAAGTCTTATTATTAGGCATACCTACTGCCTCTGCTATCTCCTTCATATGTATTGCGCCACAAGCAACTGAACATAATATTGCATGATAAATATGCGGCTGACGAAAATTCAATACTAAAAGCTGCTCGGCAACATGCAGTAATGAAGCTGTGGGACTAAAGAATAAATTATACAGGTTATCTTTAAAGCTTAGTGTGCTATCTATAAGCTGCAAATAGCCTGGTTTTCCTCCGGTTACTCCATAAAGCAACACTTTTTCTTCATTGCTAAACGGAATTAAACAAGGCAGAACATCTTCATAATTTAATGACTGCAAAAATATTTGAGATAGTGGCAATTTACTTTTTCCTAATAAATGTAAGACATAGTCACATTCTCTTCCGCTAAATACCAGCAAAAGTCTTAATTTCTCTACCTCAGAGTGTAAGCATGCAATTATTTCAGGTAATAGCTCACTAAAACTGTTTTCCAGTTCCTGCACATCATCTATCAGTAATACTATCTTTTCTCCCTTAGCCTTTTTATAAATTAACTTAAGTATATCCTGCCAGCAGCCACTGTTGCATTGAACAATGCCTTGCGCTGACAGCTCCGTGTAAAAAGCTGCCTTATTGGCATTATTGGTACTTGCGCGTACGCAAAAATATGCTTTATGCTTGCGTCTGGCAAATTCTTGCAGTAACGCTGTTTTGCCAATACCGACATTGCCAGTCAGGCACACACATTTCAATTCATTACTATTATAAAGTTTTTCTAATGTAGCAAGTTCCTTTTTTCGCCCTATAAACATAAAAACGCACCAACTCTACTCATAAGTTGCTTATATTATAACATTAAGCGACTTAATCGTAAATTGGTGCATTCTGTAATTTTTTCTTATTTTTTCTGCAGCTTAGCAACACTTTCCTCAGGCATCTGCATAGCCTCAGCAACATCAGCCATGCTCATGCCTTTAGCCAGCAGGCGTTTGGCAATAGCTTCATTCAGGCTTCCCTGCTCCTGCAGCTCATGCAGATAGCTTGCACGAATTGCCATAGCATCCTTTTCGACAGCAACCTTGTCACCGACAACCTGTTGAGCAATTTCATGGCAGATTTCATCCTTCAGCTTTTGGTAATGACCATCGAGAATACGGGTATCTGCAGGTGTGTGATTAACATAGCTTGCTCTGATAGGCATTTCATCATTCTCATTAGAGCTTTTATTGTGTAAAAGATACGCTCCCAGCTCATGTAAAACTTCTTCTTTTAAAGCTTGATAATGTGCATCTATAATACCGTAATCATCCATGTTATAATTCACGAAGCTTGACCTTATCGGCATTTCTGCATTTTCTGTATGCAGCTTGCTGCCGAGCAGACGCTCAACTATTCCTTTACGAATCTCGTTTTTCACTTCTTGTTGATTTTTCTTAAACTCTTCAGCCATAATATAAGCCTCCTTTTGACATCAGCAGCTATCATAACTGCTTTTGCGCACCAAGACAACAGTCTTCAAAGCAATTAATTATATATATCATTTAACTACTTTTTTCATCTGCTATTCTAGCACCATTCTTAATTGATTGCAAGAAAATTTAAGAATACATCTTTATTGTATTTAAAACAAAAAACTGCAGGCAGAACTTCTGCCCACAGCTTAAAAAACATATTAATCTCTTTTCACCCGTGAATTGATTACATCAATAACAACAGTTCCATACAAGCCCTTTGCATCATAAAACCTGATTTTCCCCTGCTGCACATTTCGCTGCTTCAGCTGCTCCGGCGAAAAATAAAGCTCCGCACTCACTGACATCTGTCCCTTGTACTGCTTTATCATCTCATCAGGCTGCAGCTTGCGCCACAAGCCTTTCTTGCTGCTGCGCGACAGCAGCAGCTGCAGGCCTTCGCCCTCGCAGCGCAGCTGTGCTTGCTTATCCTCCGGCAGCAGGCGTAAATATACGGTATAGATATTAGGCTGCAGCAGATATTTCAGCTCGCCCTCCTTGCCCAGGTCTATCCGGCAATGCACCTCCTGCCCCCGCGCCAGCTTGGCACGGAAATAGTGCTTGTCGTAATTATTTTCACTGCGGAAAAACACCAGGCCTACCATTACAGCCGCCATCAGCACAAAGGCCAGTACACGCTTCAACATTTTCTTATTCATGCTGCACCACCCCGCCATGATAACGTTTGTAAATTGCCTTGCCTGCCAAAAGCAGTAAAGCAACAATTCCCGGCGCGCAATTCAAGCTGCAACTGCCGCAAATTCCTGTGCAGCCTGCTCCCTGCGTGGTAATGCCGCTTACAGGAATTCCCATCGCCGCAATAAAATTTATCAGCTTATTTTTCATACGCGTTTCCTCCCGTAGCTGATAGCCTGCACCGGGCAAGCATGCTGACATACACCGCAGCAGATGCAGTTATGCTGGTTAATCTGCGCTTTGCCTTCAGCAAGCTCTGCAGATTCCATCGGACATTTCTTTGCGCATAAACCACAGCCTATGCATTGATTTTTGTCTATACGCATGCGCAGTACAAACGGCAATCTGCAGCCCAAGGCATGCATCAATCCCTGCGCCGCACCTACCGGGCACAAAAAATTACAGAAACCACGACCACCCTTAGTAAAGATACCAAAGACGAGCACCCACATAATTGCTGTCAGTAGCAGACTGGAGGTTAGCGAAATAAAGTAACCCTGCGTATAGTAATTGGCAAGTAAGTCGAACAAAAAGAAATTGCAATAGGAGCATGCCAGAATGCCACCGAAAAAGGGCACAAGGCAAAAGCCTGCCAGCATACCGTAACGGATGGGGGCAATTTCTGTATAACGATGCCAGCTTATTTGAAATTTTGACGGCACCAACTTCGACAGATATTCGGTGAACGCACCTGCCGGACACAGCCTGCCGCAAAAAACAGGCCCCAGGAAGAAGGCTGCTGCCAATAGCAGTAATGTGCTCAGCATGCTTAGCGGCGTCAGACGCCAGATGATTCCGTCTAAAATATGCTCTATCGGTATACGAAAGCAAAGGCCGTGAATACTCTGTAGCTGCCAGCTGCCGTAAAGCAAATAGAACAGGCAGCGCTGAAAGAGCGCCACCGGCGCATAAAACAATACAAAGCCAAGAGCGTAACCGGTTAAACGTTTAAGGTTATATAACATAGGCAATCACCTCGATAACAAATAGGGATAGGGTATTTTTCCCTATCCCTATTTTAAGCTATTGAAAAACGTTAAGCAAGTAATTAGAAGCTGTAGCGCAGGCCAACGTTATAGGTACGGCCACCGGTTGCATCGCCGGAATAGAATTCGCGATCCAGCAAGTTGGTAACGCCAAATTGTAAGGTTACATCCTTAGCAATTTTATAGTTGACTGCTGTGTTGATGATAAAGTATGCATCCTCTGCACCGTACTCACCGCCCTCTTCATCAGGAGCCTGACGGGCACTTACATATTGGCAATCAAGCAAAGCGTTCCATTTATCATAATTATATTCAATGCCAGCATGCAATAAATGCTTAGGAATATCGAAGTTGGTGCTTTCTTTACCGCCCAATTTCAATTTGCCCTGTTGCCATGCATAGTTAATATAGGTATCAAACTTATCGCTGATTTTATGGGTAAGCTCAAACTCAACACCATTGCGTTTTTCGGAATCGAAGTTCATATACTTCTTAACGCCCTTGCCCATATAGGTTTCTCCGGGCAGGATACCGGACGCAGCAATCTTATCATCAGTCTTTACATGATACAGAGTAACATTGAAATTAGTATCCTTATCCAGTTCCTTCTTCATGCCAAGCTCAAAGGTATCAGAGGTTTCCGGCTTCAAGTCGGGATTCGGAACATACCAGTATCTGGTGTATTCAGAGTATCTGTACATCTTATACATAGCAGGAGGATTAAAGGAGTGACCGTAAGAAACAAAATAGTGAGTCTTGTCATCAGCCTTATAATCAAAAGCAACCTTAGGACTAATCTCAATATGAGTTTCGGACGGAGAAGTTGTATCTAACGGATTACTGGTAGTTGTATTCCAGAAAACACCTTCACACTTCTTATAATAGTCCAATCTTGCTCCCAAATACATGGTAACCGGATCACTCATTTTATATTCATCCTGCACGAACAATGCAAAATTTTGTACCTTACCTTTATCGTGAGCATAGTACTGATCCTTAGAATTCTCATCCTTCCAATGCTTTAAGGTATAACGATCCTGAACCATTTCTTCCTGTTTAAAGTTAGCACCTACAACAATGGTGTGTTTGCCAACATTTTCCCAGGCCTTTTCCATATTGAAATTATAAATTTTGCCGGGATGAGAAGAATAACCGCCGGCACCAACCCAATCAAGTCCGGGATATGTTTTTGGTACGGACGCGCTTGTGAAACCGCTCTTCTTGTCATTCAGATAGCTGAAGGAAGCATTGAACTTATTATCTTCATCCTTATACACTAATGCATGAGTATCACGCTCGTTGATATTGTTATATCCGTAAAAATTGCTTGCTTTGAGAGTTATAACATTACCATGCTGTGTTGTAACTGTACCACTGTACACAGGATTACCGTTTTCATCCTTTACAAAGCTATACGGATTTTTATAGCCGAAATATGTTTTGTACTTAGTGTAGCTATATTTCAAAGATTTGCTGTCATCAAAGTTATATTTGAGATTGGCTGTATATGTTTTATGATCCCAATCACTGGTACCGCGACCGCCGTAAACATAAGAGCCGTCACTTAATGTCGGCAGATTTGCGGTATATTGACCTTTACCTGAAGAAGCTTTTGCAGTATTGTAATAGCCATCAAAGCCATCAGCCTTTCTGTTTTCAAAGCCTAAGCCAAAGCTCCATTTATCATTAACTTTAGCATTCACATTCATGGATTTTTTCCATGTCTTATAACTGCCATAGGATACTGCAGCATCAATATGTGTACCCGCCTTTGCTTCTTTGGTAGTAATATTAATTACACCGCCTACGGCATGACCGCCATAAATAGAAGAACCTGCACCGCGAACAACTTCAATACGCTCAATATTTTCTACCGGAATAGAATTAAAGTTTACCGCACCCTGATAAGTATCATTCATCTGCACGCCATCAACTAAAACAAGAACATTGGTAGAGCCAAAGCCTCTTAAGCTGATACCGCCCTGTGCAGTCTGATCCATATATACGCCGGGCATATATTGTAATGCTTCTTGAACAGAAGTTACATTACGCTCCTCGATATCCTTTGCCGTTACCACACTGACACTGGACGGAACCTCCTGAATCTGCTTCATGGTTCTCGTAGCCGTTACAACCATCGCATCCAGATCATACTCATGCACTTCTTCGGCAAATACAGCATTGCCACCCAAAAGCACGTTGCCGCAAATCAATGCGCTCATCAATAAACCTTACTAGCCAAATTTTTTCACAGATATACCTCCATTCACTCATCACAAAAAACATCAACAAAGTACATATTAAGCAGCTAAAATTATTTGGATTAAGTCTTAATATGCATTTTCTCTTTTATATGTTATAATACTGTGTATAGCAGCTAGACAGTCAAGGGGGAAATGCTAAAAATGTCAAAAAATATACAAAATTACTTTACGACCGGTGAATTATCACAGCTTTGCAAAATTCCCCGCAAGACTTTGCTTTATTATGATAAGCTAGGATTGATTACTCCTGAGCTTGTTGATGAAAACGGTTATCGCTATTACAAGCGCAGCCAGCTGTTTTTACTGCAGCTGATTCTTACGCTACGCCAGCTTGATGTGCCGATTGCGCGCATCAAAGATTATCTTGCCAACCGCTCGCCGCAAAACTATCGTGATTTATTTAATGAGCGCATAGATTTCTTCACTCAGGAAATTGCCCGTCTGCAGACTATGAAAAAAAAGCTGCAGAGCGAATTAGGCAAGCTCGACCATATTGCGGACATTACTTTGGATAAAATTATGCTTGTCCATGAGCAGGCACATTATCTTTATCTGAGCAATACTACCGAAGAAAATGAATGCTTTAAAAAGCGTTCTACGCATATTGCCCAAATGTTTAGCAATCTGCAAAACGATATTACCTTAACAACCAACGGTTTTGGTTATATTTACGATACGGAAATTTTGCAGGATTTCGAAAGCAAGCATCTGAAGCATTATTTTTATACGCTTCATGACAAGCTCCCTACACCGCATTGTTATCAAAAGCCCGCAGGCAATTATCTGACGCTTTATTTTCAAGGCGTCTACATGTTCAACAACAAAAAGTATCTGCAAATGCTGGCAGAATATTGCAAGGAGCATCAGCTTACGCCGATTTCACCACTCTATGTAACATCGTTGTGTGATTACTGGTTGACAGGCGATATGGATAAATATATTTACAAGCTGGAGCTGCAGATAAAATAATTATTTATAGCGCACAAAAACCCCGCGGCAGTCGCCACGGGGTTTTCTAATCAGCAAAGCACTGAGCAGGCTTTGCTCTTTTTTATTTTTACAGCCTTAAGCTAAAATCAGCCTAAGGTTACGGCATCACTGTTCAGCATTGGAATAGGCTTACCGTTTTTATTATTGCGGTACAGTCTGAGACGCTCGATATCAGCCATTTCTACCGGCAGCTCCAAACCATACTGCTCATTCAGCGCATTCAGTAAATCTACTGCCTTCATGCTGCCTGTCGGTGTAATCTTGCAGTCAAAACTGAAAATCGTTTCTTTTTCGGTCTGCTCTGCAGTAAGCTGCGGAATATAAAACTTAACGTCAATTTCCTTGAACTTAGCCTTCGTCTTAGGTGCAGCTTTTTTGAACAGCAGCTCCGGTGCAGCATTGAACTCCGCAACAGCAGCGCTCACGTCTTTGCTATAAGGCAGCGTTACGCGATAGCTTGCACCTGCTGCCTGACTCATCAGGGCAGCGTGATGCGTATCAACAGCATCGGCAGCCAGTACGCGAATACCGCGCGGCAAAGCAGCATCAAGAGCCAACGCAGCCTTTTCTACCTCCATCGGCTCGGCAAGCTCGATTTCTACGAACTCTGTATAGCTTACAACGCCTACACCCAGCGCAGAAGCCAGACTGAACTTCAAATGCGGATTAAAGCCTTCGGAATAGGCAGCAGGCAGCTTGGCACGGCGGATAGCACGGCCGATGGTGCGCACATATTCCAAATGGGAGATAAAGCGGATGTCCTTATCCTTGGTAATTTGCATACGCAGTTTCATTATGCCTGTACCTCCCCATTGTTTTGATACTCTTCTTTATAGTCAACGATTTTTACGCCCAATGCCTGGCAAACACCACAGCCGGTACAGCTTGCGCGACGGCAATCGTGCGTAAGCTGCTGAGCGTAAGCCTTACGCCATTCGTTCCACAGGAAACGGCGGCTGACACCCGGAGAAATGTGCTCCCAAGGGAAAGCCTCCTGCTCGTCGCGCTCACGGGCAGCGTAAAAGTCTTTGTCTAAACCTGCATCGCTGATAGCCTCCAGCCAACGCTCGTAGGAGAAGCAATCGCTCCAGCCGTCAAAACGCGCGCCCTTCTGCCATGCCAGCAACAGTGCTTTGCCTACACGGCGGTCGCCGCGGGCAAAAACAGCCTCAATCGTACCGGTTTTGGCATCATGATAGTTTAAGGTGATATTCTTATATTTTTTAATTTCATCCTTCAGCAGGAACTGCTTACGGCGGATTTCTTCCAAATCGTTTTGGGCGAACCATTGGAAAGCAGTGTACGGCTTGGGTACAAAGGACGAAGCACTTACAGTAACCTTGCAGCCACGCTTACCGGTAATCTGGAAATATTTATACTGTACCTTGCGTGCCAAATCAGCAATCGCCAGTACATCCTCATCAGTTTCATAGGGCAGGCCGATCATAAAGTACAGCTTAACGCTGTTCCAGCCTGATTCAAATGCTGCACCGACAGCATTCATCAAATCCTCTTCGGTAACGCCCTTGTTGATAACGTCACGCATCTTCTGACTGCCTGCTTCCGGAGCAAAGGTCAGACCACTCTTGCGCACTGCCTGTACTTCCTTGGCGATAGCAACACAGAAGCTGTCGATACGCAGAGAAGGCAGAGAAACGCTGACGCGTTCATCCTTAAACTCGCCAATCATCTTATGTACGAGCGGTGCCAGGCAGGAATAATCGGCGCTGGAAAGGGATACCAGGCTGATTTCGTTATAGCCTGTGTTATCTACCAGCTTACGCGAAAGGTCCATCAGCACCTCCGGCTTGCGCTCGCGCACCGGACGGTAAACCATACCTGCGTGGCAGAAACGACAGCCACGGCTACAGCCACGGAAAACCTCCAGCATGATGCGGTCATGAACGATTTCACCGAAAGGAACAATCGGAGAGGTCGGGAAATCTACGCTGTTCATATCCTCTACAACACGCTTTTGGATAACAGCAGGAATATCCTCGCGCAACGGCTTAATTGCCTTAAAGGTGCCGTCCTCATTATATTCTGCTTCATAGAAGGAAGGTACATAAATACCCTTAATTTTTACCACGCGCTGCAGGAATTCTTGTCTGCCGCCGGGTTTGCCTTCACGTTTCCATTCTTTGTAACAACGCATAACCTCAACTAAAACCTCTTCGCCTTCACCGATAACAGCAAAATCGAAGAAATCAGCCAAAGGCTCAGGGTTGTACACACAGGGGCCGCCTACAATAACAAAGGGGTCTGCATCAGTACGATCCTTAGCCAGCAGCGGTACGCCACCCAAATCAAGCATATTTAAGATATTGGTATAGGAAAGCTCGTATTGCAGAGTAAAGCCTACAATATCACATTCGCTCAAAGCCTTTTTGGTTTCCAGAGTGCAAAGCACAATTTCACGCTCACGCATCTTCGCCTCCAGGTCAATCCAGGGCGCGTAAACACGTTCTGCGGCAATTCCGTCTTCCTTATTCAGCAGATGGTATAAAATTTTAAAGCCAAGGTAACTCATACCTACTTCATATACATCAGGAAAGCCCAGAGCAATAGTTGCCTCTACTTCTTCGGCAGGCTTAACAATGCTGGCGAACTCACCACCGGTGTAGCGTGCAGGCTTTTGCACGCTGCTTAAAATATCAATAGTTAAATCCTTTTTCAAATTCATATTCTCCTCTATTAAAATTGAAGGTTCTGCTTCTTCACCTTAATATTCAACAAAATCGCCACCAACATAAGGTTCGTCGTAAGCGAGCTGACGCCATAGCTCAAGAACGGCAAAGGTACACCGGTTACAGGCATAATACCGGCAGTCATACCAATGTTGACCATAACATGGAACATAAACATAGACGTTACACCGGTTGCCAGAAGCATGCCGAAGGTATCATCTGCATCAAGCGCAATCGCAATACCGCGCCAAATGATAATCATATACATAGAAATGATAAACACCGTTCCAATAAAGCCAAACTCTTCACCGGCAACAGCAAAAATAAAGTCCGTATGGTTTTCCGGCAAAAAGTTCAACTGGCTCTGCGTTCCGGCCAACCAGCCTTTGCCAAGGAATCCGCCGCTGCCGATAGCAATTTTAGACTGAATAACATGATAACCGCTGCCGAAAGGATCAAGCTCCGGATTCAGAAAAACACGGATACGGTTCTTCTGATAATCCTTCAGAATCATCCAAAAGGCCGGCAGCAAGGCCATAAAAGCTAATCCCATGCGGAAGAACCATTTATACTTAAAGCCGCTGACAAAAATCATACCTATTAAAATAGCTATAAAAGTCAACGATGTTCCTAAGTCCGGCTGACGCATAACAAGTATAAACGGCACCAGAATATAAGCAAAAACAGGCAGGTAATCCTTAAATTCCTCCAGCCATTCAATTCGCTTATCCATAAAGGTAGCTAAGCAGATAATGAGAAAAACCTTAGCAAATTCACTGGGCTGAAAAGACAGCGAGCCTATTTGAATCCAGCGCTGTGCGCCCAATTGACTTTGTCCTACAAACATTACCGCTAAAAGCAGTATGATATTAATTATATACAGCTTGGTGGCATAATTTTTGAGAACACGGTAATCAAAAGCCAACGATACAGTAACAATAGCCAGGCCAAAGACCATAAACATACTTTGGCGCTGCACATGCCAGGCCTTACCGGTGCTGACAGCAAAGGAATGGGTAGCACTGTCGATAAGTCCCAAGCCACAGCCCATAAGAATCAGCACAGCAGTAATCAGCCACCAGTCAAGATTTTTCAGGATACGTTTTAAATCCACAATGTACTCCTTCCTGCATTATTGGATGGTGTCCTTTTTTGGGGCAGCCTTATCAGGGCGGGGCATATAACCCTTTTCCTGGAAAAATTCTTCAAATGCTTTATAAACAATAGGACCTGCCGCAACAGAGCCGAAGCCGCCCTGTTCCACAATGCAGACTACAACAAGCTCAGGGTCATCTACCGGACCATAGGCTACAAACAAACCATGGTCACGTCCATGAGAGTTTTCGGCAGTACCGGTTTTACCGGCAATTGGCTTAGGCAGGCCGGCAAAGTACGATGCCGTACCACCCTCCTGCGTAGTAGCACTCATGCCCATGCGGATATAGTCAATTGTCTGCTGTGACACATCAATATGCTTACCTTCAGCACGTTTAGGCTTTTCAAAAAGACTGCCGTCACTGTTTATAATACTGTCAACCAGATATGGCTGATACTTGGTACCGCCATTAGCAACAATACTCAGCATAACAGAAAGCTGAATCGGTGTTGTCAGGTTGAAGCCCTGACCGATGGCAGCATTGAAGGTATCACCCAAGCGCCAGTCCTCATCCCAGATTTTACGCTTTACTTTTTTAGAGGCAACAAGGCCTTTGCTTTCGCCTTCCAGGTCAATACCAGTGCGTTCGCCAAAGCCAAAGATATGCGCATATTTTTCAATATTATCAATGCCGACGCGATAACCAAGCTCGTAAAAATAAACGTTATCACTCATCGCCAACGCTTTGATAAATGTCAGCCATCCTAAAACCTCGCCGCCGGCGTTACCCATAGTAGGAACCATCGGATGAAAACCACCGTCGAAAATGGGCTCGTTCAAGCCAACCTTTTTCAGTTCAAAGGCAGCACTGCCGGTAACAATCTTAAAGGTAGAACCAGGCGGATATTCACCGGTAATAACCTTGTTATTCATCGGGTAATTGGGATCGTTATTAATAGAATTCCAATTCTTTGAGGAAATGCCATGCACAAACCAGTTGGGGTCATAGCCCGGACGGCTGACCATCGCCCTTACCGCACCGTTACGCGGGTCGATAGCTACTACCGCCGCTGCTCTCGCTCCGGGAGCAATACCGGAGCTTCGCAGAAAGGCAAGATGCTTATCTGTAAAAGCCTCCAGCTCCTTTTGCAGCTCGTAATCTATCGTCAGCTTCAGATTTTTGCCGGGAATAGGCTGCACTGAATCGTAATGCTTGACAACGTTACCGGCAACGTCAACCTCCTCCATAAAGGCGCCGTCCTCACCGCGCAGATATTTATCATAAGTCTTTTCCAAGCCGCCCTTACCGACAAGACTGCCCTGAGTAATATTCTTGAACAAGCCCTGCTCAATTTCATAGGAGCTTACCTCGCCTACGTAACCCAAAGCATGTACAGCAAGCTCATGATATGGGTAATTGCGGATAGGCTGCACCGAAAGCATAACCTCCGGCATATAGCGGCGCTGTTCTTCTATTTTGGTTACCATCTGCTGATCAAGATTATTTTTCAGCATAATCGGTTCATAAAAATTTTCACTCGCCTTAATTTTAGCGTTAATTTCTTCTACAGGCATCTGCAGCAAATTACTGAGGCGCTGCAGTGTTTCCGGTTTATAGCTGGACTGCTTCTGCAATACTACGGCATAACCGGGCAAATTATTTACCAGCTCTTTACCTTCGCTATCATAAATAATTCCGCGTGGAGCAAGAATACGCGACTGGCGCAGCCTGTTGCCGTCAGATTGCTTAGCGTAGTAATCACCGCGCCACAGCTGCAAATAAACCATTCGTCCCAGCAGCACAGCAAATAATACCAGACACACAACCAGCAAGGTGTGCAATCTGGTTATCCGGTTTCTATCTTCCATAGGCTACGTCTGTCTCCTTTCCTGCTTCCTGGTTAATAAGATATATCTTCTTTTCTGATCCATTCATAAATCATCTTCATTATAACTACAACAGGCCATACCAACAGCGCATTGCCTATAATATAGCCCAGGGAATCCCATAAATATGCAAAAAATTATGCTCCAGCGTCCGCCACTGCGCAAAAGTTCCAGCCACCAGTAAACAAAACGCAGGATAAAAGTAATCGTCGCAATAGCGCTCATATGATAAAGATAATTATCCTTAAACACCTTTTCCTTTGTCAGGCCCACTATATAACCTACACAGATACGACTGAGAATATGGAAGCCAAAAATACCCACCGTCATTGCATCCTGCAGCAGTCCGGTGATACCGCCGACTACCGCACCAGCTTTTTCGCCGCGCAGCAGCGCATAAGCATATACCGCTAAAAGCAGCAAATCACAGGAAAGCCAGCCCGTATAATATACGGACATCGAACCCTGCAGCAGCATTAAGAACAGAAACAGGACGGGCCAAATCAGTCTCCTCATTTTGCCTGTCCTCCCTGTAATACAATTTTCGCTTCCGGCGTAAAGCCAACAATAACCAATACCTGTTCAACATCTGCAATATCAGCAGCAGGTACAATATCTGCTTCCTGCAGCAGACCTACACTATCCATATGAGTAGCAGTAACCTTACCGATAAGAATATCAGCAGGATGGCTGCCGCTGTAACCGCTGGTAACGATAATATCACCCTCACGCAGGCTTGCTTCGCGGTAAATATGCTCCAACAGCAGCTTATCCTTGCCGCTGACACCGCCGGCTACACCGACAGCACGTGAATCAGCGCGCAATACCCTAGCACCTACACGACAGCGCGGAGAGGTGAGCAAAAGTACACGGGCATAATCATCATATACCTCGTCAACCACGCCTACCAAGCCGCCGTTTACTACAGCCATATCAGGTGCCAGGCCTCTGTCCTTACCGGCAGCGATATATATGCAGTCACGTAAATCGCCAAAGCTGCGGGCAATTACCTTTGCTGCTACAACCTTCTGCGATTTGTGCTGCTCCTTATACTCCAACAAGCCTCTCAGCTGCCTGTTTTCTGCATACATCGAAGCCATCTGGATATTGGCATTACGCAGCTCAATATTTTCTTGTTTCAGCTTTGCATTTTCGCTCTGCATTACTGTCAGTGCCTTCCAATAGCCACGCACGCCATCACCGGCATTGCCTAACCCGGTCAGCATACTTTCTACCGGCAGCACTACTGCCGCCACCGCTCTGTTGACCAAAGGAAAACGGCTTCTGCCTGCTACGGCCATCGCCAGCATAGAAAACAGGACCAGAACAAACAAAGCTACCAACATAACCTTCTTATTCATGCTGCATTCCTACTTATTTAGAGGTCATAAAGCCTTTGCGGTAAATGTCAATATTTTCTACAGCAATACCGGTGCCCAAAGCAACACAGTTCAAAGCTTCATCAGATACGAATACAGGCATACCGGTTTCCTGAGAAATCAGTCTGTCCAGATTGCGCAGCATAGAGCTGCCGCCGGTCATAACAATACCACGGTCCATAATATCAGCGGACAGTTCAGGCGGTGTACGCTCCAAGGTGTTACGAACAGCGTCCACAATCATGCTTACAGGCTCGTTAACTGCTTCGCATACATGGTTGGCATTAACCTCAATGCTCTTAGGCAGACCGCTGAGCAGGTCGCGGCCGCGAACCTCCATAACAGCAGGCTCATCAACCTTCATTGCGGTACCGATTTCAATTTTAATATTTTCTGCTGTACGCTCACCGATAAACATATTAAAGGCTTTGCGGATATAACGTACAATAGCACTGTCGATAGCATCGCCGCCGCAGCGTACGCTCTTGCTGACAACAATGCCGCCCAGAGAAATTACGGCAACCTCACAGGTGCCGCCGCCGATATCAACAACCATGCTGCCGGTTGCTTCCTGTACAGGCAAGCCTGCACCGATTGCTGCCGCCATCGGTTCTTCAATCAAGTAAGCCTCACGCGCACCTGCTTCAATAGTAGCATCAACAACTGCACGCTTTTCTACTTCGGTAACACCGGAAGGCACACCAACCAGAATACGCGGACGTACAAAAGTACGGTTGCCCATAGCCTGTTTAATAAAATATTTCAGCATAGACTGAGTAATTTCATAGTCGGCAATAACGCCATCCTTCATCGGACGGATAGCGATAATGTTACCGGGAGTACGGCCAATCATTCTCTTAGCCTCCGCACCGATTGCCAGTACCTCGTTAGTGTCCTTTTCAACAGCTACTACCGACGGTTCGCGGATAATAATCCCCTTATCCTTGCAATGCACCAGCGTATTTGCAGTGCCCAAATCTATACCCATGTCATCCGACATATTGTTAAAAATACTGATATTAGGGAAAGTAAACTTCATTTCCGACTATCCTCCTAAACTTCTAATGCTCCATCTTCCTGAAAGCTGTAATAAGCACCGTCCCCGATAATCAGATGGTCCAGAAGCGGAATCCCCAACGTTTGTCCTGCCGCCAGCAAAACAGCTGTCAGCTGCCTGTCCTCAATGCTTGGCATCGGATCACCCGATGGATGATTATGTGCCACGCAGATAGAGGCTGCATGCTGCAGAATCGCCGGCAGAAATACCTCACGCGGATGCACCACCGAGTTGGTCAGCGAACCCTCTGATACCAGCTCTGTGCCTATTACTTTATTCTTACTGTTTAACAAAATTACCAAAAAATTGTTCCTTTGTGGCATAACGCAGGCGTGGCATCAAAAATGCCGCACCATCCTGCGGACAGCCAAAATGGATTTTATCCAAAGGGCGGGCCGACGCAATACGTCTGCCTATTTCCAGAGCTGCCAAAACTGTTGCTGCCTTGGCCTGCCCCATACCCTTGATTTGCATAAGCTCATTTAAGTCCCTCACTCCTGCCAGACGCCTGTACAGGCCTCCGTCAACTGTGAGCTCCTTAGCAATCTCCAACGCTGATTTTTGAGCAGTGCCTGTGCGCAGCAATATTGCCAGCAGCTCCGCATCAGTCAGCGCCTCCACCCCACGCAGAAAAAGCTTTTCCCGTGGTCTGTCCTCTAAGGGAAGATTTTTAATACTCTCTGTGTTTGTTCTTTTGTCGATACTACTAAAATCACTGCAAAAATCGCAGGTCCTGCTTACTGCAGGATTAGTCACTCTTCATAGCTCCTCATACTCCCAATCTTTGCATCATTAAGTACAACAATGACAACGGCAGACCTACAACATTGTTATAGCAGCCATTGATTTTTTCCACCAGGACAGCACCTCTGCCCTGAATGCCATAGGCTCCTGCCTTATCCATAGGCTCGCCTGTAGCAATATAAGCATCTATTTCTTCAGCAGTCAGCTGACGAAAGCTTACATCAGTAACGCACACCTTGGACAGCTGCTGTCCCTTATAGCGCACAGCAACGCCTGTCATAACCTGATGTGTACGTCCGGACAAACGCTGCAGCATAGACTTAGCAGCTGCTGCATCCTGCGGCTTGCCCAAAATAACATTATCAATTACTACGATTGTATCTGCAGCAATAACGGGAAGCTCATCTCCCATTTTTGCTGCTACAGCAGCACATTTGCCAGATGCATTATGCAAAGCAACCTCCTGCGCCTGGCTGGCAGTGCCGCTGCCTTCGGCAAAATCCGCAGGACAAATCAGCGGAGTAATACCTATTTGCTGCAGCAGCGCCTGTCTGCGCGGAGAGGCTGATGCCAAAATAACCTTCATGCTTCAGCCTATTCCATTTTTTACCCATATCAATAACAATCTTCGGCTGCTGGATTTCAAAAATAACAGCCTGCTTGCCTTCGCGTACCGCATCACGTTTAAAAATACGTGCATAGTTTACGGTTACCAAAAGCCACAAAACAATACAGCCGGCAATAAACGGCAATTCATCCATATGAAAGAACGTAGCCATACTGTGTCCGCAGGCAACACCTGCAAGAATGCCTGCTACCGGCAGACCGTAAATAACCAGCTTAGCCTTGCGTTGGTCAAAATCGCGGTATTCCGCACCTACTACATCGCCGGCCTTAGCACCTACCGGGTTCCAGCAATCTATGTATTTAGGCAGGCCTGTCAGTTCGCTTTCAGCTTTATCAACCTTTACCTCAGCGCGCTCGCCCTGCTTTTTAACAATAATACCTCTAATTTCTGCCATTGAAGCAAATCCTTCCTCTACCAAATATTTAGCTTAATAAGCGTGTACGAAAATATACCAATAGCCAAAGCCGAAAACTACGCCGTAAATTGCCAGGAAAACAAGAACGCCTTGCCAGCATACAGGATAACCGAAGTTGATATCCTCGCCGAAAATACCACGGCGGTTAAAAAAAGTATATTTTTTACGTTTTCTGAACCAGGCCAATTTATTATCGGGGCCAACCAGCTTGGCAATCAGATAAATGTAAATAAAAGAACCAAAAAATATTTGCATAACGCGGGCGCATACTGCCACCGGTTCTACGTTAGCTATTGTTTCCATCTGTCAAAGCCTCCTATACCAAAACAATCATCAATTAAAGCTGAATGAATTTATCCGGCATTTCTTTACGCAATACACTGACAAACTCATCACTGGATTTAAACAGCAAACCCGCCAGCTTATTTTTCTTGCCTTCGGTAAATACCAGCAAGCGCTGCGGATTTTCATCAAGTGAATTATAGCGATGGATGTAATGCTTAATCGCTGTTTTACGGAAAAAGCTCTTTACATATTTATCGGTAAAGCTTTCTGTACGGGTCAGGTCAACAACATAACGGCGTTTAATAAAGCCTAAGCCGTGGCTGATTACCTCAAGCTTCATATCCTTGTAGAGTATCAGAGTATAGCCAAAGGCTACGCGCCAAATCCACAGAGCCAAAAGCACTGTATCCATACCCCAGCCCAGCATATCAAAGCGTCTATGTTCCTGCAGCCAGGTCCATTCATGCCAATAAAGGCTCGCAATCATCAGCAAGGCAATCACTGCAAAGATTTTTCTTTGCGTACTTGTTCCAGATTCTTCACGATACAATTCTTCCAAAAGAGTTCCCTCCAGCTTTCTAAATTGTGCAATAGCAACAAAGCAATCTTATCCAATTAATTATATCAAATTTTACACTTAAAGCATATACCTCAGGCAATAAAAATCGGTGCAAAAATGTGAATTTTACCTGCATCAGACAGCTTTCCTGCAAAAGCAAAACACCGCTTCGCCGGCTTACGCCATTGAAGCGGGTTTCAGTAAGTATTATGCTTTATTAAAACATAGCATCTGATATTACGTCAGCCTTAAGTAACATCTGTCATCCCTGAGGTTTTTCATTGCTAACCATTCAGCAACACCGTTACATATGAACTTATTTGCGCACCTGACCGTTACCGTTAATCAGATACTTTGTACTCGTAAGCTCCGGCAGCGCCATAGGTCCGCGGGCATGCAGCTTTTGTGTGCTGATGCCGATTTCCGCACCGAAGCCGAATTCGTTGCCGTCGGTAAAACGGGTAGAAGCATTAACGTAAACAGCAGCAGCATCCACGGTATATTGGAAAAGCTGTGCCGCCTGATAATTATTCGTAACAATACATTCGCTGTGGCCGGTGCCGTATTTGGCAATATGTGCCATGGCCTCCTCAATGCTGTCAACAATCTTTACGGAAAGGCGCAAATCGCCGTATTCCGTAGACCAGTCTTCTTCCGTTGCCGGATGCACCTGACCGCTGTACTCCTGCACAGTCTCGTCACCGCGTATTTCTACGGCAGAGGAATTATACATCATCAGCATCATCGGCAGGAATTTATCCGCAATATCCTTGTGCACCAGCAATGTTTCCATTGCATTACATACGGAAGGACGCTGCACCTTGGCATTGAAAGCAATTTTCATAGCCATCTCCACGTCGGCATCCTTGTCCACATAGGTATGGCATACGCCCGCACCTGTTTCGATAACCGGCACGCTGGCATTACGCACCACCGCCTGAATCAGCCCGGCACCGCCGCGAGGAATAACCACGTCGACAAGGCCATTCATATGGATTAAATCCTGCACAGCCTGTCTGTCACTGGTATCAATAAACTGAATAAAGCCCGCAGGAATGCCTGCACCCTCCGCAGCCTGCGCCAAAATCGCAGCAACAGTTTTATTCGACTCCATCGCCTCACTGCCGCCCTTAAGGATAACAGCATTGCCGGACTTCAGGCACAGGCCTGCGGCATCCGCCGTAACGTTGGGACGTGCCTCGTAAATAATACCGATAACGCCCAAGGGAACGCGAATTTTAGTAATATGCAGACCGTTAGGCAGAGTTTTGCCGTCAATAACATTCCCCACAGGGTCAGCCAGGCCTGCTACCTGACGCAAGCCGTCAGCCATACCTCTGATGCGCTCGGCAGTCAGCTTCAGACGATCCAGCATTGAGCTTTTCATGCCTTTGGCTGCAGCAGCAGTCATATCACGCTCATTCGCAGCTAAAATTTCAGCCTGCTGTGCCTCAAGCGCAGTAGCCATCGCCAAAAGTGCCGCATTCTTAACTGCGGTAGAAGTAACGGCAAGCTTTGCTGCAGCCTGCTTTGCAGCCTGCGCCTTAGCCTTCACCAATTCATACGTTGCCATAATCCTCACCCTGCCTTATAAAATAACCAGGTCATCGCGGTGGATAACCTCATCAAAATTTTTATGTCCCAGAATATTTGCAATCTCGCTGGAATTGCAGCCCTTAATCTGCTCCAGCTCGGCAGAAGAATAATGCACTAAACCACGCGCCAGCTCGTGCAGCATCCTTATCGATACGCTACCGTACTGCCCGGCCAAAAAATTCACCCTGCACGGCAAACACGCCTGCCGGCAGAATGCTGCAACCGCCAGCCTTACGAATAGCCTTGGCGCAACCATCATCCACAACAATACTGCCGGCGATTTTGGCACCAAAGGCCAGCCAGCGCTTGCGGAACTGCAGACGGTTTTCACGGCTCACGAACAAGGTTCCCAGCTCTTCACCCTGCAGCACACGGGTAATGGCATTCTTTTCGGTACCGCTTGCAATTACCAGATGAATACCGCTGCTTGTCGCAGCCTTGGCAGCCTGAATCTTAGTCGCCATACCGCCTGTACCGCGGGCAGAGCCGACACCGCCGGCACTTGCCTCAATCTCCGGAGTGATTTCCGCAACCTCAGGCACAATAACCGCATCGGGATGCGTTTGCGGATTAGCGGTATACAGGCCATCCACATCCGACAAAATGATAACAAGATCAGCATCCACAATGCCTGCAACAAGGGCAGACATATTATCGTTATCGCCGATTTTCAGCTCGTCGAGCGCCACAACGTCATTTTCGTTGACGATAGGGATAACACGCTGACGCATCAGCTCCATAAAGGTATTACGCGTATTGGTATAACGGTGGCGGTCAATGGCCTCTGTTTTGGTAATCAGCACCTGCGCCACAATCTGACCGTAATCGGCAAAGAATTTTTCGTAGGTGTGCATCAGAACGCCCTGGCCTACGGCAGCAGCAGCCTGCTTGCCGGGAATAGTTTTCGGCTTGCCCGGCAATCCCATACGATCCACGCCCACAGCCACTGCACCGCTGGTAACCAGAATCATTTCCTTGCCCTGATTCTGCAAATCGCTGATTTCGCGCGCCAGACGATCAATCTGACTAAAATTGCGCTTGCCGTTGGCATAGGTAATCGTACTCGTACCAACCTTAATGACAATACGCTTAGCCTTTTTTAAAGCCTCACGGCTTGCTTCATTGTTTAACATTTCCCCTCACCTGCAGTTCTAGTTTTTTATATTTTTTGCGTTATCCGCAATACATCTCTTTCGCCAAGGGCGCAGAGAATGTGTCGAATGCTAAATGAAACGGACGACGGCGTACTCCTTGTACGTAGAGGAAATTTCATGACGCAGATAGCACGTTATCCGCACACTTGCTTTTTAGAGACTGTGGAGAATGTGCCGGATGCTAAATGAAATTTACGATGGCGTACTCCTCGTACGTCAAGTAAATTTCATGACGCAGACGGTGCGTTATCCGCAGGATCAATCCTTGTAGTCGAAAACCATATCCCTAATACGCACACTCTGACCTTCCTGTACGCCTCTCTCCTTCAGCGCCTCATCAATACCAAGACGTTTCCAGATCAGCTGAAAGCGGTAAAGTGCCTCGTCATTATCAAAGTTAGTCATAGCAACAAGACGCTCAATGTTCTTGCCGCGAACCTCCCAGTCGGTATCGTTGCCGACAACAATTTCATAGCTGTCCGGATCAATCTCGTCAAAGCGTGCCAGGTCTTCTTCATCCTCTTCCGGAACATACTGCTGCAGCAGGTCGTAAGCCTTAAACATCAGCTCACGCAAGCCTTCGCCAGTAGCAGCACTTGCCTTACAGATTTCGTAGCCTTTAGCTTCAACGTATTCCTTTAAGCGCTCAAAGTTTTCCTGCGCTTCCGGCAGGTCCATTTTGTTGGCAACAACCAGTTGCTTACGGCGTGCCAGACGCTCGCTGTATTCTGCCAGCTCTGTATTGATTTTGTCAAAATCCTCAATCGGATCACGGCCGTCAACGCCTGCAACGTCAACAATATGTAGCAGTACCTTGGTACGCTCTACATGACGCAAGAAGTCATGACCAAGGCCTACACCCTCATGCGCACCTTCAATCAAACCGGGGATATCCGCCAGTACAAAGCTGCGCTCCTCATCCAGACGTACCACGCCCAAAACCGGGGACAGCGTTGTAAAATGGTAGGCAGCAATTTCGGGGCGGGCAGCACTCACCTGTGCGATAATGCTGGACTTGCCTACACTGGGGTAACCTACAAGGCCAACGTCAGCCAGCAACTTCAGTTCCAGCTTCAGCCAACGGTTTTCGCCGGGTTCGCCCTTTTCGGCAAAGGTCGGAGCACGGTTGGTGCTGGTAACATAGCAGGCATTGCCCTTGCCGCCACGGCCGCCCTTAGCAGCCGTATAGGTCTGACCATCCTCAACCAAGTCTGCCATAACAGCGCCGGTTGCATCATCACGTACCAAAGTACCCATCGGAACCTTAACGAATACGGTATCAGCGCGTACACCGGTGCAGTTTTTAGTACCACCCTGACCGCCGCGCTTAGCAACATATTTTCTCTTGTAACGGAAATCAATCAGGGTATTGAGATTTTTGTCCGCAATCAGGACAACGTCACCGCCGCGACCGCCGTTACCGCCGTTCGGGCCACCCTTTTCTACAAATTTTTCTCTGCGGAAGCTGCTCATGCCGTCGCCGCCATCGCCTGCTTCTACATAAATTCTCGCTCTGTCAATAAACATTTTGTTTTCTCCTATATCGTAAATTTAGCTATTGCTAGGTATATTTATCTATATTATAGCTTATCTTGCAGGGAAAGTGCAACGTGGTAACAATCAAATCCGCAGAAAAGCTTTGAGTTTGCGAAGATTTCACTTCTGATTTTTATGACGCAGATGGTGCATTGCTGTTGCCGTTAACTATTTCAAGGCTACAGCTAATAAAAAATGTGCCTGCAGCTATTTTTTATATACACAAAAGCTGCAAGCACATCTATAAAAGAAAAGGAGAACCGTATTGCTTATTTCTGCAAAAATTTATCAACTGCATGTGCGGCACCACGCCCTTCGGCAATAGCCCACACCACCAGGCTCTGTCCGCGACGCGCGTCACCGGCTGCGAAAACACCGGGTACGCTGGTCGCATAGCTGCTGTCATCGGCCGCTATGCTGCCGTTAGGCGCCTTCGCCAGCTTGAATTCCTCGAACAGCCGCTCTTCGCTGCCTACAAAGCCCATGGCCAGCAGCACCAGCTGTGCAGGCAACCTCACAGGGAGCAGGGCAGACGTGAGATGTAAATTCCGGGAAATTATTGGTTTTATTCAGACGGGCATAGGCATAATCATCCATCCCGTGATAAACAAGATCATTGAATTCCGGCATCAGATTATGCAGCGGACAGCCTGAAACCATGCGGTTAATCATCACACCGCTATGGCAGAAAGGAACACCGCAATCCATACAGCGCGCTGCCTGGCAGCGCAGTGCTTCCTTATGCGGCAGGCTGCTCATCTTAATTTCCTGCCAATCCTTAATTCTTTCTTCGGGGGCACGCAAAGCAAGCTCCGTACGCTTATAATCCATAAATCCGGTCGGCTTACCCATTATGCCTTCACCTCCTCAAATACCTTCAGGGTGGCAGCTTTCCGGCTGTGGATCAATCAGAGTCAGTTCCGGACCGATACCGCTGTTGTATCCGTAAAAACCTCCTCACGAATGGCATCAATCGGCGGATTACCTGCGCAAAGAGCTGTTTTAAAGTAGTTATATAAAAGCTGCGGCTTTTTCGCTGAGTACTGTTTGGCGCATTCTTTGACAAAAAAGTTATGCGGAATCTGCAGCAGTACACCGGCACCGTCACCGGAATTCATATCTGCTCCCTGACCGCCGCGATGGTCCATGTTATGCAGAACCACCAGAGCCTGTCGTAAAATTTTATTAGACTTCTTGCCCTTAATATTGGCAACTACGCCAACACCGCAGGCATCGTGTTCAAACCAAGGATCATACAATCCCTGTTTCTTGGGCAGCGAAGTATTCATAATAAATTCCCCTCTCAAAACATTTTATAAGTAAATCTATTAACAGTTCTATTAGTGTTTCTATTAAAGACCACCACGGTAACTGTAACTTTTAATTATAATACCACACTATTGCGATTGCAAATTGTATACATGTATATTTACTTGTATAACAAAAGTTCTGCAAAAGGCAATTTTCTGAAAGAGGTAGTAATGAGAATAATCAACAGACTTACGTTCAACTTTAGCGGTTGAATATTTACGGAACAAAAAAGAAAAAGCCTGAAAAGCACAATTAAAAGTACTTTCCAAGCCTTTTCATCTTTTCTGTCATAAGCAATATCAATGACACTGCATTATTAAATGTTTACCCTCAGCGTCTGGAAATTGCTATCTTGCCATTGTTAAGAACTCTCAATATATCCTCATTGAGTGCCTTATCCAAAGCATAGGCAAATGTTTCCTCCACTACCTTGGTAAATTTACTGCAGCCAAATCTTCTGGCGCCTTCTCTTGCTAATTCTTCTCTTTGCATACTGCCATTTTCACGGATGGCAACATAAAGCCCATTAATCAGCTCTTCTGTGCAAACCTGCTGCAAATTACGTTCGCCAATTTCACGATAAATATTATAGAGTTCAGGCTCCTGCTGCACATTCCACACGAAGTCTTTATCTCTGTCATGCACAACACTAACATTCATCTCTGTAATTATTTCCGTAAACAGATTATTAAACTTCTGACTAGCTTTATTAAAGCTCCAAAGCTTCATAACCCTTTCCCGTAAAGCAGTAAATTCAATGGGAGCTTCCTTAGCAAGAAGCTTGAGAATAACATTTTTTACCATTTCTCTATTGGCAGCCTGGTAAAAATCATTTTGTCCTCCCTGTAGCTTAATATTAGCCAGCTTATATTCTTTCGGTCCGCGTCTTGACAGCTTTCTCTTCAGCGTCTGCCCATCAGTCTGAGAAGCATCTGTACTGCCTTCAGTCTTTGTGTTTTCAGCAGTACCTGCATCCTCTGTAATATTAGCATTCGCAGTTTCAGCTTCCGCAGTTTCAGCTTCCGCAGGCTCTGCTGAAGCATTTTCTCCTGATGCATGTTCTGCAGAATCCACTTCAGTATTTTCTACTACGGCAAGCACCGGCTGGTCCGGCTGTTGAGCCGCAGAAGTTTCCGCAGGCTTTGTTGCAGACGGAACAGGTACTGCCTGAGACATTACTGCAGTACCGATTTCTGACTGTGTAGAAACAATATCTGAATCCTCATCTTCTTCAGGCTCCAGTTCAGCGACAGCAGCCTGCTCCTGTACATCGTCCGGTTGCTGCTCTTTTATGCTTTGCTGTGAAGCTTCAAAAACCTTGCGAGCGTTCTCCCGCTCATCACTAAGCAATGCCTGTATTTTTCTCTTTACCAGTTCCGGGTCATCCAGCCAGTCAAGCACCCACAAGCGCAGCAGCTTCCAGCCCAAGCGTTGCAAAATACTCGGCTGCAATACAAAGCGGTCTCTGGCAGTAGCAGCCTCCTTGCAATTTTCACTATCCAGTAAAATTCCCAGCAAATACACCTCAGAATTATAAGGATTAATAACACCGATATCCATTTTAAATTCGGAATTACCAATGTCACAGCTAACATCATACCCCATAGCTTTTATAGCCTCAGCAATTTCTGCAACAACATACTCCGCATTTTCTGCTTGCGTAATCGCCTTTTTATTCATACGAAGTGTTTTGCGGTTTTCGGCATAATCAAGAAATTCCTTAAGATTGCGTACACCCTGAGCTGTTACATCATTACGTATTTGCTCCGGCCGCAAAACAGAAAAAATAATCATTTCCTGACGCGAACGTGAAACTGCAACATTCAGGCGTCGCCAACCGCCATCACGATTCAACGGGCCGAAGTTCATTGTCAGCTTGCCGTCTTTATCCTGCGCGTACCCAATCGAAAACAAGATAACATCTGCTTCATCACCCTGTACATTCTCAAGGTTTTTGATGAAAACTTCTTGCGAAATATTATAGGCTGCCAAGTCCTCATTTTCCGGCAAGTGTAACGTTTTCTCCAGCATATCCTCAATATAGGTCTGCTGTTTGATATTGAAGGTAATAACACCTATGCTGCGCTTGCGCAGCTCCGGATCACGATAGCGTCTTAAAATTTCAGCTACTATCGCCTGTGCCTCAGCCTTATTGCAGCCTGATTTACGGTCATAAAAGCCATCAGGATGCACTATTTTTACTTCAGATACAAGGTCATCCGGTGTTGGGAAGGTATAAAGACTGCTGTCATAATATTTAGCATTACTAAAAGCAATCAGACTTTCATGCTGTGAACGGTAATGCCATTTCAATTCAGTAACGGGCATAGAAATAGTCTGACAGTCTATCAGAAGGCTTTCCATATCCTCTACATCTTCATCGACATCTGTAATCCCGGCAGCAAAAAAGGTTGTCGGCGGCATTTGCTTCGGATCACCTACAACTATAGCGTCTATGCCACGAGCAATAGCACCTACTGCTTCACTTGTCGGTATCTGTGAAGCCTCGTCAAAAATTACCAGATCAAATTTTGGAAAATCGATGGCTAAATATTGGGCGACAGAAATCGGATTCATCAACATACATGGTGCTATCTCCGGCAGCAGAGTTTTTATCTCGCTGAACAGCTTACGAATCGGCTTATTTCTGCCTTTTCCCTTAATAGCTTTCTTAAGTACGCCTATTTGCTCAGCATAGCTATTGTCATTCACTACAGAAGCAACCTTGTGACGCAACTTTAATTCAATTTCATCAATGCATGCCTTTTGATATGTTTCAATAACCTCACGATAACGCTTTATCATCTCGTTATATTTTACGCCATAAAAATCAGCAAGGCGCTCATCCTCAGCTAATGTTTGCATCACCAGATTATAGTAAAGAGAATAAGCAAAAGCAGCCTCAATATCTCTGTCTGTGATTTTGCCATGCTCAAAGGCCTCTACAACACCATCAAGCCCCGCAGCTTTTAATTTGACAGCAACAGCATTATATGCACTTCTGCTTCTCAGCCTGCCAACATTTGCAGCAAATCTTTCCAGCATTTTCTCCAGACTGTCAAGCGCAAAGAATGGCTTATTCCATACAGCATCGGACACATCATACTCTCTGACAAAATGCTCCAGACTATCGGCAAAACCAACCAGCTTTTGTACCTGCATTTGCAGCTCACAGCTTTCTGCTGCATGAATAAAAATATTTAAAGGAAGCTTAAGCTCATTCTTACGCTCATTATATTGCTGTATAAAAGCCATAGTTGCGGTGATAGCACTTTCAACAGCAGCGCTGTCGGTATTAACACCGTTATACATGCTGCCAAGATAAGCTTTTACACGCTCTCCCAGAAGCAATACAGCATTCCCTTTATCAACAAGACCGCTAAGATAATTGTAATTATATTGCATTACCTCACGCTTGATAACCACGCCAGGCTTAGCAAAATGCTGCAAATCAGCCAAAAGACGATTACATTTGCCTTCTAAATCGCCCATCTTCACAGCAAATTCCCATGCTGTTTTGGCTCCCCTAATATCCATTTGCAATACCTGTAAGTCAAAATATTGCTCACAAGCAGCCAAATCTTTTTTATAGGCCTCCAAATGACGTAAAAATTCCTGAAGTTTAGAAACCACCTGTTCCTGTGTCTCGCTCGTAGCCAGGGTAGGCAGCAAATTCTGTGGTAAAACCAAAGCTTGCCAGCTATGCAGACGCTTTAATAAATCATGAAAATCTATCTCATTGATTTCCGTTCCTATAGCTGCTAAAAATGATTGCAAAGCTCTTTTTGCTTCCGGTATTGCCGCATGCAAGTCATCAACCTGTTTGCTGAATTCCTGCCTTAACAGCATGGAATACGCAGTACCGTTATAGCCATCCAAAGCACTGTCATAGCTGCCGCCCATTTCCAGCATAGCGCCTTTATATTCGCGCACTAAATTCTGCCATTGCAGCACCTGCGCATGTGTCGGAAGTTCTGGAACGCGTTCAAGACGGATTTTCCCTTTTTCTGCAACATTCTGCTTCAAAATTGTTATTGCCTGATACAAGGATATGCCATACTCGCGCTGTCCATGCATAGCATTAATAATCGCATTCAGATTTGTACGCAGCTTACGGATTTCCGCTACAGCTAAAGCATATTCCCTGCTGCTGACAGCACCATCTGTAATCTCCAGCGTTTTTTCCAGACGTGCAAGCACCGAAAGCTTATTAGCATCCTCAGAATTGCAGCGATAAGCAAAAATGCACCAGTCCCAGCTCATCTAAACGTTTTTTGACTACATCCAAACGCTGCCTTCTTTTCAGCAACAAACAGTACTTTTTTATCGTTATATAAAGCATTAGCTATAAGATTGGTGATTAGTCTGTGATTTACCGGTACCAGGAGGTCCCTGCAGAACAAAGCTTTCACCGCTCAAAGCCTTGGCTATAGCAACCAGCTGCGACGAATCGGCACTCGAAGGCACCAGCATATTATACTTTTCCGCAACCTGTTCAATATTAGCTTCTGTAATTTCTTCATTTTTAGGAGTCCATTTACGTCCACCATGCAACAGGCTGTCAATAACCTTGTTTTGTGCCAGCTCAGCAGCATGGTTATGAATGTCACTCCACATTACAAACTTGGCAAAGGAAAAATGTCCTAAAGAAGTTTGCAACTTAACATCCCATTGGAATTTATCCTTGACTGCCAATTTGATTTTATTCAATATCAACTCAATGTCTACGCCATGTGCATCCAACGGCAACGGGTCTAATCCCTCAATTTCTATGCCAAAATTTTGCTTTAAAAATTCCAGCAAAGTGACATTAATCTGAGTTTCTTCCTGTCTGCTGCGTAATATATAACTGTCATCAGCGCTGTTTCGAACTACGTCTACCGGAACAAGAATCAAAGGGGCATACAATGCCTCATTGCTTATATAGTTATCAATACAAACAAACAAGTCTTCATCATTTTCAAAACCTTGCTTAGGAATTTTCATTTCTTCCGCAAACCAACGCAACTCACCTAATACAAGATACAAGGTATTAGCACCATTTTCTTCTATACTGCGTTTGGCGGTTTTAACCATATTTTTCAAACGCTTTGCCAGCTCTGCTACATCACCGGCTTTCAAAAACAGCTGCTCTCGTGTAAAGCTGGTATTTATAAAAGAAATAACAGCGTAATTAAACGCTTGATCAGCAGCTTCTTTATTATCCTTCAACATCTCTTTTTTGATGCCAAACTCTGCTAACTTTTTCTCGAAACTTACATTTATTTCTTTTTCAGCAAAAGGATTTTCAAGTATATCCGCAAAATCATAACGCAAATGAAAAGCAAGTCCGTCCGCGAGTCTATCCTCAAGCCTGCCAATATCATGCCAAGCTATAGGCAAATTATTACTGTAAAGCTTCGGTATTCTGAAAGCATTGCCCTGCTCATCCTGCACATTAACATAGCGTCGTTTATATATACTAATTAAAGGATTAGTCAGTGATACATCCAGCAGCTTCTTTTCCCAATACCGCTGCTTCGCATAAGCCTTGCTGTCCTCAGGCTCTATTTGCTTTACTGCCTGAATCCGGATTTCAGGCTTTTCAGCCTTCTGTAATACAAATTCATTAACATCCGGCGCCGGCTGCTCTTCTGCACTGACAGCCAAAGCTATCGGTCTGACAGGGTTTTCATTGCGCTTACGCAAGCTATCAATATCCAAAGCATAATTGAATTTCTCAGGCTCCTCCAGGTAAGATTTGGCTTCTTTCATTGCACCTTCAAAATTCGTCCCGTCAACGCAAAAATTAACACAATTTACCAAAAAAATTCTTGGATTTCCCTTAGCAGTTTTTTCCAGCATCACTTGATAGCTGTTCGTATAACCGCCGGCAAATCTATCCTCATCAGTTTCACCTAGCCAACAGCCGGCAAAGGCATGCCCATGTACGAGTATGAGTAAAGGATGCAGACCTGCTGCCTCCAGACAAGAAGCATATAAAACAGATAAATCAAGGCAGGTTCCCTTATGCTCCTCCAGTACTTTATGCGGCAGCCGCACTCTTTGGGCCATATCAAAACTTGCCGGTGGATTATTATAAACAATACCGCTTTGCCGTAAAGCTTCATAAATTGCTGCCATCATATTCATGACCCTTTGAGGATCACCAGACTGATAGCCTTCAAAAGAAGATGCTTCGCCCCAGTCAGACAGTACCTTAGCCGCCTTTGTAAGTACAGCTGAAACTGCAGGATGATTAGGCATAACAAAAGCCGCCAGCGTTTCACTGCTGAATTTAGAGCCTGCCCATTCATCACAGGCCAATAATTCTACTGGCCAGCGTTTTTGTGCCACCATTTCTCTCTGATATATAATCTCTATGTTGAGCATACCAAGCTGCTTTTCCGTCAGCTTAAGCAAATAGCTGGTTTTAAAGCTGATAGCAGGTACTAATTCACATACTTCACCTGCCGGCAGATCTACAACACCTTCCACAACATAGGCATAGTCGGGATCAAAGCTTATTCTGATAACAACACCATTGAAATCAATTGTAGTATTATTCGCTATTTGAAGATTTTTAATAAGCTTTTCTCCATTTTGCTGAAGAGCATAATTAAAGACAAGTGTACCTTGGCACCCATCATTAATTTCTATAGCTATATCTTCTGAAGAAGAAGCTACGGAAAGCACCTTATTTTCAGCTTCTCTCACCCCCGACTTTATATCATTTTGCATATGACCGTCTTTTGAAAAATACGCATCCATATAATTGCTCCTTATCTTTGCTTGACATCTATATTTTGCCAGAGTTGTTATTTTAATTCTATTTTAATATTAGACACATATCTTTTTATTCCTCTATTTATATCAGAAAATCTTTTTGCAACTCATAACAGATTCCTTTTTCTTGAAAATATCACCTTTCGTAACATTTAGTACACTTTTTTCTCTTTCTATTACACACGAATTATTTTTCTTAGACATTTTTCAACTTTACGCTTGACAAACATGTGAAATTGTTTGCGATAATGTGAAGAACGCAGTGATGTGTTTGTTTTAAATTTTAAGAACAAAATGCAATGACCGGGAAAATTTACCTGCCCCAGCATTCAGAGAGACGGCGTATGGTGCAAGCCGCCAACAAGCAGGCAAAGAAGCTCACCCGCGAGCAGCTTCTCTGAACCAAGTAGGAGCAGACGTTTCCAGCACGTTACGCTGCCGATTCGCTAATCGGGAAAATTAAGTACAACTTAGGGTGGTACCGCGAAAAAACTTCGCCCCTATCTGCAAGCGCAGATAGGGGTTATTTTATTTCATGGTACACTCTTTCTAACTTAAAAATTTTACAGGCTGTCCAGAAGAGTGTCAGATGCGAAGAAGCGCGACGACGGCGTACATACCAGTACTCCTAGGAGCGCTTCTGAAGCAGATGGCCCCTTATAGGCAGCCCCTAAAGAAAGAAGGACTATCTTATGGGAATGACAATGACGCAAAAAATCTTAGCCAAGCACGCTCACCGCGACAGCGTAAGCGCCGGCGACCTGCTTGTTTCTCAAGTAGATTTAGTATTAGCTAATGATATCACCGGTCCTCCGGCTATCAACGAATTTGAAAAAATCGGCAAGCCGGTATTTGATAAAAACAAAATTGCTCTGGTTCCGGACCATTTCTCCCCCTGCAAGGATATCAAATCCGCAACCATGTGCAAGCGTATGCGTGACTTCGCCCGCAAGCACGAAATCAAAAACTACTTTGAAGTAGGCCAGATGGGTATCGAGCATGCACTGCTGCCGGATAAAGGCCTTGTTGCTCCCGGCGAAATCATCATTGGTGCCGATTCCCATACCTGCACCTACGGCGCGCTCAACGCACTGAGCACCGGTATGGGCCAGACCGATATCGGCTGCGCTATGGCCAGCGGCACCTCCTGGTTCAAGGTTCCGCAGGCTATCAAGGTTAACCTGACCGGCAAGCTGCCGAAATACGTTAAAGGCAAGGACATCATCCTGACCATCATCGGTATGATTGGCGTTGACGGCGCCCGTTACCAATCTTTGGAATTTACCGGCGAAGGTGTCAGCGAGCTTTCTATGGCCGACCGTCTGACTATCTGCAACATGGCTATTGAGGCCGGCGGCAAAAACGGTATTTTCCCTGTTGATGAAAAAACCATTGAATTCTTAAAGGAACGCGGCGTAACACGCGAATGGGAAGCAGTTACTGCCGACGAAGACGCTGAATATGCCCGCGTACTCGATATTAAGCTCGACGAGCTTGTTCCCGTTGTTGCTTATCCGCATCTGCCGGAAAACACCCATCCTGCCAAGGAAGGTCATGCAATCAAAATTGACCAGGTTGTCATCGGCTCCTGCACCAACGGCCGTCTGGAGGATCTTGAGCAGGCTGCCGAAATTCTCAAAGGTCACAAGGTTTGCGACCATGTGCGTATGATTATCATCCCGGCAACCCAGCAGATTTATCAGGAGGCTATGCACCGCGGTTACATCGATACCTTTATTGATGCCGGTGCTGCCGTTTCTACTCCGACCTGCGGTCCCTGCCTGGGCGGCTACATGGGCATCCTCGCTGCAGGCGAGCGCGCTGTTTCCACCACTAACCGTAACTTCCGCGGCCGCATGGGCCATGTCGACAGCGAGGTTTATCTGGCAAGCCCCTATACCGCTGCAGCCAGTGCCATCACCGGTTATATCACCAGCCCTGAGGAGGTAGTAAAATGAGCAAAGTTTGGCGTTACGGCGACCACATCGATACAGACGTTATTATTCCGGCAAGATATCTGAACATTGCCGATTTCAAGGAATTAGCAGAACACGCTATGGAGGATGCGAAGGAAAAACCTGGAAATTAACTTCGCCGCCAACGTACAGCCCGGCGACTACATCGTAGCCGGCAAAAAACTTCGGCTGCGGCTCATCCCGTGAGCATGCCCCCGGTAGTATTAAAAGGGTTAAGGGCATCAAATGCATCGTAGCAGACAGCTTTGCCCGCATCTTCTATCGCAATGCGATTAACATCGG
>ENA-OQDC01000062-OQDC01000062.1-human-gut-metagenome-genome-assembly--contig:-NODE-62-length-75276-cov-5.778227_pt1 | contig 75276 bp, 103 predicted proteins | sample MGYA00242770_ERZ504601 | MGnify/ENA primary metagenome ERZ504601 (study PRJEB26092, sample SAMD00036305) | human gut metagenome | host: Homo sapiens | study: EMG produced TPA metagenomics assembly of...
TGTAATCCCAACACTAGGTGTAAATAGGTTGAAGATTAAGTTAATAACAATCAAAGCCAAATAATTACGGCCCAAACTGATTGAGTAAGGGACTGTGACTATAATAACCAAGAATCACAATAGCCGCAAATAGGCCAAACAAGGAGGTCGAAGCACCAGCTGCAATAACATTAGGTGTAAAAAAATCAAGGTAAAGGCGTTTCCCATAACACCAGCTAGTAAATAAAGCCCTAGAAAACGTAGAGTACCAAAAATCTGTTCAGCCATCCTCCCCATAAAATAAAGGGTAAGCATATTGAAAAGAAAACTGCTCGACACCTATATGGACAAAAATAGGTGTTATAAGACGCCAAAGTTCTAAGGGATTGTATTGAACGAAGGTCCCAAACATAGCTCCCATCTTAAAGAGACTAAGAGGTGACGTCGCTTGAAAGCTATTTAAAAGATATTGACAGATAAAAGTCAGCGTCGTGAGCCCCAACAATAGATAGGTTGCAGGGTATTTCTTCCATTCATTTACTTGCATGTAATAACCTCCCTAACGGCGATGTCATGGCTATATGGAATAAAATCCATTTCCTGACAGGGATAAACCGTGCTAACTGTCTCCCCCTCAAAATCAGACAAATAGCGATCATAGTAACCTGCTCCGTAACCAATACGATAGCCTTCAGCATTGAAAACTACTCCCGGCACATGAATCAAATCAATCTCTGATTTTTCCACTGCCAAATCAGAGGCAGGTTCCATCAAGCCGAAAGAGGTTGCAACAAGATTATCTGGATCGTAATCCACAAAAATCATTTGACCTTGTTTATAGGTTTTGGGAATCAAAAGACGCTTACCATCCTTTAAGGCCTGCTTGATTAAGAGACTGGTATCATATTCATGCGGAAAAGCCAGATAGGTCGCAATCACCTGGGCATCTTTATAAGCAGGTAAGGCAATCAATTCCTCCAAAAGATTTTTATCTATCTCAGCCTTAGTCTCAGGTTCTTGTGAAGTCAACTGAGACAAGACCGTTTTTCTAAGTTTATTTTTCATAGGTTTATCATATCAAAAAAGCTACCAAAAATCAGATTTGGTAGTTTTTTTAGCTTTGTCAACTATCATTAATCCTCTGCCTTGTATTTAAGGAACTTACCAATTTCACTCACTGCAAAAGCAAGAGCTTCTTCGTTTGGACTCATCTTAGGATGGTGAAGTGCATATGGCGTATCAATCCCCAACCAGAACATGACACCAGGAACCTTACTAAGCAAATAACCAAAATCCTCGCCCGTCATAGCTGGCAAACAATCAATCAAGTTCACCGCTGGACTAGCATCAAAGAAGGCCATCAACTCTTTAGCCAAGGCTGGATTATTTTCCACAGGGAGATAACCACCTTGTTTCAACATGATATCCACTTCCATACCGAAGCTAGCTGCTACGCCTTCTGCAATCTGGCGCACGCGCTTCTGGATGAGGAGACTCATTTCCTGAGTAAGAGTACGAATAGTACCATAGACCTCTGCTGTTTCAGCGATAACATTGTTGGTCGTTCCTGCATGGAAAGAGCCAAAGGTAACTACGCCGCCTTGGATAGGATCAACATTACGACTAACAATAGTTTGTACCTGTGTAATAAAGTAAGAAGCTGCTACAAGAGCGTCATTGGCCTCGTGTGGAAAGGCGGCATGACCTCCCTTACCTTTGAAAGTAACGAGTACTTCACAAGTTCCTGCAAAAAGGGTATTCGTATTTGTAGCAATATCTCCTACCTTAAAATCTGGACGGACGTGGAGCCCATAGAACTCATCTGGCAACCAATCTCCAAAGGCACCATCCTCATACATAAGCATACCACCAGCTTCATTTTCTTCAGCTGGCTGGAAAAGGAAGAGCATGTTATTTTTAGGTTGTACTTGAAGCATCTGGTCCAAGAGACCAAGCGCTGTTGTCATATGAATATCGTGACCACAAGCATGCATACGACCTTCATGAATAGATTTAAAGTCAAGACCTGTTTCCTCTACAATTGGTAGACCATCAATATCTGTACGCCAACCAATAGTTTTCTCAGGCGCAGAACCATGAAGAAAAACAAGGATTCCTGTACGCCAAGTACGTTGCTCCACAAAGTCCTTACCTTCAGTCATTTCAGCAATACGCTCTAAGAGATAAGCTTGCGTTTTAAATTCTTCCAAACCAATTTCGGGAATTTGGTGAAGGTCTCGTCTGATTTTGATTAAATCAAGTGTCATGTTTTTGTCCTTTTTATTTATATTTATTTTATAGAGAATCTAGAAATAGAGGCCTTACGGGCCTCTACTATCAATATATTACAAGTTACGCAAAGCGTCTTCGAGTGCTGTTTTTTGTTGTGTTTTTTCATCGATTTCCTTGATGATGCGAGCTGGAACACCTGCTACAACCACATTTTCAGGGACATCTTGAGTAACGATAGCGCCAGCGGCAACGACTGAACCGTTACCTACTTGAACACCTTCAATCACAACAGCATTAGCACCAACAAGCACGTTATCACCGATACGTACTGGCTCTGCTGAAGCTGGTTCAATCACGCCAGCAAGGACTGCACCCGCACCAATGTGGCTGTTTTTACCAACAGTAGCACGACCACCAAGGATAGCACCCATATCAATCATAGTACCTGCACCGATTTCCGCTCCGATATTGATTACAGCACCCATCATAACGACGGCATTGTCTTCAATCGTTACTTGGTCACGTATAATGGCACCTGGCTCGATACGGGCATTAAGGTGACGCTTATCAAGCAATGGAACAGCTGAGTTGCGGCCATCTTGTTCCACAACATAATCCTTATTTTCCGTCAAATTTGCAAGAAGTGGCTCGATATCTTTCCAGTCACCGAAAAGAACATTACCAAGCTTAGTGACAGAACTTGGAACAGCAGTTGCCAATTCCCCTTCAAAAGTTACTTTAACATTTGTTTTTTTTTTGCTGCATTACCGATAAAAGCAATAATTTCTTGTGCAGACATTTTTTGTGCAGTCATGAGATTCTCCATTCACATAAAGTTAGGAATTATTATACCAAAAATTCTGATAATTGTCTTTACTTTTGCCAAATCGAATGTATTTTTATGTAAAAACTGTCTTTAGATCCTCTATATCTGTAATCACTCGGTCTGGCTTGATTGGGGATGTCTCCAGCTCTTGACGAGAATAAGGGAAAGTATTCAACAAGATTCCATCAATTCCAACCGCTTTAGCTACAGCAATATCCGTCGTCAAGTCATTTCCCACCATGACAGTCTCAGATGGGTTCAACCCATAGTCATCTAGAACTTGCTTCAAAAATTCTGGTTGAGGCTTACAGATACCCGCATCAGAAGACAAATAAATGGTATCAAAACAAGATCTTAACTCCATTAGGTCAATCTCGGCATTCGTAAAGGCTGCTTGAGCATTAGATAATGAGATAAAGATGGCATCCCTGATCTTTTAGAAAGGTCAAAACCTCCTTGGTATGCGGATAAACTAACAAGCGCTTACACGAGATAGACGCGAAAGACTATAGCTATCAATTGTCCCCAATCCTCTAGCTGATGAAGGCAACTAGACTGAGGTCGACCATCTACATAAAGCTGGTTGAAAATGTGAGCTAAGTCAACTTCTGGAAACGCAACTCCTTTAAGCTCTATCAACTCCTCACGAGCCAGTGCCACACGCTTAGCATAAGATTTTCTAAGACCTTCACCCTTATAATCCGCCCCATAAGCTTGGTAAAGTTGGGCTAATTTATCCCATAACACAGGATCTTTCTCATCGGTTAGGATATCAACCAAGGTTCCATAAAAATCAAAAATGTAGTTCTTATAAACGTTATTCATCAAAGCCTTTTTACTCATTACTCAAGATTTCTTATTCTTTATCATACACCTTTTAAGAAAATCAAACAAACTAACCAAGAAATTTTCCCATCAAAAAAATTCCCAACAACCGTTAGGATTACTTATCATTTTTAATACGACCAATCAGTAACTCTCCTGCAACTGTCAATTGCGTCACCGAGGACAAATTTAAACCGTTCTTATCAACATGGAAGAAAAGAGGTGTCATCTCTGCAAATGTTTGAACATGTTCTGGTGGCATAGACCAAGTCCTGACAATAGTCACACGCTCCAAAAGTTCACAGGATTCCTGGAAATGTTCCACAACATCCTGATTAGAGTAAGCATGCACCTCCGGTAATAGTTGGCGAAACTCTTTAAGATGATCTTCATGAGGAATAACCTTGAAAATCAACCCCTGATCAGTCAAAAGTCGTCCAAATTCTTGATAATTAGCTGGTGAAAAGATATCTAAAATCAGGTCTATACTGTGCTCACGCAAGGGCAGTTTAGCCAAATCACCAACGAACCATGCCACATTTTTCTGAGGATTTTGACGAGCCGCAAGAAGGATGGAGTCCTTAGACAAATCAAAGGCCATGAAATCTTTGTCAAATGCTAAAGCCAACTGACGGCTGTAATAGCCCTCACCACAGGCAACATCTAGAACATGCGACTGTCTAGGAAGGTCACGCAAACGCTCGGAAATCACCTCCAGGATGGAATCATAGTAGCCTGCCGCAAGAATCTGACTCCTATTTTCAAAAGAAGCCATATCATAGTGTTTATCTCCCTTGTTCTGTCTCAAAAAATTGACAAAGCCCTGCTTGGCGATATTAAAGGTATGCCTATTCTGACAAACCAAGCTAGACTGGTCCAAATGCATTGAATCCTGACAAATAGGACAAGCAAAAAGGCTTTCTTGATTTTTAAAAACACTAAAATTGGCCATAAATCCTCCTCGACACAAAAAAAGAGCACACACCTGAAATCGCTTAGGGCTGCTGGATTCCTCCCCTGACCCGCTTCACGCACAGATGTTGCTCCGGTAAATATTATACCATAAATCGAAGTGATTGCAAGTAGGAAACTTAAGACAAGACTAGATAGGATTATCCCTCATCGAAGCTCATTATTTTCTTTCATCAGTATAAACTTTGATAAACCCTAGCAATGCCATAGTAACAGAAATGTCACTACATTTTTTATTTCTCTTCACCTTATAATAAATCCACAGCTTGAGGAAAGCACCAAAAGCTAGTGACATAACTGACTTTATTGAATGGATACTGCTCGATAAGAAGAAAGGACAATGAGAACAATGACTAAAACAATCAACAACCGTAAGAAAATGACTACTCAAGAACTCGAAATCGTATCAGGTGATACAGTTCCTTGGGCTACTATTTCAGTAGGAATTGCTGGCGCAAAACTGACTTATGATCTAAGCTATGCTGCGGGTAAATCTTTCTGCAATCTCAAACACTAATAAAAGAACTTAACTTCAACTGACATCTCCAAGATTTTGAGAATGATAACTTATGAAGCTTACAAGAAATCAAACAAATGGTACTACTGCTAATCAATTCCCTAAAATGAACAACTATTTACTCGTAAAAATCGCTTTAGCTGGAATTATCAGTAGCCTATTTCTCATACTCCTAATCAACCTAATCTTTCATGAACGATTAGGAACACCAATTATTGACACTAATTTGAAGTCAGCTTTTTGGACACTTATACTCTTCATGCCTATTTTTCTTTTGACAAGAGAATAAGAAAAACATAAGACTAAGGAAGAGTGACTTAAAGATCCTTCAAAAAAACAAGACTCCCTCTAATCTCCCATTGAAAAATGCAAGCTCTTTTGGCTTGCATTTTGTCTTTACATATCTTGCACGACTTCTAATTTAGCCAATCGTTTGGCTTCTTTTTTGCGTTCGCGGCTCTGGCGGAAAAAGTCTTGCATAATCTTAGCACAGTCCACCTCCATGATACCAGTCTCAACTTCTACGCGATGATTGAGACGCTCATCTCTTAAGATATCATAAAGGCTACCGGCACCACCAAATTTTTGATTACATGCTCCATAGATAACTTTGGGAATACGCGCCAGACCAATGGCTCCACTACACATGACACAGGGTTCAATAGTCACAAAAAGGGTGCAGTCTAACAAACGCCAGTTGCCCACTGTCCTATTGGCCTCTTGAATGGCCATGACCTCCGCATGCATAATAGCTTGGTTGAGCTCCTCACGCGCATTATGCCCACGACCAACGATTTCTCTATCCTTAACAATAACACAACCAATTGGAATTTCTGCTTTATCTAGAGATTTTTGAGCCTCCTTAAGAGCCTCAGACATAAAGATCTCTTTCTCTTCTTGGCTATAGTCAAGCATTAGTCTTACTCCTGTTCCAAGATTTACGAGAGGGCGTCTCGCTTAGTCCTTCTATTATAGCATAAGAAAAACATTCCCTTTCTAAAGGGTACAAAAAAAGCTAAGACGAATCATCCTAGCTTCAAACACAATAGTTTGGTGAGTCTTAGGAATCACACCAATGTGTTCTCCCAAGGCTAGACGAAAAGTCAACGACCACTTAACATCCTAATTATATGTCAGTCGGAGTGTCACAGTCAATTGTCTGTGAAATCATTGAATTGACCTATAAGCCTCACAACAATAAACTAAAATGTAACTGTCTCAAACAATTGCAAGCATAGTATTATAGTTGTGATATTTAACACTTTCCTTCCAAACAAGTAATGCTTACTATAAAAGTAATTTTTATAGTAGGCATTACCCACCTATAGTTTATCACGAAACCTCTATCATTTAATTTAAAAATAGGTAATAAAAAAACTGATTTTAATGAAAGAAAATTGTTAATTGTGTCCACTATTTTGGCTAATCCACCAAACAGAAAAAAATATGTTATAACTACATTTAAAGGTTTTTCGAATAAATTTCTCTACTCTATCTATACTTTCAAGCACCTATCGCCCTAAATATTATCTAATTTTACTTTTTATTAGTCTAATAAATGTTTAATATTTCGTCTCCAATAATTCTTTAAAACAAGGTATGGAACAAGATAATGATTTTTTGGAGTTATTGCTTTAAAGATCGAAGACTTAAATAGCAAGTACAAAGGATAAACTAAAAGGGAAGCTCTTCTTCTAAAATCAGGTCAGCCAAGTCATTGTCAGGATTATTTTCCCTAACAGCACGCTGAGCACGACTCTCCAGAAGTTGGAAAGAGGAACAAAGCACTTCAGTAACGTAATGAGTTTGACCATCCTTATCATACTTACGAGTGCGAATCTCACCATCAAGAGAAATTAAACTTCCCTTGCTAGCATAAGATGCCAATGTCTCAGCTAAACGGCCCCAAACCACTACTGTGATAAAATCAGCCTCACGCTCACCATTTTGCGTCTTATAGCGACGATTAACCGCAACTGTGACACGTGTAAAAGACCTGTCACTAGCAGTCTTAACCATTTCAGGTGTTGCTGTCAAACGTCCAATTAAAATTACTTTGTTATACATTTTTTTACCTCCACCTATCTATTCGTAAGAGGCAATAAAAAAGTGGTTTATTTTCAATAGTTTTACAAATTTTTTCGGGAGGATCCTTTCTAATACTCGAGTCTCTCTACCACTCGAAGGTTATTATTTTTCTATAAATAGTACTCCATAGGATATTTTCATTACCAAAACTGACCTTTAAATTTTCTCGACTCGCTTAGCTAACTCAACGTTTTTGAACCACAATTTCCCAAGAAGCAGGACCGACTTGGTCAAAGCGAGTTACAGGATAGTCATTGTCTGAAGCCCAGTTTGGAATACTTTCCGTTGCTTGCGTACAATCGAAAGCAATCAACAACTCATCTCCAACAGCTAATTCAGCCATTTTCTTCTTCGCATCAATCAACGGAAATGGGCATACCAGTCCACCAGTTTCAAGTTTTACTAAAGTCATATCATATTCTCCTCTTAATTTTTGTTTGGTTTTACAAAGATAATATAGGAAGCCGTCCAAACACCTAAAATAGTCACTGGCAAAGCAATCCATCCCTTACTAGAAAAAATTGCTGTAGCTGTTAAACCATTACCAATTGTACAGCCACCAGCCCAAGAAGCACCGATTCCCATAAAAATACCTCCTAGTGTGCTCTTAGCGATGGTTGGCAAGTCTGGCAAACGCCAACGAAACTCTCGAGAACCCTTTGCAGCAAGAAAGGAACCAAGAAAAATCCCCAATACAAGAAAAACACCCCAACCAAGCTGTTTACTATCACCTGTAATAATATAACTAATTAGATGTGCTGATGGAGTTGTAATCCCTAACCCTCCAACACGACCCGTCAACTGACTAGCAGGCCAAGCAATAAAAGCAACAAGACCTATTAGAAGTCCTGCAAAATATTTATGGTAAGTTTTCTCAAAAAGATAGTGTCTCACTCCCTTATATTTTGATGGAAGCGAAGCAATCTGACGTCTGGGCTTACGTAACTCTCGAATGACAACAAAACTTGTTATAGCTACTAAGAAAACAAGAAAATACCAAACCGGAATTCCTAATTGACCAGCTAAATCATCATTAATTACCCATCGCTTGGCTATTAATTGATTCAAAGGAACAAGAAATCCTGATTTCATAGCTGCTGCACTTGTCATATAAAAGAATAGTGCAACCCCACTACCTAGGAGACCTTCACCGGCACGATACCACGTTCCTGTGGCACATCCCCCAGCAAGAACAATTCCAATACCAAATAGATAGGAACCCACAATTGCTCCTAACACGGAAAATTCTTCATAAGGGTTTCCAATAATACCTAATTTAATCAGGGAAAGTACTCCTATACTTTCTACTGTGATTGCAATAAGAAAAGCGTAAAATAATGTATTATTACGTGCAATGTACATGTCTCGGAAACCACCAGTCAAGCAGAAACGAGTTCGTTGCAAAATGAATCCAAATATCAGGCCAATGAGCCCACCAGAAAGAACCGTCGTAATCATAAGTACCTCCTAAAGTAAATATTGGATACATTATAAAAAAATATTATAACTTGTATAATCTTTCTTTTTTATGGTTAGCCATAAACTTTCTTTATGGCAAACAAAAAAAGCGGATTATTACCGCTTCTTCTCTTAATTACCTTTTCCAGTGTTTAGCTGGATCAAAAGCCTCGCCGACTACTGCTGAATCATCAAGTTCAATAATCCCACGTTTTTGCGGGGCATTCGGAAGGGCCAACTCACGTGGGGAACACATCATTCCATAGCTATCTTCACCACGAAGTTTTCCTGGGAAGATAAGAGCCCCACTAGGCATCATAGCACCAGGGAGAGCTACGATAGTTTTAAGACCAGGGGATGCGTTTGGTGCTCCTGCAACGATTTGGACCTTCTTATCACCGATGTTCACTTGACAGATGTTAAGGTGGTCACTGTCTGGATGTGGAACCATTTCATCAATTTGTCCAACCACAAAGACTGGACCTTGCGTATTTTCCAAACGCTCTTCAAAGCCCTCTTTAGCCAATTCCTCATTTAAGATAGCTACATCTTGGTCAGACAAGAAAACTTGACCATTTCCTTCGATATCAATGAGGCTTGATGCTTCAAAAATGTTCCAAGCAAGAGTCTTACCTGTTTCATCAGCTGTGACACGAGCCACCTTACCTTTACGTTCTACGCTACGTTTAATGTCCTTAGTATCCTCCAAGATAACTAACAAAACGTCGCCAACTTGTTCTTTATTGTATGCAAAAATCATGGATTCTCCTTATAGTGTTGCCAAAAAGGCAGTGATTTCTTCTTTGGTTTTACGAGCTTTATTGACCAAACGACCCAATTCCTGACCATTCTGAGTCACGACAAAACTTGGGATACCAAAAATATTCCACGTTTGTGCTAAAGCCATATAATCATCACGGTTAACACGCACAAAGGTCATATCTGGATGGCTGGCTTCAATTTCAGGCATAACGGGGTAGATGAACTGGCAGTCCGGACACCAATCGGCAGTAAAAAAGAAGACCACTTTTTGATCACTATCAACATAGCTCGCCAGTTCTTCAAGGTTCTTAGGAATAATCATGCTTGTTCCTCCTCATAGGTCAGCTTGTCCTCTGCATAAACAAAGCTATAGACACGTCCATCCTCTAAGACGATACCTCCTGTGAGCCCAGGATTTTCTTTATCCGTAGGATTCGTATAAAGAACTGCGATGGGGCCAAGATGTGATAATTCTTGTCTAATATCTTGGATTAATGCAGCTTTCTTCATTTCTACGCGTGACTGTCTATACTTCTCTGTCATTGCCAAGAGACCTAAAGCTCCTACGCCTCCAGCAAACAAGGCCAATGTTTTACGTTTCATAAGAAACATTTTACCATAATTTTAGAGGAATGGGGAGAGGCTACCTATCTCTTGAGAATCGTGCTAAAATAGTAGCAAGTACTACTCAAGGAGGATTTTATGACTACCCTATTTAACAAAATTAAAGAAGTAACCGAACTCAAGGCAGCTGCGGGCTTTGAGACACCTGTACGTGACTACCTTCGTAAAACTATCACACCGCTCGTAGACGAGGTGCAAACAGATGGTCTTGGTGGTATTTTTGGTATCAAGCATAGTCAAACGGAAAATGCCCCTAAGGTGCTCGTGGCTGCCCACATGGATGAAGTTGGGTTTATGATTAAAGAAATCAAGGCAGACGGGACTTTCCGTGTAGTAGAGCTTGGGGGTTGGAACCCACTGGTTGTCAGTTCTCAACGCTTTACCCTACACACTCGTGACGGCCGTATCTATCCTGTCATCTCAGGTTCAGTCCCACCTCATTTCTTGCGTGGCAGCAGTGGGACTTCAAGTCTTCCTGGTGTCTCTGATATCGTCTTTGATGCTGGTTTTGCCAACCAAGAAGAAGCTAATACCTACGGTGTTTTCCCGGGTGACGTCATTATTCCTGAATCAGAAACGATTCTAACAGCTAATCAAAAAAATGTGATCTCTAAAGCATGGGACAACCGTTATGGTGTTCTCATGATTCGTGAACTCTTGGAAAATGTTAAAGATCAAGAACTCAATAATACTCTAATTGCTGGTGCCAACGTTCAAGAAGAAGTTGGTTTACGTGGTGCCCATGTTTCTACCACTAAATTTGATCCTGAAGTTTTCTTTGCAGTGGACTGCTCCCCTGCAGGTGACATCTATGGTAATCAAGGTAAGGTAGGTGATGGTACCCTTATTCGTTTCTTCGATCCAGGTCACATCATGTTGCCAAATATGAAGGATTTCCTTTTAACTACTGCTGAAGAAGCTGGTATCAAATACCAATACTACTGCGCTGCAGGGGGGACAGATGCTGGTGCCGCTCACTTGCAAAATTCTGGAGTACCATCAACAACTATTGGTGTTTGTGCCCGTTACATTCACTCGCACCAAACCCTATATGCTATGGATGACTTCCTAGAAGCACAAGCCTTTTTACAAGCTATTGTTAAGAAGTTGGATCGCTCAACAGTAGATTTGATTAAGAACTACTAAGATAAGGAGTAACCCATGATTATCGGTTTTATCGGTGTCGGAAAAATGGCAACAGCTATTATCAACGGCCTAAATAAAAGCTCACATCGTATCATTATTTCAGGGTCTTCTTTGGCTCGTTCGCGCCAAATTGCAGAGGAACTAGAGGTTGAAGCTGCTGCTTCCCATCAAGAATTAGTAGAAAATGCTGATCTGATCATCCTTGGTATTAAACCTCAAATGTTTGATAAGGTGCTAACTGACCTCAACTTCCATCAACCTATCATGAGTATGGCTGCTGGAGTGACCTTGGAACGCCTAGCTTCACTCACAAGTGCAGACCTACCTCTTATTCGTATCATGCCTAACCTTAATGCTCAAATTCTTAAGAGCACTACTGGTCTTTGTACCAATGATAAGGTATCTGAGGACCTTTTGGTAATTGCCAAGGAAATCACAGATAGTTTTGGAACTACTGTTGAATTGGCTGAGAAGGACTTCGATACCTTTACTGCTCTAGCTGGCTCTAGTCCGGCCTATATCGCCCTCTTTATCGAGGCTCTGGCTAAGGCTGGCGTCAAAAATGGCCTAAGTAAGCAAGTTGCTCTGACCATTGCCACACAGACAGTTCTAGCTACTGCTGAAAATCTCAGTCTAGGTAGCGATAGTCCACATGATCTTATTGACAAGGTATGTAGCCCTGGTGGGACCACTATCGCCGGTCTCATGGACCTTGAGCGTACAGGTCTCACCCATAGTGTGGCTTCAAGTATTGATACAACCATTGCCAAAGCCAAAAAATTATAGTAAAAATAAAGCTCGAAAAATTCCGAGCTTTATTTGATATAGGGCGCTAACAATTGCAAAAGTAACATCATTGAAACCGCAATACTATTGTTAATCATATGGGCCATGATACAGTACTCTAACTTTTGAAACTTACGATATACTGTCCCAAGGATAAACCCCATACCTGCATATATAATCCAGACACCTATACTATTAGGCATATGAACAAGGCCAAAGAGTAAGCTACTCAAAATCAAGCCAACAATAGAATCTGGATTAAAGACTCGTCCCATGAGGAGCCCTCTAAAAATCAACTCTTCCACAATCGGTGCCATAATCACTGTAACTGTTATGAGAACAAAGGGATTCATATGGGCATTTTCTATGATTTCCTGATTGGTGCTATTACTAACACCTTCCCACATCATGACCATTGCACCAATCCTAGTAACAATGTAAATACCTAGGTAGGTCAAGCCAATCATCCCCCATGCTTTTAAGGAAGACAGTGTCTTGAACCCCTCAAGAAGACCCATGCGTTTTCCTAAGAAAAGAGCTCCTGCACTAATGAGTAGCATAACCAAAATTAGGAGACTCACTGCCCTCACGTCTTTAACACGAACAAATATGGTTGGAGCTTGTTCAATACACAAAATTAGGAAAGCCAGTAAAAAATAAAGAAAACGTTTTAAAATGGACTCTTTGTTCACAGTAAGCTACCTCTTTTTATTTTTATATTTTGTACTTTTATTATAATACAAATCTACTATTTTGACAAGACACCATGAAAATAGAGGTATAATTCAGGAATCTTATCTTATTTTAGATAGAATCAGACGAATAAGAGCAAATCCCAGAACCAAGCCATAGAGCAAGATAGATAGGACTGTAACATAGGGCAACTGAATATTAGCAAAGGCATATAGGGCAATCAAAGCAAAGATAAGCAAAAACTCCAGAACCAGTGTTGCAACTGCTGTCAGCTGCAAAATCTGTTTATTTCGCTCATCGTAGGCAGCAATGTACATCTGATGAAGACGTTTCGAATGCCTAAGCGCTGCAAAATAATAAATCGACAGGGCATAACTCCCAATGGTAACTCCCATTACTAATCCTAACGCATAATCACTAAGACTGTTAGATCGAACAATAAATAATCCCAAAATACCCAAAGAAAAGAAAGAACATGCTACTCGAGCTATGTATTTTTCATACTCTGATTCTGTTTTTTTCTTTCCTAACGTTTTTAATAACATATCTTGATACTCCCTTCATTATCCTTTAAAAGAGCAATATAAAATTTTTCAATGATAACTTTAAACATTCACCTTAAACAAAAAGGCTAAGTAGGACACTTATACTGTTGTTTAAGATATGGACACCCATACTGTACTCGATACGCTCAGTCTTATAATATGTTATGGCAAGACCAGCTGACATAATACCATAGATGACAATTGTCTGAGGCGTAGATGCTGAATGCCCAGCCATAAAGAGAAGACTGGAAATAACAAGACCCATCTTAAAGTATTTTCCAAAGAGCACCTTGGCTAAGAGTCCCCTAAAAATGATTTCTTCCATAATAGGAATGATAAAACCTACTACTGCAAACTGAAGATAGGTTGGTACGTGAATAAACATCTTATTTAAAGCATCTTGATTTTCCATAGCTGCATTATGTGTTAACTGACCAACAAAATACCCTAGAAGATCACCTAGGAAAAAGATGACGAGGAATTAAGAGAAGCAATCGCAACGAGACGTCTCCAATTAATCTCTTTAAGCGATAAGAGTTTAAATCCATAAGCAATCACGATAAAAATTAGCCAAACTCCCTAATGCCCAAACACCGTAACCTATTTGCTCCACAAGTGAAAACTTACCATCCTGAGTAAGTAGCGGGAAAGCACCTAATAGTGTTAAATCTAAGATTAGTAGAGTGAGCGCTAAAAAAATAACGCCAATTTTCTTCATTACTTGTTTAAACATATCTTTACTCCTTAATCTTCTTCAAAAATAAAGACTTCTTCAATAGTCTTTCCAAAATACCTAGCAATTTTAAAAGCTAGTTCCAACGACGCATTATAGCGCCCTTTTTCGAGTGAAATGATGGTCTGCCTCGTGACTCCCATCTCATCTGCTAATTCTGCCTGACTAATCTTATTAGCCTTGCGAAGTTCCTGAATCTTTGTTTCCATATGATACCTCAACTCTATCGTTTCTTCTCAAATATTTCGGCTCTTTTCCTTTTTTGTCAAATTTGCTTTACATTTATGGTATAGTTTACTTTACATATTTTGTAAACTCTTTTTTACATTTTTTGCGAAATTTTCTTTAGCTTTTCAATGACCACACACAGAAATAGTTGAATGATTCTTTCAAAGAATTCAAAAAAGCTGGCCAATTGCTCAGCCAACTTTTCTGGTCTTATCAAATTTTTGATAACTTATTTAGTTTTAAGGCGCTCAACATCACGCGCAATCACCAATTCTTCATCCGTTGGAATAACAAACACTTTAACAGCTGAATCTGCTGTTGTAATATCGCCAACACGTCCGAAAACATTCTTTTCAGGATCCACTTCAATACCAAACCAAGTGAGACCATCCAAAACTGAAGCGCGAACATCCGCAGAATTTTCACCGATACCCGCTGTAAAGACGATAGCATCCGCTCCATTCATGACACCAAAGTATTGAGCGATGTATTTACGCAAACGATCCACATAAAGATCATAGGCCAACGTACATTTTTCATCACCAGCCTCTTTACCAGCAATGATATCACGCATATCGCTTGATTTTTCAGAAATACCAAGAAGACCTGATTCCTTGTTAAAGACATGACGTATACGCTCAGCATCAGCCATGTCAGGCTCACGGTCAATAATGAATGGAATAATCGCAGGGTCGAGATCCCCAGTACGTGTTCCCATCATAACTCCGCCAAGTGGTGTCAATCCCATTGAAGTATCCACAGATTTACCACCATCAACGGCAGTAATTGAAACACCATTTCCCACATGGGCTGTGATAATCTTCGTTTCTTCAATAGGTTTTCCTAGTAGCTTAGCTGCTTCTTGAGAAACATATTGGTGGCTAGTTCCGTGTGCTCCGTATTTACGAACTTGATAGTCTGTATAATAACGGTTAGGAACTGGGTAACGGTAAGCCACTTCTGGCATAGATGTATGAAAAGCTGTATCAAAAACAGCAACGCTTGTAATATCTGGTAGAAGCTCCTTGAAGGCACGAATCCCTGAGGCTGCACCTGGATTGTGTAACGGTGCCAAGGCTGACAATTCTTCAATCTTAGCCAAGGCATATTCATCCACCAAGCTTGATTCTTTGAAATATTCTCCACCAGCAACCACACGGTGACCAACACCTGTAATTTCATCATAGCTCTTGATAATATCGAAACGAATCAAGTCATCAAGCAAAATTTTTACCGCTTGAACATGGTCAGCAATATCTAAGGTTTGCGATTCAGAATGGTCAGCAAATTTTACTGTTGAAACAGAATCTCTCAAGCCAATACGTTCAATCAAACCCTTAGCAAGAACAACTTCTTCTGGCATTTCATATAATTGCCATTTCAAGCTTGAACTTCCTGCATTGATTGCTATTGTTTTTGTCATAAGCACCTCTTTATAAAACGCTTTCAATAATAGATACCTGTTCTATCATGTTTTACTAGAAAATGGAATTATCTGATTTCCATTTTTGGAAATTCTCTGTAAAATCCTTGAGGATCCTTGGATTTTGCAAATCGCTAAGTGGGTAAACGAAGGTCTCAGGAGCATTTTTAGTTTGTTTTTTTAGCACAAAGATAGACTTCATATTATGTTTATTGCCAAAAGCTGCTTCTGGAAGAGTAATAACAGCAATAATATCAGCATATCCTGATAACCACTTCTTAAGCAGATCACTTTGAGGGCTTGTCAAAAGATTGGTTGGTGCCAAAAAAATAGCAATACCATCTTTCTTCAAATACTTAAGCGATTGCTCCATAAGAAGATGATGGGCATAAGTGTGTTCGCCAGTTGCTGCCACCTTGAAACGACTCGCAATCTCATCATTAGGGTAGTAACCTATAGGTAAATCGCTGATAATAACGTTGCTCTCTTTGAGAATATGTGGTCGAACAGCATCCCCTTGGATATAAACCGCTACTGAATTCACCACCTCAGCAATACTAGCTGACAAATCGATAAGAAGATCATCAACTTCCATCCCCATATAATTAAGGGTTTTCTGACTATTATTTAGAAGAGTTTCAGCCAAGTTTCCTGTTCCCGAACCAATCTCCAAGATATCTAATTGTTTTTCCTGGGTCAAACCTTCGAGCAAGTACAGAATGATAAATCCGATAGCATCTGGTGTAAATTGGTGATTGGCTTGTAAAGCTTCCAATTGCCCTAGTTTGATAAACAAAAACTGAAAAGCACGACGCCACTCCTCTTTACTTAGATTAAGCGCCCGTAATTTCTCGTTGTTTTTGATGATGAGCTCATTAGTAACCTCAGCCCCCAAATAATAGGAATTTTGCTCAATAAGTGCATCGTAAGCATGGGTTCCAAGATCATTTTCAATAGTTTGGACATTTTCTAACAACAGCTCAAAAGCTGTCTCAATTGCTTCAAAATTCATGATTTCCTCCGTTCCTCTATCATATCAAAAAGGAAAGAGAATTTCTATTTCTGATCTTGTTTCTTCACATAACGATAGGTCTTGATTTGGCCTTTACTGGCAACTCTGACAACCACTTGCTTACCCTTAACCTCGTAAGTCGTAGTCCCCTGAGAAAAACTAAAAGCACCTGCTTCCTTATCCACCAAGTCCATAGTCATCTCTGCCATGAGACGGCTTTGACTGGCCACTATTTGCGCTTGGTTTTGTCTAGAGCTAGCTACCACTCGTTCCAGATAAACCTGAAGAAGGAGTGTAAAAATGCCAGCCATAAAAAGAGCGTAGAGAAGAACGCCTCCCCTAACCTGTTTTTTCAAAAGCATAAACAAAACTCCTTTGTAGTTCATTTTTAAGAGTCACTTGGATGGTAACTATCTGGTTCTTTTGACTTACCTTACTAGATTTGACATCGAAAAGCATTGGTTGATAACCTCGACCATCAGCATTTGTTTTTCGAAAATCAGAGGCACTTGAAAGACCAAAAGCCAAGTCTTGATTATCCTTCTTGACATAGAGTTTGTTCCCCTCTACCTTGACCAACTGACATCCTTCTAATTCTGCCTCCATTTGTTGAACAAATAGAAGCCAATCTTGGTTTTCTTGTTGTCTTACCTGCTTAACATTACTCACAAGTACAGTGGTTAACCCTTGATAAACTTGAACTGAGCCAGCAATGACCAACAAGGCCACTAGACATTCCAAGAGGGTAAAGGCACGCAGCTTACTGCTTAGATACATGAATAATCTCCTTTCCCGATTCATAAACCGTGATACCTTGCTGGCTACGTTTAACTGTCACCGCTATGCCATTCAGCGTTAACTGGTCTTGCTTGGTCTGAACTGCCATTGTTGCCACACTCAAGACCTCTTGTTGATGGAGATTATCAGCCATTAGTCTGCGGTTGGTATTAATTTGTTCCAATATCAGACTGCTGACAAGTACTAAAACAGCCATAGCTACCAGACTTTCAATAAGAATATAACCTCTAAGAGATCGTCTTTTTATATTTACCACTGCCCATGTTAAGCAGATAGGTCACCACCTCCTTATCACTTGAAAAACGAATTTTCGTGAGGCTAGAGTTGCCTCCTTTAGCATCAAACACTAGCGTCTGCCCCTTATCCAGATGAATACTTTTAGGAATAAGCAGACTAGACCTTCCATTACTAACCTTATCCTTAGTTAACTGCAATTCAACATTAGATCCTTCCGCTGATGCCAAGCGCTGACTATCTCGATATAGGTACTCAAAACGCAGATAAAAAAGATTAATCTCGACCTGCTGAAAAATACCTGTGACTGAGCCTGACAAACTCAGAGTGAGAAATACAACCACTGCTAGTGTCATCAGGCTCTCCAACAAGGTGAAAGCTCTAATTGGCCACTGAGCGGCTTTCACCACCATGTTTCGCATAGTAATCATTGTATGAATCTGCCTGTTTTTGCGTAATTTGACCTTCTGAAACAAGAGCTGCCAAGCTAGCTGTCTTGTTATTCTTCATTTCATAAAGTTCTGCCTGAGAATCCACGACCTTGACTACAGCCGCATTTCCAGTTTCCTTAACGGAATCCTTCTGCTTGCTTAAGTTAGGAACAAAGAGCAAAAGGAGAATACTGATAATGAGAAGTACGACTAGCATTTCAATCAGAGTAAAGGCTCGTAATTTAACGGCATTCAATTTTTTTAACATCAATTTCATGACATCATTCCTTCCATATTTTGATACATTGGTAATAGCATGGCTACATAGATCATTACAATCACAACTGCAACAATAACAAAAATGAGGGGTTGCACAAAGGTTGTTGCCTTATTAAGACGGTTAAAGAAGTTTTGCCAAACCTCCTCGGCATAAACTTCCAACTCATAGCCCAACCTCGCATTGGCCTCCCCATAAGCAATAATTAGTGAGAGCTCCTTAGTAAAAAACGGATGACTGGCAATACGTTCAGGAAAACTCTGTCCCAGCATCAGGGCTTCTTCCAAATCGGCTCCCAGCTCACGGAAGAGTTTAGACTTTTGCTCTTGCATAAGAGCCACCAAATCTAGCAAATCAACGCCTTGACCTAATAAATTTCCCCATTCCCTAGCATAATAGGCGGTCGTGTAAAGCCTTACTGTCTGACCAATAAAAGGGATTTTGGCCATTCGCCTATAAAAAACAAGGGCTGACTGTCGTTTCACCCATAGATAGAGAATTAAACCCAACACAAGGAGTCCACACAAACTCACAAAAAAAAGCTGGGGAAAAATTTGAACCAACTGTACAGCCCAATTATTCTTACCATCACCCTCTAAGAGTTGGGGTAGAAGATAATTTTTAAGTCCTAGCATAATCAGAATCAGAAAACCCAGAAGTAGTATGGGATAAGTCGCCACCTCCATGAGTTTCTTGCGAACCTTTGTCATACGAAGCATATAGGTTTCAATCTTTGTTAGACTCCCTAGAAGATTACCGTGCTTGTCAGCAAGAGAAATCTGAGTAACAATATTGTCCGAAAACCCCACTAACGCTAACATCTGATCCAACCTATCACCGCGTATTAAACTCTCTTTCATAAGAGACAAGGATGCTTCTTTCAGCAAGTGACTTCGCTCCAAAAAGGCTACGATTTCAGTTAAGGTAAAACCGGCCTTTAAAAGTTGTTTGAAGAGCTGGATAACCTTAACTTGCTGACTAATCTTTAATTTTTTCCCCTTGGATATCCCTCTCAGTGAGACATCCTTGTTTAACCAAACCTTCCAACTGCTGATTCCAGTTGGTCGACGAATGGTTTTGGAAATTTTCTCTGGCAAAATCAATCACACCTCCTCCCTTGATCAAACGCATGTAGGCAATGCCTTGTAGAGCATTATCCAACTCAGACTTATCTACACCAAGGTCCAAGAGACGTTCGTAAACGCCAGCAATACTCTTAGCATGAATAGTTGAGAGAACAGTTACACCTGTTAGACTAGCTCTAATAACTGCCCGGGCAGTCTCCTTATCCCGAATCTCCCCAATAATCAAAACATCTGGACGGTGACGTAGAGATAGCTTAATCAAACTATCATAGGTCATATCAATCGCCTGATTAACCTGGAGTTGCAAGACATTATCCTGTTTGATTTCAACAGGATCCTCAATAGAAATTACCTGCTGCCCCTTAAAACGCTCCTGAACCAACTCATGCATAAGTGTGGTCTTCCCAGAACCTACGGGACCCGCAAAGAGATACAGTCCTCTATAATCCAAGGCATCCTTAATAGGCTGGATCCCTTGATTCCAATACACTAATTCTCGACGTTCGGAATGTAGGATACGGATAACCAAGCTCTCCAAACCTCGATAGTCTCCAACAGTTGATAAACGCAGAGAAACCAAGTGACCGTCACCACAATCATAGTCACATGAACCCAGTTGACTCCTACGCTTCTCACCCACCATCATTCCCGCCACAAATTTAAAGTGACCAATAAGACTAGCCATGAAATCAGGCCGATATACATCAATCAATCTCCTCTCTTGCCCGACTCGCATATAAAGCTCATAATTATCCTGACGTGGAATGACATAGATGTCTTGAGCCCCACAACTATCAGCATTTTTGATCATTTCCTTAGCAAATTCTGTTACCATAAGGACCTCCTCATAAACCTATTCGTAAAAAGTTTAAGAAAATGAAAAGAAGCCCGAAAAAATTCGAGCTTCTACATTGTTTAACGTTTTATTCTACAATGGGCATGATTTGGAAGGTCATTTTGCTTTTCATATCCCGGACGGTGTTTTTCCTCAGGAATTTCCTGCCAATCATATAAAAGTGCAATCGATCGATAGACCTGCAAGTATTCGTTACACTCCTCACACCAGTATTTATCCTCTTGGTCCCAAAAAGCAGTCATGACACTACTACGGCTGATGTAACTTGGCAAGATTTCTTCCATGGCAAACCAAAGTTTTTTATAGTACTTGAGGGCATCGTAAAATTTTCAAATTCCTTAGTACTTATGATATCCTCCTGCCAATCTTCCAAGAACCACCACGGTTCCATATCCCCTTTAATTTCAACTACTTGGTACATTTTTCTTTCTCACTTCATCTTTGGTATCCTTATTATACAAAATTTTCTGGAAAAGATAAAAATTATGGTCTTATGTTTCACATATAGCAAGAATAGAAGCGTTTTTGATGATATAAATACAAAAAGAACCCACATTTGTGAGTTCTTTTGTTTTAGTCTTAGTCTTCAGATGATTCCACAATTGCTTCATCAACAGCAATGTTTTCAATAACTTCAACTTCGTTAACTGCAAGAGGTTCAATGTTACGGTAGCGAGCCATACCTGTACCAGCAGGGATAATCTTACCAATGATAACATTTTCTTTAAGACCAATAAGATGATCTTTCTTACCACGGATAGCTGCATCTGTAAGCACACGTGTCGTTTCTTGGAAGGAAGCCGCTGATAAGAATGAATTTGTTTCAAGTGAGGCTTTAGTAATACCAAGAAGGACTGGACGAGATGTTGCAGGAACACCACCAGAGATAACAATATCCTTGTTAGCATCTGTGAAGTCAGAAATGTCCATAAGTGTACCTGGAAGGAGATCTGTATCACCTGGATCCATAACACGTACTTTACGAAGCATTTGACGAACCATTACTTCGACGTGTTTGTCACCGATTTCTACCCCTTGGCTACGGTAAACTTTTTGCACTTCTGCAAGAAGATAAGTTTCAACTGACAAGGTATCACGTACTTCAAGGAGACGTTTCGGTTGGATTGACCCTTCTGTCAAGGCCTCACCACGGTGTACTTCGTCACCAACTTCTACTTTCATACGAGCTGTAAATGGAACGACATATTCACCCATTCCAGTCTTACCTTGAACGAAGACTTTCTTAGTACGTGTCGCAGCATCTTCTTCGATTTCGATAACAGTACCCTTAACTTCAGTGATAACCGCTTCCCCTTTAGGGTTACGTGCTTCAAAGATTTCCTGGATACGTGGAAGACCCTGTGTGATATCGGTGTTTGAGGCTACCCCACCGGTGTGGAAGGTACGCATGGTAAGCTGTGTACCTGGTTCCCCGATAGATTGGGCAGCGATAGTACCAACTGCTTCACCAACTTCAACCGCATCACCTGTTGCCAAGTTGATACCGTAACAGTGACGACAGACACCGTGACGAGTCTTACATGTAAAGACTGAACGGATAGTTACTTCTTCAACACCAGCATTGACAATAGCTGCAGCCATATCTTCAGTAATCAAAGTATCTGGACCAACGATAACTTCGCCAGTTTCAGGATGTTTAACAGATTTCTTAGTGTAACGACCAAAAAGACGTTCTTCAAGAGTTTCTGTTACTTCTTTACCATCAGTAATGGCACGAATAACAAGACCACGGTCAGTTCCACAATCGTCTTCACGAATGATAACGTCTTGGGCAACGTCAACCAAACGACGAGTAAGGTAACCAGAGTCGGCAGTCTTAAGGGCTGTATCGGTCATACCTTTACGCGCACCGTGAGTAGAGAAGAACATTTCCAAAACGCTCAAACCTTCACGGAAGTTTGAAAGGATAGGCAATTCCATGATACGTCCGTTAGGAGCAGCCATCAAACCACGCATACCGGCAAGTTGAGAGAAGTTAGAGATGTTACCACGAGCTCCTGAGTCCATCATCATAACGATTGGATTCTTAGGATCTTGTGTCTCAATCAGACGTTTTTCAAGTGCATCTTTCGCTTCACGCCATGTTGTTGTAACAGCAACATAACGGTCATCTTCTGTCATCAAACCACGACGGAAAGCTTTGTTAATTTCTTCAACACGGTGGTGAGCAGCATCGATAATTTCTTGTTTGTTATCAATAACTGGGATATCGGCGATACCCACTGTCAATCCAGCAAGTGTTGAGTAGTAGTAACCAAGGTCTTTCAAACGGTCAAGGAAAGCTGATGTTTCAGTTGTACGAAGACGTTTGAAGATTTCAGCAATGATGTTACCAAGATGTTTCTTCTTGAATGGCGCATTAATTTCCAAACTATCGATAACTGTTTGGATATCTTGGCCCGGTTCAAGGAAGTATTTATCTGGTGTACTATCTGTCAAGTTCTCATTTGTTGTTTCTTGAAGATATGGAATTTCTGATGGAATGATTGAGTTGAAGAGAATCTTACCAACAGTTGTTACTAAGATTTTGTGAAGTTGGTTTTCTTTCCAAGGTTTATCAGGCATGCTATCGACTGCAATACCTACACGGCTATGCAAGTGAACATAACCATTATGATAAGCCATAACTGCCTCATCAATATCCTTGAAGATCATACCTTCACCTTCACGGCCTTCATCTTCCATTGTCAAGTAATAGTTACCAAGAACCATATCCTGAGATGGTGTTACGACTGGTTTACCGTCTTTAGGGTTAAGGATGTGTTCTGCCGCAAGAAGGAGCAAACGTGCTTCAGCTTGAGCTTCTTCAGACAATGGAACGTGGATGGCCATTTGGTCACCGTCAAAGTCGGCATTGTAGGCCTCACATACCAATGGGTGAAGACGAAGAGCCTTGCCATCAATCAAGACGGGTTCAAAGGCCTGGATACCCAAACGGTGGAGGGTAGGTGCGCGGTTAAGAAGCACTGGGTGTTCCTTGATAACATCTTCAAGAATATCCCAAATACGTTCATCACCACGCTCAACCATACGTTTAGCAGCTTTCACGTTACCTGCGTATTCACGCGCAACGATTTCACGCATAACAAATGGTTTGAAAAGTTCGATGGCCATCAAACGGGGCACACCACATTGATACATTTTAAGTGTTGGACCAACGGCAATAACGGAACGGCCAGAGAAGTCGACACGTTTACCAAGCAAGTTTTGACGGAAACGACCTTGTTTACCTTTAAGCATGTGGCTCAAAGATTTAAGTGGACGACTACCTGGTCCAGTAATTGGACGACCACGACGTCCATTATCAATAAGAGCGTCTACCGCTTCTTGCAACATACGTTTTTCGTTTTGCACGATGATACCTGGAGCACCCAACTCAAGCAAACGAGCCAAACGGTTGTTACGGTTGATAACACGACGGTAGAGGTCGTTCAAGTCAGATGCTGCAAAACGTCCACCGTCCAATTGAACCATCGGACGAAGATCTGGTGGCAATACTGGCAATATGTTAAGCACCATCCATTCTGGTTTATTACCAGACTTGTAAAAGGCATCAAGAACGTCCAAACGACGAACTGCTTTAAAACGTTTTTGACCAGTTGCTGTCTTCAACTCTTCTTTGAGTTCAGCAATTTCGGCTTCCAAATCTACTTGTTTCAAGAGATCTTGGATAGCTTCTGCACCCATTTTAGCGACAAATGAACCCTGACCATACTCTTGCAATTTTTCACGATATTCACGTTCAGTCAAGAGAGATTTTGGCTCAAGCGGTGTTTCCTTTGGATCGATAACCACGTAAGCTGCGAAGTAAATAACTTCTTCAAGTGCACGAGGACTCATATCCAAAGTCAATCCCATACGAGAAGGGATTCCCTTGAAGTACCAGATATGTGATACTGGTGCTTTCAACTCGATGTGACCCATACGTTCGCGACGAACCTTAGCACGTGTTACTTCAACACCACAGCGGTCACAAACGATCCCTTTATAACGGATACGTTTGTATTTCCCACACGCACATTCCCAGTCTTTAGTAGGACCAAAGATCACTTCGTCGAACAGACCTTCACGTTCTGGTTTGAGCGTACGGTAGTTGATTGTTTCAGGTTTCTTAACCTCACCATAAGACCATGAACGGACCTTAGTTGGTGAAGCTAGTGTAATTTGCATACTTTTAAATCGATTTACGTCAACCACTAGTATTACCTTTCTTTTGTTCTATTGACAATAGCAGCGCTATTTTCACCTTTATCAGCTACCTTAGCAGAGAAATTTAACTCCCTCTCTAAAGCTTATTTTATTCTGTTTTATCTAAAGCTTCTTCTTTAGCTTTTTCTAATTCAGCAGCTTCTTTGGCTTGTTGTACACGTGCTTTTTCAAGATCATCAACGTGCATGACGTCATCATCTTCACCTTCATCAAGATCACGCAATTCAACTTCATAGTCATCCTCATCAAGAACACGCATATCAAGACCAAGTGATTGCAATTCTTTAACGAGTACTCGGAATGATTCTGGTACACCTGGTTTTGGAATTGGTTTTCCTTTAGTGATAGCTTCATAGGCTTTCAAACGTCCGTTAACGTCATCTGACTTGTAAGTCAAGATTTCTTGAAGAATGTTTGAAGCACCATAAGCTTCAAGAGCCCAAACCTCCATCTCACCGAAACGTTGTCCACCAAATTGTGCTTTACCACCAAGAGGTTGTTGGGTAACGAGTGAGTAAGGACCTACCGAACGAGCGTGAAGTTTATCATCAACCATGTGGTGAAGTTTGATCATGTACATGACACCAACTGACACACGGTTATCAAATGGCTCTCCTGTACGTCCATCGTAAAGGATTGTCTTAGCATCACTATCCATACCAGCTTCACGAACAGTATCCCAGAGATCTTCTGAGCTTGCCCCATCAAAGACTGGTGTTGCGATGTAGATACCCAAGTTACGAGCAGCCATACCAAGGTGAAGTTCCATAACCTGACCAATGTTCATACGTGATGGCACCCCAAGAGGGTTCAACATGATGTCAACTGGTGTACCGTCTGGAAGGTAAGGCATGTCTTCAACAGGAACAATACGAGAAACAACCCCTTTGTTACCGTGACGACCAGCCATCTTATCTCCGACCTTGATTTTACGTTTTTGAGCGATGTAAACACGAACAAGCATGTTAACACCTGATTGCAATTCATCACCGTTTGCACGTGTAAAGATTTTAACATCACGAACGACACCATCACCACCATGAGGTACACGGAGTGATGTATCACGTACTTCACGAGATTTATCACCAAAGATAGCATGGAGAAGACGTTCTTCAGCAGAAAGGTCTTTTTCACCCTTAGGTGTTACCTTACCAACAAGAATATCACCTTCTTTAACCTCAGCACCGATACGGATAATACCCATTTCGTCAAGGTTTTTAAGGGCTTCTTCACTAACGTTTGGCAATTCACGTGTGATTTCTTCAGGTCCAAGCTTTGTATCACGTGTTTCTGATTCGAATTCTTCCAAGTGAACAGATGTATAAACATCGTCTTTCACTAGGCGTTCACTCATGATAACAGCATCCTCGAAGTTGTAACCTTCCCATGTCATGTATGCGACAATAGGGTTTTGACCGAGGGCCATTTCTCCACCTTCCATAGATGGACCATCAGCGATAAAATCTCCTTTTTCGACAATATCACCAACCTTAACCAAAGTACGTTGGTTATACGCAGTACCTGAGTTTGAACGACGGAATTTTTGAATAGTATAGACGTCAAGAGAACCATCTTCACGACGAACTTCAACCTTATCGGCATCAGAATAGACAACTTTACCATCATGTTTAGCGATAACTGCAGCACCTGAATCGTGGGCAGCTTGATATTCCATACCAGTACCAACAAATGGTGCTTTTGGATCAATCAATGGCACAGCTTGACGTTGCATGTTGGCACCCATGAGGGCACGGTTAGAGTCATCGTTTTCCAAGAAAGGAATACATGCTGTCGCAACGGCAACTACCTGTTTAGGAGAAACATCCACGAAATCTACAAGGTGTGATGGGTACTCTTGGTTAACACCTTGGTGACGACCCATGACAATTTCTTCTGCAAATGTTCCATCTTCATTCAATTTAGAGTTAGCCTGAGCAACTATGTACTCATCTTCTTCGTCGGCAGTCAACCAAACCACTTCGTTTGTTACTTTACCAGTTGCACGGTCAACCTTACGATATGGTGTTTGAATGAAACCGTACTTGTTAAGGCGTCCGTATGTAGACAAGTTATTGATCAAACCAATGTTAGGTCCTTCAGGTGTTTCAATTGGACACATACGACCGTAGTGCGTGTAATGCACGTCACGAACTTCATATCCGGCACGGTCACGTGTCAAACCACCAGGTCCCAAGGCTGACAAACGACGTTTGTGTGACAACTCTGACAATGGGTTGTGCTGGTCCATGAACTGTGACAACTGTGAAGAACCGAAGAATTCTTTAACAGCTGCAGTTACAGGACGAATATTGATGATTTGTTGTGGTGTCAAGGCTTCATTATCTTGAACTGACATACGTTCACGCACGTTTCGTTCCATACGAGCCAAACCAATACGGAATTGGTTAGCAAGCAATTCACCAACGGCACGGACACGACGGTTACCAAGGTGGTCGATATCATCTACTTTACCGATACCTTCAGCAAGGTTGAGGAAGTAGCTCATTTCAGCCAAGATATCCGCTGTTGTCAAAGCACGAACTTTATCATCTGGATTGGCATTACCAACAATTGTAACCACACGATCTGGATCATTTGGTGCAACGACCTTGAATTTTTGAAGAACAACAGGTTCTGTAACCACTGCATAATCGTTTGGTGTGTATACAAATTTGTTCAAATCACCGTCCAAGTGTTCTGCGATTGAATCAATCACATCACGTGTCATTTCAGTCCCAGCTTCAACAAGGATTTCACCTGTTTCAGGATCTACCAAGTTTTCAGCAATTGTTTGTCCCAAAAGACGTGTCTTGATGTTAAGTTTTTTGTTAAGTTTGTAACGACCAACAGCAGCCAAGTCGTAACGACGTGGGTCAAAGAAACGAGCTACAAGCAAGCTACGTGAGCTGTCAGCAGTTTTTGGTTCACCTGGACGAAGTCTTTCATAAATTTCTTTAAGCGCTTCATCAGTACGTGAATCTGCTGGATTTTTGTGGATATCTTTTTCAATAGTGTTACGAACCAACTCGCTATCACCAAAGATATCAACAATTTCGTCATCACCTGAGAATCCAAGTGCACGCACAAGCGTTGTAAATGGAATCTTACGCGTACGGTCGATACGAGTGTAGGCGATGTCTTTTGAATCAGTTTCAAGCTCAAGCCATGCCCCACGGTTAGGAATAACTGTTGATCCGTAACCCACTTTACCGTTTTTATCGACCTTATCGTTAAAGTAAACACCAGGTGAGCGCACCAACTGAGAAACGATAATACGTTCACCACCATTGATGATAAAAGTACCCATCTCAGTCATAATTGGGAAATCTCCGAAGAAGACTTCCTGAGTTTTGATTTCACCAGTTTCTTTGTTAATAAGACGGAAAGTCACAAAGATTGGTGCTGAGTATGATGCATCATGGATACGAGCTTCTTCAAGTGTATACTTAGGTTCCTTCAATTCGTAACCAACAAATTCCAATTCCATGGTGTCTGTGAAGTTTGAAATAGGAAGTACATCCTCAAAAACCTCTTTAAGACCAGTATCTAAGAATTCTTTGAATGAATCTGTTTGGATTTCAATCAAGTTTGGTAAACCAAGAACTTCTTTTATTCTTGAAAAACTACGACGGGTACGATGCTTCCCGTATTGAACGTCATGTCCTGCCAAGTCTTCTACTCCTTTTCTACATTTGAGACCTGCTTTGCAAGTCGTGCACTTTAAATATTTGTCTCCTGCCTTTTTTGGTTGCTTGTCCCGATAACAAGTTGATTAGATATTAACATCGACTTATCGGATTAACGATAAGCGATAACTTTAATATGTGAATTTTTAGAACTTTTAAATATTCATTACAAATCCAAAAACCCTAAAAATAAGCACAAAAATAGCAGCTAAATCTGACCGAAAAAACGTTGATTTAACTGCTGTATCTCTTGATTGGACAATATTTCAATCAAATAAGACGACAAATAGTTTTGTCTATATTGTACCTAAATTTTAACTATTTTGCAAGTATTATTTGAGACAGCCTAATGTTCTCCAAGAATACTAGACCAAGCTTTTTGGTAGTCACTATCCGTTCCACCAATGGCAAACTTGTAGATTGTATCGCCAGGTCCATTTTTAGCCCAATAACTATCAACCATTTCACCACTTACGGAGACATTACGGCCATTGACCGATACCGTTGCTGGCTTAAGGCCTGTCGACTTGAGCACACTTGCCTTAATGGCGCTTGAATCTATATTAAACTTATCTCCCGTTTTGAAAATACCTGGATTAGCATTATAGATGGCTGAAGTCAAACGAGCCATATATTGGGCATTGTAAGTGTAACCCGTTTTAGAATTGGTAGGTGCATTGTCATCATAACCAGCCCAACCCCCAAGGGTAATGCCAGGCGTCGACACAACCAACCAAGCATCAGCAAAGTTATCAGTCGTCCCTGTTTTACCCATCCAGTCAGCTGAGGCCGCTGCACCATTGACATTTTTCAACTCCGAATAAAATTGGGTTGTCGCTCCCTTAACCACAACTTCTTTAAGTAAGTTATCCATAATGCTAGCCGTAGCCCTTGTAAAGACCTGAACCCCTTTAGATTTATGTTGATAAATAACCTCACCAGTGCTATCAGTAATACTATCAATCATATAACCTTTTTCATAAACACCGCCATTTGAAAGCATTTGATAGGCGTTTACCTGCTGAGCAACAGTAATTTCAATCCCACCACCAAGGGGCAGACTCTCAATATTGTAGTTAGCAATCTTATATCCCATCTTGGTCATATAGCCCTCAACGTCAACATCATGATGTTGAAGCATTTGATAGGTCCAAAAGGCAGGAATATTCCACGACGTATTAAGCGCCTCTTGCAAATTCATCATGGCCGTTCCCTTATCGCCATCATGAAGAATCGGTGTCCCACCTGTAAAATTAGTTGGATAATTTGAAAGGATACTTGAGCTACCCATTAAACCTTGGTCAATGGCAATTCCATAAGCAATAATAGGCTTAATAGAAGATCCAGGAGAACGAGCAGTATCAAAGGCATGGTTATTCTGGTTATTCTCATAATTACGACCACCAACAAATCCTAAAATCGCTCCAGTCGCATTGTCCATGAGTACATTTCCAACTTCGACCCCGTTATTTCCACCCTGATCAAGTAGATCTCCATATTGGTTCGCAGTATCTTGCATCGCATGGTAGACAGCATTGTCAATTGTTGTCTTAACATGATAACCACCTGTTTGTAGCTCTCGGAGAGCCATCTCACGGTAGGCTTCCTTTGTCTTATCATTTTTCAAATCTTGACTTGATACCTTGTCACGCTTCACCAAATAATCATACATGATATCTTGAGCTTCAGACATGACTGAATAGTACAAATAGTCATGACTGACAGCTTCTGGATTCTCACCAGCCTTGAAATCTTTAGTAACGTCATAACTCTTATAACTTTCGTATTGTGACTTATCTAGGTAACCGCCTCGATAGAGATTGTAGAGCACATCTTTCTGACGTGCCAAGCCATAGGAAAGATCTTTTTCATTTTTTAGTTGACCATCCGCAGTATAGGGTGAATAGACAATCGGGCTCTGTGGTAAACCTGCCAGATAAGCTGCCTGAGGAACTGTCAAATCTGCAGCAGAGACCCCAAAGATCCCTTGTGCAGCCTCTTCGATACCAGCAATATTTTTCCCCTTGTTGTTACGACCAAAAGGAGAAACATTCAGATAATCAGTTAAAATTTCATTTTTCGAAGCATGACGTTCCAGTTGTAGTGCATAGATAATCTCTGCCGCTTTACGTTTAAATGTTGGAGTATCTCCTGTAACCTGTTGTTTTATCAACTGCTGTGTTAGGGTTGAACCACCACTAGAGGAACCTACCCCCAAGACTGAGGATACCAAGGCTCTAAAGACAGCTTTTGGTACAACCCCCTTATGCTTATTGAAATTTTCATCCTCAGTAGCAATAATGGCATTTTTAACATTATTAGAAATTGCATCACTTTCAATAGGAGTTCTAAGCAGGTCCGTATCAATATCAGCAATCTTTTTAGAATCAGAATAACTCATCGAAGACACCAAACTAACCTCGCCAATCTGATTCAACAAGGTTTTATCCTTAATCAATGGAACAGACTGTATCTGACTGCCCAGATAACCCAAGCCAAGCCCAGCACCAAACAAGGTTAAGACGATAATGACCACATAAAAGAAATCAGACAAGAGCTTTAATGTCTTTAAAAAAACATCAGCCATGTCTAAGACTGTCACTCTGTCTTCAGGCGACTTCTCCGCTTGCTTACGATTCCACTTAGATCTAATTCCAGCCTTCCTTACTTTCAAAGATTTATCTCTTTTTTTAAAATTGAGGCCGGCAAACTTTTCACGAAAAACCTTCCCTAACCGTCTAAAATAATTTATTATTTTTTCAAAATTCATAGAAATACCTCAAGGCCTATTATAGCAAACTTTGACAAAGCTTGCATAGGGTTGCTTTCTTTTGGTATAATGGTGCAGAATATACTTTACTGGAGAATATCATGACAATTTTTGAAGAACTAAAAGCACGTGGCTTGATTTTTCAAACCACAGATGAAGAAGCCCTTGTAAAAGCCTTTGAAGAAGGACCAGTCTCATTCTACACCGGTTATGACCCAACAGCAGACAGTCTCCACCTTGGACACCTCGTCGCTATCCTTACTAGTCGTCGCCTTCAATTGGCTGGCCACAAACCTTACGCCCTCGTTGGGGGTGCGACAGGTTTGATTGGTGACCCATCATTTAAAGATGCTGAGCGTAGCCTCCAAACCAAAGAAACCGTTGAAGGTTGGGTAGAAAAAATCCAAGGCCAACTCTCTCGCTTCCTTGATTTTGAAAATGGTGATAACAAAGCCGTTATGGTCAATAACTATGACTGGTTTGGTTCAGTTAGTTTCATCGATTTCTTGCGTGATGTCGGTAAATACTTCACAGTTAACTACATGATGAGCAAGGAATCTGTTAAGAAACGTATCGAAACAGGTATCTCTTACACTGAGTTCGCTTACCAAATTATGCAAGGTTACGACTTCTATGAACTCAATGCTAAATATGGCGTAACTCTACAAATTGGTGGTTCTGACCAATGGGGTAACATGACAGCAGGTACTGAGCTCTTGCGTCGTAAAGCGGACAAATCTGGACACGTAATCACAGTTCCACTTATCACAGATTCAACTGGTAAAAAATTCGGCAAATCTGAAGGCAACGCTGTCTGGCTTGACGCTACTAAGACAACACCTTACGAAATGTACCAATTCTGGCTTAACGTTATGGACGATGATGCCGTTCGTTTCTTGAAAATTTTCACTTTCTTATCACTTGAAGAAATCGAAGAAATCGGTAAAGAATTTGACCAAGCTCGTCACCAACGTTTAGCACAAAAGGTTCTGGCTCGCGAAGTTGTTACTTTGGTTCACGGTAAAGAAGCCTATGAACAAGCTGTTCACATCACCGAACAACTCTTCGCTGGTAACCTTAAAGCCCTCTCAGCACGTGACCTTAAAGTTGCCCTCAATGGTGTCCCAACCTATGAGATTTCAGCAGATGAAAATCTTAACATTATTGAACTTCTCGTCAATGCTAAAATTTCACCATCTAAACGTCAAGCACGTGAAGACGTGCAAAACGGTGCTATCTATATCAACGGTGAACGCGTGCAAGACTTGGATTACACTCTTTCAGATACCGATAAGATTGACAATGAAATCACTGTTATCCGTCGCGGTAAGAAGAAAAACTTTGTTTTAACTTACTAATTTATGACCATTCTCACTCCCTAGTGGAGTGAATTTTTTTTTACACACAAAGCCATAAGCTTAACACCTAACCACTTTCTTAAGAACACAAAAAACCAGCACTAGGCTGGTTTTTGAGACTATCACATTAGTTATAGATTTTGAATGCATCATCGTCGTTTTGACCAACGAATGGCATTGCTTTACGCAATTCAGCACCAACTTTTTCGATTTCAAGGTTAGCAGCTTCTTCACGGTAAGCAGTAAGTTTTGGACGTCCAGCTTTGTAGTCGTTAACGAAGTCATTAGCGAATTTACCATTTTGGATATCAGCAAGAACTGCTTTCATGTTTTCTTTAACTTGTTCAGTGATAACACGTGGACCTGATACATAGTCACCGAATTCAGCAGTGTTAGAAATTGATTGACGCATTTTCTTGAATCCACCTTCGTAAATCAAGTCAACGATTAATTTCATTTCGTGAAGTACTTCAAAGTAAGCCAATTCTGGTGCATATCCAGCTTCAGTCAAGACTTCAAAACCAGTTTCGATAAGGGCAGTCAAACCACCACAAAGAACTGCTTGTTCACCAAACAAATCTTCTTCAGTTTCTTCTTTGTATGTTGTTTCAAGAAGACCTACACGTGCTGCACCAATACCTTTACACCAGTCCATAGCGATGTCTTTAGCGTTACCTGTGGCATCTTGGTATACTGCGTAAAGGGCAGGTACACCAAAACCTTCTTCAAATGTACGACGTACCAAGTGACCTGGTCCTTTAGGTGCACACATAAATACATCAACATCTGCTGGTACTTTAATAAATTCAAAGTGGATGTTGAAACCGTGAGCAAAACCAACAGCGTTACCAGCTTCAAGATTTGGAGCGATTTCTGCTTCGTAAAGTTCTTGTTGGATTTCGTCTGGAGCCAAAATCATGATAACATCAGCCAATTTAGTTGCTTCTGCTACTGTGTAAGTATCAAAACCATCTTCTTTAGCTTTATCAAATGATTTACCTGGACGAACACCGATGATAACATCGTGACCTGTATCACGCAAGTTTTGTGAGTGAGCGTGACCTTGTGAACCGTAACCGATAACGGCGATTTTTTTACCATCAAGTGCTGGTACTTTTACGTCTTTTTCATATTCCATTTGAACTGCCATAGTAGTATATCTCTTTTCTAAAATAATATTTAATTGCCTTTTTAAGGCTAGGTTAACAAATTTATAATGGATTTTTTAATCACGGGTAAATCCAGTAGCACCCGTACGAGCAATATTCTTGATACCGTAAGGTCGAATAACTCGTAGAAGCGCCTCACTCTTTTCAGCATCTCCAGTCATCTGGATAGTGATAGAGCTTGGTGCAACATCCACCACCGAAGCACGGAAAGGTTGAATGATTGCCAAGATTTCAGCACGTTTAGAAGTTGGTGCCGACACCTTAACCAAGATAACCTCACGTTCCAAGTGGGGTACATCAGTGATGTCACGAATGCGAATCACATCAATCTGACGATTAAGCTGTTTAATAATCTGCTCAACCTCATTATGAGAATTCACATCAATGATAATTGTAATACGTGAAACATCAGGATTTTCCGTTGCTCCAACGGAAATACTCTCAATATTGACCTGACGGCGTGAAAGCACTCCAGTGAAACGGTTAAGAACACCTGATCGGTTCTGAAGTTTAGCTGTTAACATTCTACGCATTGAACTTCACCCCCAACATTTCATGATTACTCTTACCAGCTGGAACAATTGGCAAAACATGCTCTTTACGAGAAATATCAACCTCGATGAACATTGGTACATCCTCTTTGATAACTTCCAAATCCTGATCAATCGTTTCTGGATTATCAAACTTATAAGACTTAATCCCATAAGCTTGAGCCATCAGTTGAAAATCAGGGAGAGCATTAAAGACAGACTCTGATGTACGCCCTTCGTAGAAGGACTCTTGCCATTGACGTACCATACCAAGTGAGTGGTTATTCAACATAACAACCTTGATTGACACCTTGTAAATATTTAAAATAGCCAATTCTTGGTTCGTCATTTGGAAACCACCATCACCAACAAAGAGGATAACTTCTTTATCAGGATTAGCAATTTTAGCACCAATTGCTGCTGGAACACCAAATCCCATAGTTCCAAGGCCACCTGATGTCACCAATTGACGCTCATTTTGATATGGATAATACTGAGCTGTCCACATTTGATGTTGCCCAACGTCAGTGACAACAACTGCATCACCATCGGTCAATTCACCGATACGCTCGATAACCGCCTGAGGCTGTACCATACGTTCTTTCTTATCGTAAGAACGTACACGCTCTTTATCTTTTTTGACTTTTTCAATCCATTTTTCAGTGTTATTCTTAACCACTGGTTCTGCTAAGAGCATTTCAAGAGCTTGCTTGGCATCACCAACAACTGGCAAATCTACCGCAATAATCTTGCCAATCTCAGCCGGATCCACATCAATATGAACAACCTTTGCATTCTTAGCAAATGTTTTTGGATTACCTGTCAAGCGGTCATCAAAACGACAACCTATGGCAATCATAAAGTCAGCATCAGTCATAGCAATATTAGCTGCATACGAACCGTGCATACCACCCATACCCAAAAAGAGGGGATGACTAGTAGCAATTGTTCCCTGACCTAGAAGACTTGTAACAACAGGAATTTGGTAGCGTTCTGCAAAAGCAACTAGCTCCTTAGCAGATTCAGAATAAGCCACTCCACCTCCAGCTACAATAACCGGCTTCTTAGCTTTACCCAACTGTTTCAAGATTTTATTAATTTGCATCTCGTTTGGTCTTAGCGTCGGTTGGTAACTTGGAAGATTGATTTCAGGATCGTTGATGAAGGTAGTTTCCTTAGCTACAACATCTTTTGGAAGGTCTATAACAACCGGACCAGGACGCCCTGTCGTTGCGATATGAACCGCTTCTCGAATAATACGAGGAATATCAGCCGTATCACGAATCTGGTAGTTGTATTTGGTAATTGGCATGGTAATTCCGACAATGTCAGCTTCTTGGAAGGCATCCTTACCAATACCTGATGTTGCTACCTGACCCGTAAAGACCAGAAGAGGTACACTATCACTCATAGCATCTGCAATCCCAGTAATAGCATTCGTTGCACCGGGACCACTCGTTACAAGAGCAACACCAAGTTTCCCAGTTGATTTAGCATAACCTTCAGCTTCATGCAGGCTTCCTTGCTCATGACGAGACAAAATATGATTAATCTCTTCATTTTTGTAAATAGCATCATACAAAGGAAGAACCGCTCCGCCAGGATACCCAAAAATGGTTGAAATCCCAAGTTCGAGAAGTGTATCAAGAATCAAATCAGCACCAGAGCGTGCTTCTTCAAGTTCAATTTTCTCCACATGGACCTCCTTTAGCAATTGTTTTTTTCGAATTATCTAAAAATTCAAAACCTTGTATACTATACTAACATTTTTAACTAAATTTGCAAGGGTTTCAGAGAAAAATATCACAAACTCTTCGGAAATAATATTCTTAGTTTTTTTCTTGTGCCTGACGTTCTGCTTTACGTTCTTCAAATTCTTCATTACTCATAAGAGTTCCTCCGATATTAGCTGATTTAGCAAAAGCAGTGTAACGGCGTAACCAGCCACTTGAGATCTTAGATTTGAAAGGCTTCAAGTGCTTACGGCGTGCTTCAAGTGTCACATCATCAACGAGCAAATCAAGGGTACGATTCGGAAGATCAATCACAATTTCATCCCCATCTTCAATCAGAGCTATATTGCCTCCTTCCGCAGCTTCTGGAGATACGTGACCAATAGCAATACCACGAGTTGCTCCTGAGAAACGACCATCAGTAATCAGAGCAACATCCTTGCCAAGACCGCGGCCTACAATCTTAGAGGTTGGCGCTAACATCTCTGGCATACCAGGACCACCCTGAGGACCCTCGTAACGAATGACAACAACATGGCCCTTCTTAACTGTTCCATTATCAATCAATTCAAGAGCTTGAGCTTGTGAATCGCAACAAATAGCCTTACCACGGAAAGTTTTAACGGATGGATCTACACCACCAACCTTGATAACAGACCCATCCTGAGCAATATTTCCATAAAGGATAGACAAACCGCCAACCGGTGAAATAGGTTGCTCGATTGGATGGATAATTTCTTCATTTTTGATTTTAGCACCAGCTACATTTTCTTTTAAGGTTTTACCAGTAACCGTAATACGATCACCCTTAATGGCACCTTTCTTGATCAACTGATTAATAATGGCTGGAACACCACCTGCTTCATGTACATCATGCATGGTATAGATGCTGGAGGGAGCAATTTTAGAGAGATAAGGTGTCTTCTTAGCAATATCATTAATGTCCTTAAGGTCATAGTCAATACCAGCCTCACGCGCAATAGCAAGGGTATGAAGAACGGTATTGGTTGAACCACCCATAGCCATATCTAGAGCAAAAGCATCATCGATGGCTTCTTTGGTCACAATATCACGTGGGCGAACATTATTTTTGATGTTATCCATTAATTTTGTGACTGCTTGACGAACCAATTCACGACGTTCGTCTGAAACAGCTAGGATAGTACCGTTACCTGGAGGGGCAAGACCCAAAACTTCCATTAAACAGTTCATTGAGTTAGCAGTAAACATTCCTGAACATGAACCACAAGTTGGACAGGCATTTTTCTCTAAATAATCAAGCTTTTCCTTGCTCATATCTCCAGACTGGTAAGTACCTACAGCTTCAAACAAGCTTGATAAAGTAGCCTGATGACCAGTCATATCAACGCCACCCTTCATAGGTCCACCTGAATAGAATACCGCCGGCACATTAGTACGCATGGCTGCAAAATTATTCCTGGTGTAATCTTATCACAGTTTGGGATATAGAACACACCGTCAAACCAGTTGGCATTAATAACGGTTTCTGCAGCATCAGCAATTAATTCTCGTGAAGGGAGGCTGTAACGCATCCCAATATGTCCCATGGCAATCCCGTCATCCACACCAATAGTATTAAACTCAAAAGGAATACCACCAGCTTCACGGATAGCCTCCTTGGCAATATCCGCTAATTCACGTAGGTGGACATGTCCTGGAACAATATCAATATGAGAATTACAAATAGCAATAAAGGGCTTTTGCATATCCTTAGAAGATTTAACCTGTCCAGTCGCATACAAAAGGCCACGTGCTGGTGCTTTATCAACACCAACTTTGATCATATCACTTCTCATGATCTTACCTTCAATCTATAAAATTTCTTACAACATATGTTACCACTTTGGAAGGTAATATCAATGAATTTTCGGAATATTTCTGTAATTCCAAAAAATGACTTTTTAGTATCGAAACTATTTAAACAAAAAAGGAAGCCCTAAGACTTCCAAAATGATTATTTTTAAATTATTCAACGCTAAAGATATATGGGTACACAGGTTGGTCCCCTTGGAAGATTTCAACTTCGATATCTTCATGAATCTCTTCCAATTTTTCAGCGAGCGCTTGTGCTTGTTCTTGATTGCCTTCTTCGCCGACGTAAATCATAACAATTTCGCTGTCTTCGTCAATCATCTTTTCAAAGGTATCAAGAAGGGCTTGATCCATATCTGGTGTAGATACAAGAATCTTACCGTCTACCATACCAAGGATATCATTTTCATGAATTTCAAGGCCGTCAATAGTTGTGTCACGTACTGCCAAAGTCACGCTACCACTTGTTACATCCGAAAGACTAACTGTCATAGCTTCAACATTAGCTTCGATACTTTGGTTTGGATCGAAAGCAAGCAAGCTTCTAAAGCCTTGTGGAACTGTACGTGTTTCAACAACAGCCGCATTAACATCCACTACTTCAGTTGCTGATTGTGCTGCCATAAAGATGTTTTTATTATTTGGCAAGATGATAACATTCTTGGCATTAACCTGCTCAATAGCCTTAACGATATCCTCCGTTGATGGGTTCATTGTTTGACCACCTGAAATCACATAGTCAACTCCTTGTGATTTAAAGATATCTGCAAGTCCATCTCCGGCAACAACTGCAATAAAGGCAAAGTCTTTAGGAGCAGAAGGCGAAGCTTTGAATGGCTGCTGTTTTTTGAACTTGTGCATCGTGTTGATTACGCATGTTTTCAACCTTAACTTTGACAAGAGCACCATATTTAAGGCCTTCTTGCATGACAAGACCCGGATCCTCTGTATGGACGTGAACTTTTACAATTTCATCGTCGTTAACAACAAGGAGAGAATCCCCAAGATTACTCAAGTAATTTTGAAACTCCTCATAGTCAAAGTCTTTCACATAAGTTGGACCTTGTTTGAGACCAATCATGATTTCCGTACAGTATCCGAAGGTAATATCTTCTGTTGCAACATGACCTGCAACTGCCTTATGATGTTCTGCATTGATCATCTCTGTCATAGTAGCAGGTGTCGCTTGGAAGTCCTCTGAAGCGATATACTCACCTGTTAGGGCTGACAAGAAACCTTCATAAATGAAGACTAAACCTTGACCACCTGAGTCTACTACACCAACTTCTTTCAATACTGGAAGCATCTCTGGTGTCTTAGCCAAAGCGGCCTTAGCTCCATCAAGAGCTGCACGCATAACCTCAACAGCATCATTAGTAGACTCAGCTTTCTTAATCGCTGCTGAAGCTGCACCACGTGATACTGTAAGGATTGTTCCTTCGACAGGTTTCATAACAGCTTTATACGCAACTTCAACACCTGATTGGAAGGCGTGAGCTAGATCTTGGCCGTCAAGTTCCGTTTTATCCTTGATGCTTTGACAAAAACCACGAAACAATTGTGACGTAATAACACCTGAGTTACCACGGGCACCCATCAAGAGACCTTTAGACAAAATCTGACCAACTTCACCAACTGTTGAAGCTGTTTGATCTGCGACAGCTTTGGATCCATTATCCATAGTCATTCCCATGTTAGTTCCAGTATCTCCATCTGGTACTGGGAAGACATTGAGTGAATTCACATATTCTGCTTGCTTACCTAGACGCGTTGCTGCTGCTTGGACCATCTCCTGAAGTAAGCTTGTTGTAATTTTAGACACTAGTTTTCTCCTGCGACTTTGATATTTTGAACGTAAACATTTACTGCCTCTGTCTTGATACCGAGTTGATTCTCAAGATTAAATTTCACACGTTCTTGAATATTTTTTGAAACCTCACTAATCTTAACACCATAACTCATAACAGTGTAGACATCCACAGCGATACCTGCATCAGTAGATTTCACGACAACTCCTTTTGCGTAGTTTTCTTTTCCAAGAAGTGCTTGAAAATTATCTCGGATAGCACTCTTACTTGCCATACCGACAACGCCAAAAATTTCTGTTGCTGAACCGCCAACTACTGTTGCGATGACATCATCTGACAATTCGATTTGACCATCTTTTGTATTGATTTTTACAGTCATAATTACTACCTCAAAAAGTTTTTATCAGTTTATTCTATCATATTCGAGACTACTTGTAAAAAATAAGAAGAAGATACCTTTTAAATAAAAGCATCTCCCCATCATGTTACTATCTAAACTGTCTCTTTGCTAGATAATGACGATACATCACGTAGAGAAAGATCGCACGCCATATATTATCAACAACCGTTGCAATCCAGACACCTGCAAGGCCCATTCTCAAACTCACTCCTAGGAAGTAGCCTGAGAAAATTCGGATTAGCCACATCCCAATAGTCGTTGCGTAAAAAGGTATCTTGGCCTTCCCAAGACCTTGCCAGGCTGCTGTGAAGACTAAAGTCGCCGAAGTTACGGGATTTCCTAGGAATGAATAAAGAATAACGACCTGACTAGCAGCAATAGCTACTTTGTTATCTGTAAAGAAACTTGACAAGCCCTGGCCAAAAAGTAAGATGCTTCCAGAAACCAAAACCATCAAGAAAGTTGAAATCCAGTAAGACTCTCGTATAATACGCTTCATCTGCGCCGTATCCCCTCGCCCCAAACTATTGGCAACCAAGATAACCGTGGCTGTAGCCACCCCCATACCTGGCATATAGTTAAACTGGGTGAAATTTTCACCAATGGCATTACCACCAACAACTGCTGTACCAAAGGTAACGATGATGGCCACTATAACAACATCCCCTGCACGCATCATTAACCGCTCACCTGCTGCTGGTAGAACAATTCCCAACAACTCCTTGTTAAAAGGTTTGGTAACTTCAAACTGTTTCACATCCAATTTCATTGCAGTCCATAATATGACTGTCCCAACTAGGCGAGAAAAAACCGTAGCTGTAGCTACCCCAATAATCCCCCAATGTCCAACAAAAATAGCCAAAGAAGATAGAAGAGCGTTAAGAAGATTGGTCAAAAGACTGACGACCATGGAAATACGAGGACGTCCCTTGGCTCGTAGTATGTTACCAAAGGTAGTCATCAAAGCCAGAAAGATCACACCTCCACCGACTATAGCCAAATAGAGGCTGCCAGCCTGAGTCACAGATTGCTCAGTTCCCAGAAGATTAAGAATGTCTCCACCAAAAAAAATGGAGAGTAGACCCAAGACGATACTAAGAGCAAGAGTAATAATAATAGCATCCCAGATATCCCTGTTAGTCGCTTTAACGTCTCCTTTTCCTAGGCTTCTAGCAATGACACTAGCACTCGAAGCCCCCAGCGCAATGAAGATAGCCTGATAAATCGTAATGATATTATTGGCCACGGAAACCCCCGATATAGCAACAATACCAACCTGAGCTACTAGATAAGAATCGACAATCCCCATCAACATTTGTAAGAGGTTCTCAGCCATAGCCGGTAAGGCTATGTTTAAAATTTTCTTTGTTTCTGTCATAATATTTTCTTTTATATTGATAAAAATAGGGCTGATTTCTCAGCTCCTATTTTTTTCTTATACACCAAGATAGTTCTCAACTGCTTTCTGCATATCAGCTGCAGCAACAACTGTTTTATGGCGAACTTCTGCACGTTCAAGTCCATCTACAGCAGCTGGGATATCTACTCCTGAAAGTTGGTGCAAGTCTTCTACCGCCTTGAAGTCATCACCACTATCTTTACCAGTAACAGCTGAAACCGCTACACGTGGGAACTTGTATGGACTAGCTGTTGAAGCGATAACTGTTGGTGTGTGATCATCTGTCTTTTGAACGTATGCTTCGTAAACAGCTGAGGCAACCGCTGTGTGAGGATCTTCAATATATTTGTCTTCTTCATAAACACGTTTGATTTCAGCAGCTGTTTCATCCTCAGTTGCAAATCCCGCTGCAAACAAATCAAGGATACCTTTATCTGCATCAGCCAAAGTGTACTCACCTTTAGTCACAAGCGCATCCATAAGCTCTTTAGTCTTAACCGCATCATTACCAAGGAGATGGAAAATCAAGCGTTCTAGGTTAGAAGATACCAAAATGTCCATAGAAGGACTTGTCGTTACCTTGAAGTCACGTTTCTTGTCATAAGTACCTGTTGCAAAGAAGTCTGTAAGGACATTATTTTCGTTAGAAGCACAGATTATTTTACCAACTGGAACACCAATTTGACCTGCATAGTAAGCCGCCAAGATGTTACCAAAGTTTCCTGTTGGTACTGTGAAGTTAACCTTATCCCCATTTTGATATGACCTGCCTTCACCAACTGCGCATAGGCATACACATAGTAAACCACTTGTGGTACCAAACGACCAATGTTCATTGAGTTAGCTGATGAGAATTGCATATGATGAGTCAACAATTTCTCACGCAAATCAACATCGTTAAACATACGTTTCACATTTGTTTGGGCATCATCAAAGTTACCATCAATTGCAATAACATGAGTATTAGCACCTGCTTGAGTTGTCATTTGCAATTCTTGGATTTTTGAAACGCCATCTTTTGGATAAAAGACAATAATTTCAGCTTTCAGGGACATCTGCAAAACCAGCCATGGCAGCTTTACCAGTATCCCCTGATGTCGCTGTCAAAATAACAATCTTGTTATCAACACCTTGTTTCTTAGCTGATGTTGTTAGCAAATAGGGCAATATTGAAAGCGCCATATCTTTGAAAGCAATAGTAGAACCATGAAAAAGCTCAAGGTTGTAATGGTTTTGAAGTTTGACCACTGGAGCAATGGCAGCTGTATCAAACTTATCATCATAAGCATTTGTGATACAGTAATCCAATTCTTCTTCAGTAAAATCATCCAAGAAAGCAGACAAAACTAATTTAGCAACTTCTTGGTAAGAAGCATCTTTCAAGTGATCAAAGTCTAAAGTAACTTCAGGTGTTGTCAGTGGAGTGAACAAGCCACCATCTGTTGCCAATCCTTGAAGAATAGCCTGACTAGCTGTTACTTTATTGTTTTCGTCACGTGTTGATTGGTATACAAGTGTCATGGTAAATCCTCTTTTTTGATAGTCTTTGACTCTATTGTAGCATAATTGTCAGAAAATTTCTACACATATTGTAACTTGTGAGAGAATCATTCGGATTTCACTTGTTTAATTTCATTTAAATATCGGAAAAAATCCGGAATTTCTATCCCAGATTTTCTTTTAAAATTTATCTTTGGTATCATTCTTAGTTGAAAAATTGATATCTTTTGATTTACCCTTACCACACTATTCTTTGAAGTTACTGTGTCCCTTGATTCTTTTAATTTTTAACCAGGATTGAAATAAACAGTTACCATCCTATCAACATTAAATCTCTTTAAACTTATTAGTCGCTCTATTCCCTTCATATGGAGACCCTTGATGACCTCATTTCCTGAGGATTGAGAAGATGCACTGTGACATTCAAACCAAGTCCTTCTTCTTTTGTCATAGAACTCTCTTTATTTTACCGTAAGGTTATTATAACAATTTTTTAAAGTGTTTTCTATCTTATTCAGGAAAGCCCTTTATTTTTAATTTGGATAAGCACTCTAATATAGTAGCCTTTAGCCTAAAGTAGCCCTCATAGAGCTACTTTAGGCTATCACTTAACCTTTGTAGTCAAAGGCAACTTCGACAATTTCTTTCAATTCTGAAATAAGATGTTCTTTGGGATTAGCAAGTTGTACCTTGGTCTTCGTACGCATGCTCTGCCAAAGTATAGACAGTGTCTTGAAGAAGTTTCTTTGTAACCCCTTGGCCTTTCCAGTTCATGTTGATACCCACAGCAACACCCAATTCGTAAACTTTTTGTGCCAAAACTTCAACCAATTCAGCATCTGATTGTTTATCAATACCCCATCCCATAAAACGAGCAATGTCTGCGTAATCCTTGTCTGCACGGAAGTAATCATCTTTAGGGAACATAGCATGTTTTTGAGGATTACGACCATTGTAACGGATTACGTGAGGCATCAAAATCGCATTGGTACGTCCGTGTGGAATGTCAAACATAGGACCGACCTTGTGAGCTAGTGAGTGGTTGATACCAAGGAAAGGCATTGGCAAAGGCCATACCAGCCATTGTAGACGCATTATGCATCTTTTCACGTGATTCTTCATCAGCAAAGTGGTAAGAATGTTCGAGATTTTCAAAAACAAGTTTAATCGCTTGAAGTGAGAGGCCACGTGTATAGTCGCTAGCCATTACTGATACGTAAGACTCAATAGCGTGCGTCAAAACGGTCCATACCTGTATCCGCTGTAATACTAGCAGGCACACTTATTACTAAAGCAGGGTCAACGATGGCCATATCTGGAGTCAAAGCGTAATCTGCCAATGGATACTTGATGTGAGTTTCACTATCAGTGATAACCGCAAATGACGTCACTTCTGAGCCTGTCCCTGAAGTTGTTGGGATACAGATGAATTGTGTCTTCTGAGCGTAAGGAATCTTGTAGGTACGTTTACGGATATCCAAGAATTTTTGTTTAGCGCCGAAGAAGCTTACATCTGGGTATTCAAAGAACATCCAGATAGCCTTAGCAGCATCTATTGCAGAACCACCACCAAGAGCGATAATCACATCTGGTTGGATGTCTACAAAACGTTCCAACCCTTTATAAACTGTATTGTAGATGGATTTGGCTCAACATCTGAGAAAACATCTACTGCTGGTCTATGGCGGTTAAGTTCCAATTGCGTTTAACCAAGTCAGCGTAACCAAACTGAACCATACCAGGGTCACAAACCAACATCACCCGGTCAGCTTCAATGTGACGCAAGTAAGTTATTGAAGCTTTTTCGAAGAAGATTTTTGTTGGGACACGAAACCATTGCATGTTATTGCGACGCTTTGACAATGTCTTGACATTCAAGAGATCAAATGAGCTAACATTGTGTAAAATTGAGTTATGACCGTGTGAACCACAACCAAGAGTTAATGATGGAATCATGTTGTTATAGATATTACCAATGCCACCTTCAGCCGATGGACTATTCACCAAGACACGGCAAGCTTTCATACAGATACCGTATTGGAGTTGGAGCTCTTCATTTTCAGTGTGAATAACAGCTGTATGTCCAATACCTCCCAAATTGAGCACGCCTTCTACTTTTTGAATCCATCTTCAACGCCATCAGATTTGATAAGGGCAAGTACTGGAGACAATTTTTCCAAGGCAAGTGGGTGTTCCATTGTTGCATCTGGAATTTCTGCCAAAATCATTTTTGTTCCTTCAGGTACTTTAAGACCAGCTTTTTCAGCAATTTCGATAGCTGAGTGACCTACAATAGCGCTGTTTACAGCTATACGTGCTTCATTAAGAACTACTTTTTCCAATTTAGCAATATCAGCTTTTTTAGAAATAATGACACATTGATGTGCTTCAAATTCAGCCTTAACTTCATCATAAATAGCTGCGTCAACGATAGCTGCTTGTTCAGAAGAACAAATCATACCATTGTCAAAAAGTTTTTGAAACAATGATATCATTGACAGCACACTTAACTTTAGCATCAGCAGCAATATAAGATGGGACATTCCCAGCGCCTACACCAAGAGCAGGTTTAACCAGTTGAATAAGCTGCCTTAACCATACCAGGCCTACCAGTCGCAAGTACTGTGGCAATCTTAGGATGGTTCATCAAAAGACCAGTTGCTTCGATAGATGGCTCTTCAATCCACTGAATACAGTTCTTAGGTGCACCGCTTCAATAGCTGCATTACGGACGATACGAGCTGCCCTCTGTAGATGATTTTTGAGCTGATGGGTGGAAGGCAAAGACAATAGAGTTGCGAGTCTAAAGAGCGATAAGGGCTTTGAAAATCGTTGTTGAGGTTGGGTTAGTTGTTGGTGTCACCCCACAGATAACGCCTACTGGCTTGTCATATTTAATACTATTCCAAATGTATTCAGAAGCATACATGTTTTTGATGGCTTTATCTTCATAAATACCACGGCCTGTTTCATCAACAGCCAATTTTGCCAAATACATATGTTTATCTAGAGCAGCAATCGCAGCTTGGTGAACAATGTGGTCCACTTGCTCCTGCGTAAAGTTAGCCATGGCATCGAGGGCTTCAATACCTTTTGTTGCCAATTCATCTATTACTGTTTGAACATATTTAGTTTGTTTAGTCATATGAAACTCCTTTGAATGCTTGTTAAAAACTTCACAAGTTTTAACACAAATCTATTATAGTGTTTATACATATTATATAAACCCTTACATGGATAAAAATAAAGAAATCCGTCCATTTTGGACAGATTTCATCACTTTTTACCAAATAATAACACGATCTTCTGGGGCACGCCACATGCCGTCTCCCTCTTTGACGTCAAATTCTTTGTGAAATTCGTCGAAGTTGGTCACGATAACATTGGTACGCCATTTAGCTGGGGCATGAACATCCACGCTAGCCAACATTTGCATGTATTCTTCACGTGCCTTCGTACGCCAAATCGTCGCAAAGTTGATAAAGAATTCTCGAACCGAAAAATCTTCATCACGTTTAGCTGCTTCTAAGGCACACGCCACACCACCAAGGTCTGCCACATTCTCAGAAACAGTCAGTTTGCCGTTGACCTTAGCACCATAAGAATCCAAGCCCTCAAACTGGTCCACAATTTTATCAGTACGTTCTTTAAAGGCTGCGTAATCGTCTTCAGTCCACCAGTTCTTAAGACTACCGTTTTCATCGAAGGAAGCACCATTAGTATCAAAGGCATGGGAAATCTCGTGAGCAATTACAGCCCCAATACCACCATAGTTGGCTGATGAGCTTTGCGCAATATCATAAAAAGGTGCTTGCAGGATAGCTGCCGGGAAAACAATTTGGTTCTGCTGTGGATCATAGTAAGCATTAACCATGTGGGCAGGCATGTGCCACTCACTACGATCAACAGGTTTATTCCACTTGCTCCAGCTATGAGCAATTGAAATTTCAACTAACTTCTGTGCATTCTCAACCAGTGACAAGTTCTCATCAATAATCTTCTTGTCATAGGTCTCTGGCAATTTTTCTGGATAACCGATATGAGGTGTGATGACATTCAGCTTCGTTATAGCTTTTTCGCGCGTCTCAGGAGCCAACCAATCCGCTGTTTGAAGGCGTGATTTATAAACGTCAATCATAGTTGCTACTTTGGCTTCGACGTCTGCCTTGGCTTCTGGCGAGAATTTCTCACCTGCATACCAAAGTCCTAGAGCCTGATTGTAAGGTCCTTGTGCCAAGTAGAAAGCTGCTTTTTTCTTATCCATAGCTTGTGGTGTTCCTGAAAGCGCACGGCTATATTTTCCAGATAGAACACGAAGTTCGTCTGTCAAATAGGCATTCCATGATGTTGTAGCATCGATAAGTAGGACCGCCTTTAGTAACTCCCAATTTGCTTCTGAGTAATATTCCGCCGCGAATTCTGTCCAGAAGCTCTCTTCAGAGACGATAACCTTGTCAGGGACTTGTCCCAAGATTTCTGTGAAGATACTATCAAGTGGGAGTTCAGGCGCCAGCTTGGTGAAATCTGCCCAATCATATGGGTGGTAGAGTTCTACATACTCTGAAGATTCTTCGTGCGAAAGGACATACTTAGCCAACTTAGCATCAAGGTCAATAACCTTATCCAAGAGGTCTTTGATTTCCTCAGCTGTAAAGCCATATTTCCCCAAGAGTTCTTCTTGCATCTCACGCCAAATTTCTAAAAGCTCCTTTCCCTTCTCATTATCCTCCGTATAATAGGTAGTATCAGGCAAAATAATACCCGGTGCGTCAGCCCAGAGGACATTTAATTGAGCATTCATAAAGTCTGGAGACACACTGAATGGAAACTCATTGGGCTTACCAGACATCTCATACTCAGCAATTTTCGAAGCAAATTCTGAGAATGAGGAAAGCTTCTTGTATTCTTCAATCAAAGGTTTAACAGGCTCTATACCAACTGCCTCACGTCTATCATAGTCCGCAGTCATACGGTGAAACTTTATAAAGTTTTGTAGAATGGCATTGTCAGGAACATTCTCTCCTGCCAACCACTGATCAGTTGTTTCAAGCATGAGGTCTTCAATTTCATCTGCTAAATCTGAGAAACCACCTGTACATGGTTTGTCATCTGGAATCACTGCTGTCTTTTCCCACTCACCATTAATCGCATGGTAAAAATCATCTTGTAAGCGTGTCATTACACTTCCTCCATCAACATAAAAGTGTTTTTATTATAACAAAATTTCCCAGCAAAAACATTTACTTAGGAAAGTTTGTCTTATTTAACTAAGATTGATAGGGTTTGATAAGGTTTTAGGCTTACCTTTTCAGCAAGCTCCGCATCGTCATAGTTGGACAAGAGCACGCACCCTGCTTGGTATTCTTCTGGAATCCCCACTTCAGCTTCACTTCCATAAAGATTATTGAGCACCAAGAGTTTTTGATCGCCTAAGTAGCGTCCAAAGACGTAGACCTGTTGACTATCTTCAAGTGCTGGCTGGTAGCTTCCTTCTGAAATGATCGGCATTTCTTTACGCAAGCGAATTAATTCTTTATAGAATCAAGCGAATTAATTCTTTATAGAATCAAGCGAATTAATTCTTTATAGAATTTAAAGATTGATCCATTAATCTCATTTTCAACGTTAATGTCTTTGTAAGATTTACCAGCTTTCAACCATGGAGTTCCTGTTGAAAAACCTGCATTCTCAGAAGCATCCCATTGCATTGGCGTACGAGAATTATCACGTGACTTAGCTTGGGTAATCTTGAAGGCTTGCTCAGGAGATTTACCTTGGTCCAAGAGCATTTGATAAGCATTGATGGATTCCACATCTACGTAATCTGCCATCGAATCATATTCTGGATTAACCATCCCGATTTCTTCACCCATGTAGATGTATGGTGTTCTACTTGACAAGTGAATGCTAGCGGCTAGCACGGTCGCTCCTTCATCACGGAAGTTCTTGATATCCAAAAAGCGATTCAAGGCACGAGGTTGATCATAGTATTTCCCCGTATCCCCAAAATGGTGCCCAAGCAGAGCCGCCAAATTTAGACAACCAATCTGTTGTCTGGTCCTGAATAAAGTAGAGATCTTGATAATACTTGTCCCCAGCCAATGCTTTTTGAAACCACTCATGCTCCGTTGAGCAATGGTTAAGCATCATGTCTAGCATAAAGTCAATCTTGTGTTCTTTACCAACTCGGACCATTTCTTCAAAATCAGCCATATCCCCAAATACAGAATTTACCGCTGTATAATCTGAAATGTCGTAACCATTGTCACGTTGTGGGCTTGGATAAAAAGGATTAAGCCAAACCATATCCACGCCTAGTTCTGACAGATAAGGCATTTTTCAATGATGCCTCTGAAATCACCGATTCCATTTCCTGTAGTGTCCCTATATGATTTCGGATAGATTTTATAAATAACCTTTGTTTTATCTAATGCCATATTTAATTCCTTTTCCGAACTTTTAAGTCAAAAGTTGGGACTATCGTCTCCACTCCTTATGCGTGATTATTTTGTGCGATGAATGATCATAAGAATATCACCACATTTGATATTACGTGGAAGATTCCCTTCAACATCCGCTTGAAAATCATCTTGATTTGTAATGATAACTGGTGTTTCAGCGATAAGACCTGCACCTTTAATCGCTTCCACATCAAAAGTGATAAGTTTTTGACCAACAACAACCTTATCCCCTTGTTCATATGTGCTTCAAATCCTTTTCCGTCAAGGCTAACAGTATCCATACCGATGTGTATCAACATTTCAACACCTTCCTCAGAAACAATGCCTACTGCATGCTTATTTGGGAAGAGTACTGTCACTGTACCATTTACTGGTGAAACCAATTCACCTTGATTTGGTTCGATAACAAGACCCTATCCCATCACACCTGATGAGAATACTGGGTCTGTCGCTTGGCTAAGCGATTTAACTTGACCAGCAAGTGGACTAATAACCTCTGTTATTTCAGTAAAAACAGTTGGTTCTACCAAACCTTCTGAAGCTTCTTTAAGTGTTTCTTGTGCATGTCCATCTTCCTCTGTTTTCGTTAAAAATCCAGTTTTGTGAAAGAGGAATATCAATACCATAGCAACCACAATATCAACAACCATAATAATCGCAAAGATTCCCCAATATTGGGGTTTAATAGAGAGAATAGCTAGAAGACCACCAATACCAATAGAGTTTGCTTGGACGCCAAAGACTGTTGAAAGTAATCCTGATAAGGCAGAATCAGACATCCCTGCTACTAATGGATAGACATACTTAACGTTAACACCAAATAGTACTGGTTCAGTGACACCAAGATAAGCTGAAATAGTTGCTGGAAGTGAAATCTATGCTTCACGTTCATCATGACGTTTAATAAAATAGTAAGCAAACACTGCTGAACCCTGCGCAATGTTAGAGAGGGAAATCCATTGGTCATAAACTAGTACCACCTGCCGTACGCACCAATTCAAGGTCAATAGCATTAGTCATATGGTGAAGACCAGTGATAACGAAAGGCGCATAGAGGGCACCAAAGATGGCACCTTTGAAAAAATAATAGTTGTATATTTTTTTGCCAGCAAGTAAGGATAGAGATGAAAAAATATCAGATTGTTTATAAAGATTTAGAAAAAGCTATCCACTGTCAAAAGTATCAAGTTGGTGACTTCCTGCCAACCGAGCAAGAATTAGTAGAAACTTTCAAAGTCAGTCGATACACCATACGAAAGGCATTGTCTTTACTCGTTGAATAAGGTCTGGTTAAAAAGATTCATGGGGTAGGTTCTCAAGTTATTAGTCAAGAACAAGTGAACTTCCCTGTATCTGACTTAACCAGTTACCAAGAACTCATAGAACAACAAGGCCTTAAATCACAAACTAACATTATCTCTCTAGACAAAATCATCGTTGACATCATTCTCTCAGAGAAAACGGGATTTTCAAGAAGCCAACAGGTTTGGTGTCTTATTCGGCAAAGGATAGTTGATGGCTGTGCCTCTGTTGCTGATATTGATTACCTTGATGTGAGACTTATGCCTCAACTCAACCGCAGCATCGCTGAGAACTCCATCTATGATTATCTTGAAAATCAGCTCCACCTTAGCATTTCTCATGCCTTTAAAGAAATCACCATTGACAACACTAGCGAGCAAGACAAAATCCTCATCGATATCGGTAAAGATCATCACGTCGTCTGCATACGCTCAAAAGTTTATCTGAATAATGGAAATCAGTTCCAGTTCACTGAAAGCCGACATAAACTTGAAAAGTTCAAATTTGTCTATTATGCCAAGCGTCATCACTGAAGCTAAAGACTCGACCAACATAAAAAGTATCGGACACATAAACGTCCGATACTTTTTAGTTTTTACGAATAGGATCCGCTAAATACTCCGCACGAGCACCACCAATCAACTTAGGGCGACTCGCCAAAGCAGTCACATGGGCACCTCCTAATTCTGAAATAATAGGGCGAAGAGGAACCTGAACCCTTTTCACATGCATACCAATAGACGTATCCCCAATATCAATACCAGCCTGAGCCAATATCTCTTCTACCTCAACAGGATCCTCCATGTAATCAAAAGCAGCCAACTGACCACTCCCACCAGCATGCAGAGTTGGAAGCACATTGACAATTTCCAAATCTTTAGCCAAAGCAAGCTCACGCTCAACAACTAAAGCCCGATTCAAATGTTCACAGCCTTGTACAGCCAAGTAAATTCCTTTAGGTTCCAAAACCTCAAGAATAGTTTTTACAATTCGTTGACCAATTTCACGACTAGAAGCTTTTCCGATAATTCCACCAACAACCTCACTGGAAGATAAACCTAATACAAATATGGATCCAGATCCAATTGCCGAACGCTCAACAATGTCTTCAACAAGTACACGTGTTTTCTCTTCTAAATCTAGTAACATCACAGACCTCCTTTAAACAACAGCTGTATTCAAGATTCGAACAATAAGATAGTACAAAATCATAAAAAAGATAAGGAAAAACAGCCCTAACAGTAGCAACTGCATACGACGCTTATTACTTAGATCCCATGTAAAACCAAATCCCATCAAAAAAGGACCAAAACTATAGCTAAGCATAAACCATAGGTCTGCACGCTCTATATGCCAAAAAGAAGAAATAAAAGCCACAAGACCTATTAAGGATAGAATCCAAGAAAAAGTCCAACGATCTGATTTAGCCAATACTAAACCGATTAAGAAGCATCCCAAAGCAGGCATGATAATAAATGATAGGGTCATAAAATAAAACATGCCATTATTATAGCATGTTTTATAGATTCATGTTAGTGGCGGTTAATAACACCATAAGCAAAAATGAAGGCAATAGCAGCAATACCAACAACAATGGCCATGATGCTCCAAAAAATGGTCATAGCACGGTGTCCCTTGCGATTGTTGAAAGGAAAGCCCCAACCAATCATGATAACACCAAGCAAGCCAAGCCATATTTTATAAGTGATAACAATCGTCCCATCAAAATAAGCAAAAGCAACCAAACCTAGGCCTAGTAAGGAAATCAAATAGGACCACTTCCCCTTCAAAAATGAAGGCAAGGCCCAACCAAATAACAATAAACCAAGTAGAGCAAGAGCTCCACCACCAAAAAATACAGGTACAATATAATTATCAAACATATTCATATTATAGCATATCTTAAAAAGTTAGGAAACAGGTCCTATTATCTTAAAATGGCTATCGCTTAAATAAAGTCCAGATAGAAGATTAGTCTTTGTTTATCTATCGACAAAGACTTTCTCATTATTCTGCTACAAAAAACGAGGTCCCCTTCGGATCTTATTGCCATTTGTTTAAACCTTGAATATACAATATAAGTGCACAATAAAAACTCATAAGATTTTCTAGTAAAATAGAATTGAACGAACTAGTTACGAAAGGAAGTCTTATGAGCTACCATCACTTTACCATAGAAGAGCGTGAAAGTATTCTCGTTTACCGTACGCAAGGCCTAAATTTGTCTCAAATTGCTAAGTTACTTCATCGTTATCCCTCTAGTATTAGTCGTGAATGGAAGCGATATCTAAGAGAAGGAAACTATTCTCCATATCATGCACAGAAATCCTACTATATTGCTAAATCACACTTTGGGCGGAAACGGATACTTGAAATAGATCGCAATTTAAGCAATACCGTCCGTCAAACATCTATTTCTCGAGTATCAATGGTCTCCTGAAGAAATAGAAGGTCGGTTGAGATTAGAGTATGGAAAAGCTGTTATTAGTTATCAAACAAGTTATAGAGCCATTTACAAAGGACATTTTGATAACAACTCACTATCTCATGGTGCTCGTGGTTGTCATTCGCAAGCTCCGCCATCGTGGCAAAAAGCGTCATACAAAAGGTTATGTCGAAAATAGAGGGAAAATCTCTATATCTCATACAATTCAAGAAAGACCCAAAGATGCTAATAACCGAACTAGAATAAGAGATTGGAAGACGATACTGTTGCAGGTAAAACTGGAAAATCTTGTTTAGTGACTCTAACTGACCGTTATTATCGTTTTCTAAAAATCCAGAAGGTAGCTGTCAAGAAAAGTAAGTTGGTAATAGAAGCTATGGTAAAAATGCTAGAACCCTTGACCAAGCATACTGTGACTCCTGATAGAGGGAAAGAGTTTACCTATCATCAGAAGTTGTGTGATCAATTAAAAATTGAAGTCTATTTTCCTGATCCCCATGCTCCATGGCAACGAGGGACTAATGAGAATACGAATGGACTACTAAGAGAACATTTTCCCAAAGAGAGTGATGTAACATTGGTTAATGATCAGATTATTCAGCTGTGGAAGAACAAACTTAATAATAGCCCACAAAAATATCTTAACTGGAAAACACCTTATGAAGTATTTTATGGGGAAAGTATGCACTTAATTTGACAATTCAAGATATGAAAAACGCCTGCTTACGAAAAATAACAGTATTATCTTTCGTAAACAAGCGTTACATGCTTATTTATTCCCTTTTTTATGATGAGTGTTCCCGCTGGGCAAGATGCCCAGCGGTAGACCAGAGCTAGACTAAGAAAAGCTAAGCTATTCCATCATCATAACACTCAACAAAATTGATAAAAATTAAACAAGTTCGATAATTGCCATTGGGGCAGCATCGCCACGACGTGGTTCTGTTTTAAGGATACGAGTGTATCCACCGTTACGTTCAGTATAACGAGGTGCGATTTCTGAGAAAAGTTTTTGAAGAGCAGTTGTTGATGTATATTTATCAGTTGCTTCATCATAGCTTTCAGATGCAATTTCGTTACGTACAAATGCAGCTGCTTGACGACGTGCGTGCAAATCACCACGTTTACCAAGAGTAATCATTTTTTCAACTGTTTTACGGATTTCTTTAGCACGTGCTTCAGTTGTAACGATTGCTTCGTTAATGATAAGATCTGTAGTCAAATCACGAAGAACCGCTTTACGTTGTGAGCTTGTGCGTCCAAGTTTACGGTATGCCATGTTATCCTCCTATATTATTATTTATCATTTTTAAGTCCAAGTCCAAGATCAGCCAATTTAACTTTGACTTCTTCAAGTGATTTACGACCTAGGTTACGGACTTTCATCATTTCAGGCTCAGTCTTCTCTGTCAAATCATGAACGGTATTGATACCGGCACGTTTCAAACAGTTATATGAGCGTACAGACAAATCAAGTTCTTCGATGGTACGATCAAGCAATTTTTCATCGTTCACTTTTTCAGTTTCCTTCATCACATCTGTAGCTTTAGCCACATCAGTAAGATCCGTAAACAAATTCAAGTGTTCAATCAAAATTCGAGCCGAGAGACCGAGGGCATCTTCTGGGATGATTGTTCCGTTTGTCACGATTTCGATTGTCAATTTATCAAAACCATCATTGCTACCTACACGAGCAGGTTCAACTTGATAATTGACTTTTTTCACTGGTGTGTAGATTGAATCTACAGCCAAAGTTCCCACTGGTGCATCATCTTTTTTATTTTCTTCTGCTGGAACATAACCACGGTTTGTAGATACTGTCATTGTTGCTTGGAATGAAGCACCCTCAGCGATAGTAAAAAGATAATGATCAGGGTTAACAATTTCAATGTCACTATCAGTCAAGATATCTCCAGCAGTAACCTCAGCTGGACCTTGAACATCAAGTTCAATTGTTTTTTCGTCTTCGACGTAAGATTTTACAGCAAGTCCCTTAATATTAAGGATAATTTGCATCACGTCTTCACGGACGCCTGGTACGGTATCAAACTCGTGGAGCACTCCATCAATTTTAATTGATGTTACGGCAGCACCTGGAAGTGATGACAAGAGTACACGACGAAGAGAGTTACCCAAAGTTGTACCATAACCACGTTCTAGTGGTTCGATGACAAATTTGCCGTAATCTTTATTTTCATCAATTTTTGTTATTATTGGTTTTTCAAACTCAATCATTTATTATACTCCCTCGAAACGAATCTTGTGTACTATTGTTATTAAAAATTACACACGACGACGTTTTGGAGGACGAGCACCATTATGTGGTACAGGAGTTACATCACGAATTGCTGTTACTTCTAGACCAGCAGCAGCAAGAGCACGGATAGCAGACTCACGACCTGAACCAGGACCCTTAACAGTTACTTCAACTGTCTTAAGACCGTGTTCTTGTGCAGATTTAGCAGCAGCTTCAGAAGCCATTTGGGCAGCAAATGGTGTAGATTTACGAGAACCTTTGAAACCAAGAGCACCAGCTGATGACCAAGCTACAGCATTACCATGCACATCTGTAATCATAACAATAGTGTTATTGAAAGTAGCGTGAATGTGAGCAATACCAGATTCGATATTCTTTTTCACACGACGTTTACGTGTTGGTTTAGCCAATGTTTTTACCTCCTATTTTATTTTAGATTATTTTTTCTTACCTGCAATCGCAACAGCTTTACCTTTACGAGTGCGGGCATTGTTTTTAGTGTTTTGCCCACGGACAGGAAGTCCACGACGGTGACGGATACCACGGTATGAACCGATTTCCATCAAACGTTTGATGTTAAGGTTAACCTCACGACGAAGGTCACCTTCAACTTTGATTGCATCCACTTCACGACGAATAGCGTCTTCTTGATCATTTGTCAAATCTTTAACGCGGATGTCTTCAGAAACGCCTGCAGCAGCCAAGATTTTCTTAGATGTTGCAAGTCCGATACCATATACGTAAGTAAGTGAAATTACTACACGTTTATCGTTTGGAATGTCAACTCCAGCAATACGAGCCATGATTTCTCCTTTCTATATTATCCTTGACGTTGTTTGTGTTTTGGATTTGTTGGACAAATTACCATAACACGACCGTTACGACGAATAACTTTACAGTATTCGCAAATTGGTTTAACCGATGGTCTTACCTTCATGTTTTAATCCCTCCAATTATTTCGATTATTTAAAGCGGTATGTGATGCGTCCACGTGTCAAATCATAAGGACTCATTTCAACAGTCACACGGTCACCGACCAAAATACGAATGTAGTTTTTACGGATTTTACCAGAAACTGTCGCCAAAATTTGGTGTCCATTTTCCAACTCAACAGTAAACATAGCATTAGGCATAGTTTCAACAACTTTACCTTCAATTTCAATCACGTCTTCTTTTGCCACGCAAAAGTCCCCCCTAAAATTTCGATTTGATTTCCTCTGAGCACAGAGGTAACAATTATAAGTCAGACTAAAGTATTATAACATGCCAAAGTCTGATGCGCAAGTAAGATTCTATAATTATTTAATTGCTGCAATTGCTTTTTTAACATCAGCGAATACATCATCAATGTCCTGGTTTCCTTGAATATCTGATACAAGACCAAGCTCACGGTAGTGTGCAATAATTGGCTCACCTTGAGCAATGTTTACATCTAGACGACGTTTAACAGTTTCAGGTTTGTCATCTTCACGTTGGAAGAATTCATGTCCACCACAAACATCACATGTTCCTTCAACCTTAGTTGGGTTGAATACTTTATGGTAAGTGGAACCACATGAGCGACAAATGAAACGACCAGAAAGACGTTCAACCAAGCTCTCTGGATTAACTTCAATATTAATCACCCCGTCAAGTTTAATATCTAGTGCTTTCAATGTTTCATCCAAAGCGTGAGCTTGTTCAATAGTACGTGGGTAACCATCTAGCAAGAAACCTTTTTCAGCAATATCAGATTCAGCCAAACGTTCTTTAACAATTCCATTTGTAACTTCGTCTGGTACCAATTCACCTTTATCGATGAATGATTTTGCCAACCTTCCCATTTCTGTTTGATTAGCCATAGCAGCACGGAACATATCACCAGTTGAGATGTGAGCTACACCAAATTCTTCAACAATTTTTGCAGCTTGAGTCCCTTTACCAGCACCTGGTAGACCCATAATTAAAAGATTCATCTTACGAACTCCTTATTTTTGTTTTTAAATAACTCTATCAAGGTTGTTAAACCTTGATAGAGTTATTTAAAAACAAAAGAGAAGGGACAGAAACTTACCTTTCTTTCCCTCTCGATTGCTCATGAGAAAACTTAGTCTTCAAGATTCATAAATCCAACATACTGACGTTTCAATAGGTAACCCTCAAGTTGTTTCATACCTTCGATACCAGTTGAAATCAAGATCAAGAGTGATGTACCACCAAGTGCAATTGAACTTGTGAGGTGCATAAACTGTTGAGCCGCAATTGGAGCTAATGAAATAAACGCGAGAAATACAGCCCCGATTGTTGCCAATCTCTTAAGCAATGAAGACATGTACTTTTCTGTCTCACGACCTGGACGAACACTAGGAATGTAAGACCCATTCTTTTGAAGATATTCTGCAGTTTTTTCAGGATTTACTTGGACAAATGTGTAGAAGAATGAGAATAAGATAATCAATATCGCGTAAGTAATCATTCCACTAGGTGTATTATACGAGAGTAATCCTTGTAAATGTGATAACCACGTAACCTTAGAGAAGAATGGAAGAATAGTACTAGGAATTGTCGTAATCGAGCTAGCAAAGATAACGGGAATAACACCAGCTGGATTGACTTTCAAAGGTAAGTATGAACTCGTTGGAGCACCTTGAACCAATTTCGTATATTGAATTGGAATTTGATATTCTGCTTGTTGTACAAATGTCGTAAAGAAGACAATTGCTAAACCTACCACAATCAACAAAGCGACGATGATATAGGAACGAGTCAAATCTCCTGTACGAACATTGACAAAGAAATCCTCGTAAATTGTTGAGAACATCTTTGGAATGGAAGCAATGATACCAGAAAAGATAATCATTGACACACCATTACCGAAGCCCTTATCAGTAATTTGTTCACCAAGCCACGTCACAATTATGCTACCAGCAGTTAAAATTGACCCAATCAATAGATAGGTTGAAATATTAGGTGTCTTAACCAATGAAATTGATGAGAGTGTATTGAAACTAGCTGTAATACCAATCGATTGAACAAAGGCTAAAACAAGAGTAATATAGCGAGTCGCCTGATTTAATTTACGCCGACCAACTTCCCCTTGTTTGCCCCACTCTACAAATTTTGGATAGATATCCATCTGCAAAAGTTGGACAATGATTGATGCTGTAATATACGGACTAACCCCCATTGAAAAGATAGAGAAGTTATTCATAGCATTACCAGACACCAAGTTAAGCATGTTCAAGAAAGGTAAGTCACTTAATTGTTTCAAACTTTCAGCGTTGATACCAGGAACTGTTACATGAGTCCCGACACGAAAAACGAAAATAATGAAGATTGTAAATAAAATCTTATTACGAACGTTTTTGACTTTCAACGCATCTTTTAATAGTTTAAAAAACATAATGAGTTACCCCTCATTAGATGACTTCGATTGAACCACCTTTAGCAGTGATAGCTGCTTCAGCAGATTTTGAGAATTTAGCTGCTTTAACAGTCAATTTCTTAGTCAATTCGCCGTTGCCAAGAACTTTAACGCCTGATTTTTCAGCACGAATGATTCCAGCTTCCTTAAGAACTACTGGAGTTACTTCTGTACCATCTTCAAAAACGTTCAATTGTTCAAGGTTTACAAGGGTGTATTCTTTAGCGTTGATGTTAGTGAATCCGCGTTTTGGAAGACGACGGAACAATGGAGTTTGTCCACCTTCAAATCCTGGACGTAAGCCAACACCACTACGAGCTTTTTGACCTTTTTGACCACGACCTGAAGTTTTACCGTTACCAGATGAAGTACCACGACCTACACGGTTACGGACTTTACGAGAACCTTCAGCAGGTTTCAATTCATGAAGTTTCATTATTATTTTCTCCTCTTTTTGTAAAATGCTAGCGCCTCTAATCAAGTAAGGTAGCTTGATTAGAAACTCGCCTATACATGAAATTCAGTTTAAGTCGTAAGGTAACCCTCACGACTTAAATTAATTTTTATTTAACGTCTTCTACAGTTACCAAGTGAGATACTGCGTTGACCATACCACGGATAGCAGCGTTGTCTTCTTTAACAACTGAGCTATTCAATTTACCAAGTCCAAGAGCAGCAACTGTTTTACGTTGTTCTGGTTTGCGTCCGATTGGAGACTTAGACAAAGTAATTTTAATTTGAGCCATTGTTATCTCCTTTCTTATGCCAAGTCAGATACTGAGATGCCACGAAGAGCCGCAACTTCTTCAGCACGTTTAAGTTGTTTCAATCCTTCAACTGTCGCACGAACGATGTTGATTGGAGTGTTTGAACCAAGTGATTTAGATGTTACATCAGCAACACCAGCCAATTCGACGACGGCACGAACTGCACCACCAGCGGCAACCCCAGCACCTTCAACAGCTGGTTTCAACAATACTTTCGCTCCACCAAATTCTGAACGAACTTCGTGAGGAATAGTTGTACCAACCATAGGAACTTCGATAAGGTTTTTCTTAGCTGCTTCAACTGCTTTACGGATAGCTTCTGGAACCTCTTGAGATTTACCAGTACCAAATCCTACGCGACCATTACGGTCACCAACAACAACAAGAGCAGCAAAACGCATGTTGCGTCCACCTTTTACAACTTTAGTAACACGGTTGATAGCAACTACGCGTTCTTCAAGTTCTACTGCATTATCTTTAAATGCCATTATTAAGTGTCCTCCCTATTAGAATTTCAATCCGTTTTCACGAGCTGAGTCAGCCAAAGCTTTAACACGTCCGTGATAGAGATATCCACCGCGGTCAAACACCACTTCAGAAATACCTTTAGCTACTGCGCGTTCAGCAACAAGTTTACCGACAACAATGGCTTGTTCTGTTTTAGTTCCTTTAGAAACCTCTTTATCAAGAGTTGATGCACTTGCGAGCGTTACACCCGCTACGTCATCAATTACTTGAGCGTAGATGCCTGTATTAGAACGGAAAATGTTCAAACGTGGGCGATCAGCAGTTCCAGAGAGTTTTCCGCGAATGCGACGGTGGCGTTTTGGGCGGAGTTTGTTTTTATCTGGTTTCGAAATCACAATTTTCACCTCTTAATTATAATGATTGCTCATGAGAGCTTTTGGTAAGTGGGAAATCCAAAAAGAATAGCCACAAGGATAAAATCCTATTATTTACCAGTTTTACCTTCTTTACGACGTACGTATTCACCAACGTAACGGATACCTTTACCTTTGTAAGGTTCTGGAGAACGAAGGCTACGGATGTAAGCTGCTGTTTGACCAACAACTTCTTTGTTGATACCACTAACAACAATTGAAGTTGCAGATGGTACTTCAAAAGTAATGCCTTCTGGAGCTTCAACTTCGTCTTGGTGAGATTTACCAACTGAAAGAACAAGTTTTGTTCCTTGGAGTTGAGCACGGTATCCTACACCGTGCATTTCAAGTTCTTTTTTGAAACCTTCAGAAACACCAACAACCATGTTGTTCAAGTTTGCACGTGAAGTGCCGTGGATTGTTTTGTTTTCTTTTGAGTCGTTTGGACGGTGAAGTGTAACTTCGTTGCCTTCAACTTTGATTTCAATGTTTTTGTTAAACTCACGAGTGAGTTCGCCTTTGGGTCCTTTAACAGTAACAACGTTATCGTTGTTTGTTATTTCAACACCAGCAGGCAAAGTAATTACTTTATTACCAATACGTGACATAGTCTTTAATTCTCCTGTTAGATTATCAAGCCACTAAGTGACTAGTTTTCACGGGGATGAGTTTCAAAGAATTAAATCAATGAAACTCGCACGACTAGTTAAACAATCGCGCTTACTGTTAACCTCTTACCAAACGTAAGCGATAACTTCTCCACCAACGTTCTTTTGACGAGCTTCTTTGTCAGTCAAAAGACCTTCTGAAGTAGAAATGATCGCGATTCCAAGTCCGTTAAGAACTTTAGGAATATCTTCACGCTTAGAGTAAACACGAAGACCTGGTTTAGAGATACGTTTCAAGTTAGTGATAACACGTTCACCGTTTTGTCCGTATTTCAAGAATACGCGAATGATACCTTGTTTGTCATCTTCAATAACTTCAACGTTTTTTACAAAACCTTCACGTTTAAGGATTTCAGCAATACCTTTTTTAATGTTTGATGCAGGTACTTCAAGAACTTCGTGCTTAGCTTGGTTAGCGTTACGAATACGTGTCAAGAAATCTGCAATTGGGTCAGTCATAACCATTTTATATTTTCTCCTCTTACTAGTAGTTTGAATAATTCACTTGCTAGTTAATGATTGAGCTGGGCTCAGTTTGTGTTTAATACATTCAACTTAGAAAAATCTAACTTGAATGAATCATAATTTTACCAAGAAGCTTTGGTAACACCTGGAATTTGACCTTTGTGAGCCAATTCACGGAAGCAAACACGGCAAAGTTTAAATTTGCGATAAACTGAGTGTGGACGTCCACAACGTTCGCAACGAGTGTAAGCTTGCGTAGAGAACTTCGCAGGGCGTTTGTTCTTAGCAATCAATGATTTTTTAGCCAATTTATTTACCTCCTAGATTATTTTGCAAAAGGCATTCCAAGGCCTTTAAGCAATTCACGACCTTCTTCGTCAGTGTTAGCAGTAGTTACGATAACGATATCCATACCACGTACTTTATCAACATTATCGAAGTTGATTTCTGGGAAGATAAGTTGTTCTTTAACCCCAAGTGTGTAGTTACCACGTCCATCAAATGATTTAGTTGGAACACCATGGAAGTCACGAACACGTGGAAGTGAAACTGACACCAATTTATCTAAGAATTCGTACATGCGTTCACCACGAAGGGTAACTTTAGCACCGATCGCTACACCTTCACGAAGACGGAAGCCAGCGATTGATTTCTTAGCTTTAGTAATCAATGGTTTTTGACCTGAAATAAGTGCCAATTCAGCAGCAGCTTTTTCAAGAGTTTTAGCGTTGTTTACAGCTTCACCAACACCCATGTTAATAACAATTTTATCAACCTTTGGCACAGCCATAACTGAAGAATAGTTAAATTGTTCAGTCAAAGCAGGAATTACTTCGTTAGTGTATTTTTCTTTAAGACGGTTAGCCATTTAATACTTTCTCCTTTCCTTCGTGATTAGTCAAGCACTTCGCCTGATTTTTTGTTGTAACGAACTTTCTTGCCGTCAACAACTTTGTAACCTACACGTCCAGCTACACCGTTCTTGTCAAGAACTTGAACGTTTGAAGCGTGGATTGGTGCTTCTTTTTCCACGATAGCACCTTGAGGGTTTTCAGTTGATGGTTTTTGATGTTTTTTAATGATTGCAACACCTTCAACAACAACTTTGTTTACTTTTGGAAGAGCCTTAAGAACTACTGCTTCAGTTCCTTTGTCTTTACCAGCAATAACGCGAACTTTATCGCCTTTTTTTACAAACATTTGAGTATTTCTCCTATTATTTCTTACGCCCTAATGGGCACCCTGAATAAATCAGGGGACTAAGTTTGTGTTAATTCAGATTAAAGTACTTCTGGCGCCAAAGATACAATACGCATGTATCCACCTTCACGCAATTCACGTGCAACAGGGCCAAAGATACGAGTTCCACGAGGAGTTTTGTCATCACGGATGATTACTGCAGCGTTGTCATCAAACTTGATGTATGAACCGTCTGAACGGCGAGCACCAGTTTTTGTACGTACGATAACAGCTTTAACAACATCACCTTTTTTAACAGCTCCACCTGGTGTAGCTTGTTTAACAGTTGCAACGATAACGTCGCCGATGTTAGCGAATTTACGTCCTGAACCACCAAGAACTTTGATAGTCAAGATCTCACGAGCACCGCTATTATCAGCAACTTTTAAGCGACTTTCTTGTTGAATCATTTCAATTGTCTCCTTTTAGTTTTATTAGATAATAACAGCTTCTTCCACAACTTCTACAAGACGGAAGTGTTTTGTAGCTGAAAGTGGACGAGTTTCCATGATACGAACGATATCGCCTTCTTTAGCAACGTTGTTTTCATCATGTGCTTTGTATTTTTTAGAGTAGTTGATACGTTTACCATAGACTGGGTGGTTACGTTTAGTTTCAACTACAACTGTGATTGTTTTATCCATCTTGTCAGATACTACGCGTCCAACAAGGGTTTTACGTTGATTACGTTCCATTATTAGAATTGCTCCTTTCCCAATCTATTATTTAATTTCAGATTGCACAGTTTTAATACGTGCAATTTGTTTTTTAACTTCGTTCAAACGGGCAGTTTGATCAAGTTGACCTGCTGCAGCTTGGAAACGAAGGTCGAAAAGTTCTTTCTTAAGTTCGTTTTCTTTTTTAGCAAGCTCTTCTTGAGACAAGCCACGAAGCTCAGCAACAAACTTTTTGATTTCTTCAAGTTTCATGTCTTCTCCTTATTCTGCTTCACGTTTCACGAATTTAGATTTAACTGGCAATTTGTGGCTAGCAAGACGAAGCGCTTCACGTGCAACTTCTTCAGAAACACCTGCGATTTCGAACATTACTTTACCACGTTTAACTGGTGCTACCCAACCTTCAGGTGCCCCTTTACCAGAACCCATACGTACACCGATAGCTTTAGCAGTGTATGATTTGTGTGGGAAGATCTTAATCCAAACCTTACCACCACGTTTCATGTAACGAGTCATGGCAATACGAGCAGCCTCGATTTGACGGTTTGTAATCCAGTGGCTAGTTGTAGCTTGAAGACCGTATTCACCGAATGATACTTCTTTACCACCTTTAGCCTCACCGCGCATTTTTCCACGGAATTCACGACGGTGTTTAACACGTTTAGGTACTAACATTTGTTATTTGCCTCCTTTAGTGTTTTTACGGGCTGGAAGAACTTCTCCACGGTAGATCCAAACTTTAACACCAAGTTTACCGTAAGTTGTGTCAGCTTCTTCCCAAGCGTAATCGATATCAGCGCGAAGTGTGTGAAGTGGAACTGTCCCTTCTGAGTATCCTTCTGCACGGGCAATATCTGCACCGTTCAAACGACCTGATACTTGAGTTTTGATCCCTTTAGCTCCAGCACGCATTGCACGTTGGATAGCTTGTTTTTGTGCACGACGGAAAGCAACACGTTGCTCAAGTTGACGAGCAATAGTTTCACCAACAAGGTGAGCGTCCAAATCAGGTTTTTTGATTTCAACGATGTTGATGTGAACTTGTTTTCCAGTCAATTTGTTAAGTTGAGTGCGAAGAGCGTCAACGTTTGATCCACCTTTACCGATAACCATACCTGGTTTAGCAGTGTGAAGTGAAACAATAACTTTGTTTACAGCACGTACGATTTCAATAGTTGAAACTGAAGCGTCTGCAAGCTCTTTTTGAATGAATTTGCGGATTGCCAAATCTTCGTGAAGGTAATCTGCGTATTCTTTTTCAGCATACCATTTCGCATCCCAATCACGGATGATCCCGACACGCAAACCAATTGGATGTACTTTTTGACCCACGAGTTTACCTCCTTATTTTTCTGACACAACTACTGTTACGTGAGTTGTACGTTTGTTGATTGGTGAAGCTGAACCTTTCGCACGTGGACGGAAACGTTTCATTGTTGGTCCTTCGTTTGCGAATGTTTCAGATACTACTAAGTTAGCTTTTTCCAAACCAAAGTTGTTTTCTGCGTTAGCGATAGCAGAGTTAAGTGTTTTCTCAACAATGCGAGCTGCTTTGTTTGGAGTGAATTTCAAGATTGCGATTGCATCAGCAACGTTCTTACCACGGATAAGATCAAGAACAAGACGTGTTTTACGAGGTGAAACACGCACTGTACGAGCCATTGCTTTAGCTGAAGTAATTTCTGCCATTGTGTCCTCCTCCTATTAACGACGTGTTTTCTTATCGTCAGCTGCATGACCTTTGTAAGTACGAGTTGGTGCAAATTCACCAAGTTTGTGACCTACCATGTCTTCTTGGATGTAAACAGGAACATGTTTACGTCCATCATAAACTGCGATAGTGTATCCGATGAAACTTGGGAAAATCGTTGAACGACGTGACCAAGTTTTAATTACTTTTTTCTTTTCGTCATTTGCTTGAGCTTCAACTTTTTTCATCAAATGCTCATCGACGAAAGGTCCTTTTTTAAGACTACGTCCCATTTTGTAGTTTTCTCCTTTAAATTAAATGTACCACAGCGGCTTGCGCTAAGAAGCGCTACCGAGTTGGCGGATGTCATATACTAAGCGACTAAATTATTTTTCGTTACGACGACGAACGATAAGTTTGTCAGATTTAGCTTTCTTGTTACGAGTTTTAAGACCAAGCGCAGGTTTACCCCATGGAGTAGATGGCGCTTTACGTCCAACTGGTGCTTTACCTTCACCACCACCGTGTGGGTGATCGTTAGGGTTCATTACAGAACCACGAACCGTTGGGCGAACACCTTTCCAGCGGTTACGACCAGCTTTACCAAGGTTGATAAGTGATTGTTGTTCGTTACCCACAGTACCGATAGTTGCACGGCAAGTCCCAAGAATCATACGAACTTCGCCTGATTGAAGACGAACAAGTACGTATTTACCTTCTTGACCCAAAACTTGAGCAGAAGCACCAGCGGCACGGACAAGTTCAGCACCTTTACCTGGTTTAAGCTCAATGTTGTGGATAACTGTACCAACTGGGATGTTTACAAGTGGAAGAGCGTTACCAACTTTGATATCCGCATCTGGACCTGAAACGATACGTTGACCTACTTCAAGACCTTTAGGTGCGATGATGTAAGCTTTAACCCCGTCAGTGTAGTGTACAAGAGCGATGTTTGCAGTACGGTTTGGATCGTACTCAATTGTTTTAACAACTGCTTCAACGCCATCTTTGTTACGTTTGAAGTCAATCAAACGGTAGTGGCGTTTGTGTCCGCCACCTTGGTGACGTACAGTGATACGACCATTGTTGTTACGACCAGCTTTGTTCTTAAGAGAAACAAGCAATGATTTTTCAGGAGTGCTTGTAGTGATTTCTGCGAAATCCAAAGAAGTCATGTTACGACGGCCATTTGTCGTTGGTTTATAAACTTTAATACCCACGTTAATTTCTCCTTTGATTATTCAGCTTCAGCTGCAAATAACTCGATTGCTTTAGAATCAGCTGTAAGAGTGATGATAGCTTTTTTAGTTTTTGAAGTGAAACCAGTGTAACGTCCTACACGTTTTTGTTTTGGTTTAACAGTTACAGTGTTCACGCTAGCAACTTTAACACCTTCAAATGCAGCTTCAACTGCTTGTTTGATCAAGAGTTTGTGTGCACGTGTATCAACTTCGAAAGTGTATTTTCCTGCTTCAAGAGCAATCATAGATTTCTCAGTGATAACAGGTTTTTTGATTACGTCATACAAATTCATTATGCAAGAACCTCCTCGATTGATGAGATAGCTTCTTTAGTAACAAGAAGTTTATCTGCGTTTACGATGTCAAGTACGCTTGCAGTTGCAGGAGTTGCAACAGTTACGTTTGCAAGGTTACGTGCTGAAAGTTCAGCGAATTTGTTTCCTTCTTCAACGATAACAAGTACTTTAGAATCGATGCTAAGAGCTGAAAGAACGTTTGCGAATTCAGCAGTTTTTGGAGCCGCAAATGAGAGAGCTTCGACCGCTACAAATTTATCTTCTGCAACTTTAGCTGAGTATACAGATTTCAATGCAAGGCGACGAACTTTTTGTGGAAGTTTGTATCCGTAAGAACGTGGAGTTGGTCCGAAGACAACACCACCACCACGCCATTGTGGTGAGCGGATAGAACCTTGACGAGCACGTCCAGTTCCTTTTTGACGCCATGGTTTACGTCCACCACCTGATACTGCTGAACGGTTTTTAACCGCATGAGTACCTTGGCGAAGGCTAGCACGTTGGCTGATTACGACATCAAATACTACTGATTCGTTTGGTTCGATACCGAAGATAGCGTCATTAAGTTCAACTGTGCTAACTTCTTTACCAGTTTGGTCAAATAGTTTTACGTTTGCCATTTTTAACTGATTTCTCCTTTCTTATTATTTAGCAGCTTTAACTGCTGATTTGATAGTGATAAGAGATTTCTTAGCACCTGGTACGTTACCTTTGATAAGGATAACGTTTTTCTCTGGGATAACTTGTACAATTTCAAGGTTTTGAATTGTCACACGGTTGCCACCCATACGTCCTGCCAAGTGTTTGTTTTTGAAAACACGGTTAGGCGCTACAGGTCCCATTGAACCTGGACGACGATGGTAACGAGAACCGTGAGCCATAGGTCCGCGTGATTGACCGTGGCGTTTGATAACACCTTGGAAACCTTTACCTTTTGAAGTACCAGTTACATCAACAATATCTCCAGCTTCGAATATGTCAACTGTGATTTCTGATCCAACTTCTAAGCCTTCAATATTTTTGAATTCACGAATGAAGCGCTTAGGAGCTGTGTTAGCTTTCGCTACGTGGCCTTTGGCAGGTTTGTTGCTCAATACTTCACGTTTGTCATCAAAACCAACTTGAACTGCTTCGTAACCGTCTGTTTCAACAGTTTTAACTTGAAGCACAACGTTTGGAGTAGCTTCAATGACAGTAACAGGGATAAATTCACCTGCTTCAGTGAAGATTTGAGTCATTCCCACTTTTTTCCCTAAGATTCCTTTTGTCATGAGAAAATACTTCCTTTACTTTAATAATGTATTTCAAAAAGTTTTTTATGAGCGTTTTTTATGCTCAAAAAAGTTTTTAACGAGCGTTTTTATGCTCAATGAATCAATCTTTAAATTAAAGTTTGATTTCGACGTTCACACCACTTGGAAGATCAAGTTTCATCAAAGCGTCAACTGTTTTTTGAGTTGGGTTGATAATGTCGATGAGACGTTTGTGTGTACGCATTTCAAATTGTTCGCGAGAATCTTTATATTTGTGAGTCGCACGAATAATTGTGTAGAGACTACGTTCAGTTGGAAGTGGAACTGGCCCAGCAACTGTCGCACCAGTGCGAGTTGCAGTTTCTACGATTTTTCCAGCCGCTGTATCAAGCGTACGGTGTTCGTAAGCTTTCAAACGGATACGAATTTTTTGTTTGCCATTTTTCTCCTCTTTCGTCTATTTAAGATAATAGGCTAGCTCCTCAAGAAAACCAACACGGATTGCGTGGCAGTGCAACCAGGCGTGTCGCAACCTCTTGTATCATAGCTAAGCACTGTTTTAACAGCACCATAATATAATAACAGAAGAACCCATTCATTGCAAGGGATTTTGAAATTTTCCCTTGTTTATTTTATTTTTAAACTAAATAAAGAATCCACCTTTCTAGATGGATTCTTAATTAATTATCTCGAGTATAGTTATATCCCATATGCTCATAGGCTTTAGCAGTTGCGACACGTCCTGTTCGTGTACGCATAATGAAACCTTTTTGGATTAGGTAGGGTTCATACATATCTTCTACTGTTTCTCGCTCTTCAGCAATATTAACTGATAAAGTACCTAAGCCAACTGGGCCTCCCCCATACATCTCAATCATAGTTCGGAGGATTTTTTGGTCAACGTAGTCTAACCCTTCATGATCTACATCCAGCATAGTCAATGCCTGATCTGCAATCTTATCGTCAATGACACCATCACCCATGATTTGAGCATAGTCTCGCACGCGCTTAAGCAGGCGGTTAGCAATACGTGGTGTTCCACGACTACGCCGTGCTAATTCCAAGGCAGCCTCTGGTGTTATTGTCATTTCAAAGATTTCCGAAGTACGTTCTACAATCTCTGTCAAATCAGGTAACTCATAATATTCCATATGACCATTGATTCCAAAGCGAGCTCTCAAGGGATTTGACAGCATACCTGCTCGTGTGGTCGCACCAACCAAAGTAAAGGGAGGCAGGTCTAGATGAACACTACGACTTGTTTCACCTGCTCCAATCATGATATCGATGTAGTAATCTTCCATAGCGCTATAAAGAACTTCTTCCACTGCCATAGGCATACGATGAATCTCATCAATAAATAAGATGTCTCCCGGCTCCAAGTCATTGAGTATGGCAACTAAATCACCAGCCTTTTCAATTGCCGGCCCAGATGTTTGCTTCAAATTCACTCCCATCTCATTGGCGATTACAAATGCCATAGTCGTTTTACCCAAACCAGGTGGGCCAAACAAAAGGGTATGGTCTAGAGCCTCATCACGGAGTTTAGCTGCTTCTATAAAAATTTTTAATTGGTCCTTAACCTTATCTTGACCAATATATTCCTTAAAGTACTGAGGGCGAAGGGTACGCTCCACATACTCCTCATCTCCTAGTAAATCATTATCTAATATTCTTGCCATAGGCTTATTTTAGCACAAAACAAAAAACTGAGTCAAAATTTGTCCACAAAAAATGAAGACAACTCTTGTCTTCTTTTTTATTATTTTTTACCACCCTTAATCAGGTTTCTGATTTGCTTTCGCGATAGCCTCTTTAATCGTATTGGTATATAATTTAGCCCCACGGTTAATAGAGTCACTATCGGAGCCAAAGTGAACCCCATCTGTACCATTCCAGATAGAAATATTTTCTTTAGCAACTTGATACCAATCAGCAACCGTCACAAAGTCATATTTCTTAGCCATCTCTAACTCATACTTACGTAACTGAACCAAAGATACGGCTTTACTTCCAGACTTACTACCATTATATGGTGTCACAAAGATGATATGGTGACCTTTAGGTAGATTTTTAATCATTTTATTAATGACCCCTTTATAGTCATCAATCTCATTAACAACCACCAGCAATAACAACATCTTTTGCAAGGGCGTTACTATCCGCATAATCTTTAAGTAAATCATTAATAGTTGATAGATTACGGCTGACTACTGCATCTATAGCGACATTATCAATACTTGATTCAATCTGATCTTTCGACCTAAGAGCAACGGAATCCCCTAGAATTACCACTCCTTTATTCACACCAAAAGAGGTAGCTTGACTGTTTTCAGCATTGGTACGTGTTAATTTCATCTTCGTCTGAGCTTGTGACAATCCCTTAGCTACCAAATCTTTCTCAAAGTTCCCAACAGCTGGCGCAAAGAGAGAAATGAGCACTGTAATTAAGGTGAGCCCACTGAAGATATAGAGCACAATATGTCGGTAAGGTGTCAAGTCCAAATCTATTCCAAAGAGACTTCCCTTTCTTCCCGCAATAAACGGCTCTATTATATAGTAGGAAAGTGTTGCAAAAACGATTGACAAAATTGTTGTCAGTATGACTGCAATGATATTATTGGTTAATTGGCTGAAGATAATATATAGCGGCCAGTGGAACAAATAAACGCTGTAACTGATTTCCGCCAAATAACTAATAAAAGCAGGCTCTGATTTGCCAGGTAGCTTCTCATGGAGAATACGTGCGGAGTAAATCATGACAGCTGTAAACAAACTAGCCAAAACAAACCCAAATAGATAGGTAATACGTTCTTCAAAATGAAGGACTAAGCCCAACAATAAGAGCAGAGCAAAGCTACCAACCATATAAAGAACTGTCTTTTTAAGTTCCCATAGGCGAACATTTTTCTTAAACCTAGCAGTCGTCTCATGTACACCTGAAAGTGTCGCAAGAATCGAACCTAAAAAGAAAGGATAAGCGTGCGTGATTGAAGAAAAATATAAGCGAGAAAAACCATCAACAAAGAAAGCACTAATAAACATTGATAGGAAACTCACCGTAAAGCAGGTAAGAGATACCATGAAAACTAGGCCTCTAAATTGATTTTGATGCTTAACAAGCTTTGCTAGGAGCCAAAGTAAGGCACCCCAGAGAATATAATAATGAACCTCAATAGCCAGACTCCATGTATGGAGGTAGATATGCTGGTTAAACTGATTCTCATAATTCCCCCCAGTTAAAATTTCATAATAGTTAGTTACAAAACCAATAACAGAGGTGATCTGATGCCCGATGCCTGCAATGAAATCATTTCGAACCAAGAGTGCTAAAGGGGTACAGATAAGAACCATCAGTACAAGTGGGGGTACTATACGGTAAAAGCGTCGTCGCATAAAACCAAGATAATCAATGCGATGTGTCCTAGACATCTCATCAATCAAAAGTGCCGTAATCAGATAGCCTGAAAAGGTAAAGAAGACATCAACACCAATGAATCCCCCAGGAAGAACGCTTGGAAAAAAATGATAGACAAGAACTAAAAGGAGCCCTGTCACACGAATATAAGAAAACCAGTTAATTCTCATCCTTTAAAAATCCCTTGTGTAAATTTTCCTTTGTAGATAACCTTATTTTCAGTAGTCAATTTTCCTTGGCCATCTGCTTGACCAGACTTGAACTCTCCTTCATAAGTCCAACCTTCGTGAGATTTAAAAGTTCCTTGACCATTAAAAGAACCATTTTTAAATCCACCCGTATAGGTATCACCATTATCATAGGTCAGAGTTCCTTGACCGTTTAAACGATGGTTCTGCATCTGACCTTTATAGGTGATTTTAGTCCCATCAATTTTAATAGAATGTTGCGTTTTTATAGTCACCAACAACAAGGACAGAGCGCATAAAATAATAAGCCCTACCGTGATATGCTCAAATTGATTACGATTAATATCAATATTTTTGAAATCAAAATTCTTTAGCTGTTTAAAATTCATTGTCTATCCCTAATCCACTGTAGCCAATCTTGGCAAGCTGCAGTTACCAAATTGTATGTTTCTTCAAAATCACCTGTGTACCATGGGTCCGGAACCCCACCAGGTCTAAAGAGCTTAATTTTATCGTCATAACGACCCGCAGATACTTGTAGGAGATCCTCAACATTTGACTCATCCATCCCCACAATCAGATCAAAGAATTCAAAATCTGACTGACTTATCTGTTGTGAGCCTTTGGAAGAATCAAAAGAAACCGCATATTTCCTTAAAATCTTTTGAGTTCCTTGGTGAACTGGATTTCCATGTTCCCAAGACGAAGTTGCACGACTTTCAATATGCAAAGACCCATCTTGGTCAAGCGCTTTCATTATAAACTCCGCCATAGGGCTTCGACAAATATTTCCCAGACAAACAAATACAACCTTATTCATTACTCACCTCTTACCCCAAAGCTATTAAGAAATTTGCTCACTTATTCTCTTGGTTACAATTGTTGCTATACTCCTAAATCATGAAAGTAGGTTCTCGTTAATTTTCATTTAATCAAACCATATTATACCGAAAAACTAATCAAATAGAAGGATTTCTCTTCTAATACTATCGAAAAATTGACACGCGTTTTTTTTAACAGTTACCAAGTCATTTAGGACCTTATTATGTTTACTGACTAAAGAAAAAAGAACCTAGTTTCCTAGATTCTTTATCTTCATTATTAGATATTTGACCAAACACTCTCAAGAATGTTTGTTTGTTCACGTCCAGGTCCTACAGAGAAGGTAGAGATACGTATACCGACCAACTCACCAATACGACGAACATAATTACGGGCATTTTCAGGAAGCTCATCTAAACTACGGCAACCTGTAATATCCTCTTCCCAACCTGGCAATTCTTCATAAATTGGTTTACAACGTTTCAATTGCTCAAGGCTAGCCGGATAGTAATCAATGCGCTCACCATCAAGATCGTAGGCTACACAAATTTTCACAGTATCAAGACCAGAAAGAACGTCGATACAGTTCAAGCTAAGGTTTGTAATACCTGATACACGACGGCTATGACGCATTACCACTGAGTCAAACCATCCCACACGACGTGGACGTCCAGTTGTTGTTCCATATTCATGGCCAACTTCACGGATACGTTCACCCACTTCATCAAACAACTCAGTTGGGAAAGGACCATCGCCGACACGACTTGTATAGGCCTTACATACACCCACAACCTTATTAATTTTAGATGGCCCAATACCAGAACCAATTGTAACACCACCAGCAACTGGGTTTGATGACGTTACAAATGGGTATGTTCCTTGGTCAATATCAAGCATAACTCCTTGAGCTCCTTCAAAGAGGACACGTTTACCTGCATCAAGAGCATCATTCAAGATAACAGATGTATCTGTGACGTATTGTTTAATTTGTTGTCCGTAGGCGTAGTATTCTTCGAAAATCTCATCGAATGATAACTCTTCAGACTCATACATCTTACTGAAAAGACGGTTTTTCTCAGCCAGGTTTGTCTTCAAGCGACTAGCAAAGATTTCTTTGTCCAAAAGATCGGCAATACGGATACCAACACGCGCAGCCTTATCCATATAGGCCGGACCGATACCTTTGTTAGTTGTACCAATTTTATTGTCACCTTTAGCAGCTTCTTGCAGTTGATCAAGTTTAATATGGTATGGCAAGATAACATGTGCGCGGTCAGAAATGCGAAGATTCTCTGTTGATACACCTTCTGTATGAAGATATTCCAACTCTTTGACAAGTGATTTAGGATTCACTACGACACCATTACCAATGACAGAGATTTTCTCTGGGAAGAAAACACCTGATGGAATCAAGTGCAATTTGAATTTCTTACCATCGATAACAATCGTGTGACCTGCATTGTCCCCACCTTGATAACGTGCAATTACTTCGGCATCTTGACTTAGGAAGTCTGTGATTTTCCCTTTACCTTCATCACCCCACTGGGTACCTATAACAACTACTGATGTCATATTATTTTGATAACGGACAGCTCCATCTTTACGAGACTGTCCCCACCTTTCTTGAAAAACTTCACGGTGGGAATTTCACCCACAAGTTTTGCGTTACAGTTTATTATATCAGAAAAGAGACTAATTGTTCAACGATGAAATCTTTTATATCAAAATATTCTGACAGTTACAATCCAGATTGCAACTTAATTACTTACTATATTTTTTTAATCTCATATCTTATATAGAGCTATCAACTATTTTATGAGTAAATAGTTATAGCAGTTTTTTAACCTTCTTCATATAATTGTTTAACTGCTTTTGATTCTTTAAAACTATTGTTTTGTCAGGATACTTTTTTACAACAACTTTAAATTTCGTTACATTCTTTTGTGAACGTCCGTCTAATAAAATCCATTTCACAAATGCAAAATCAAATTTTTCATTACAGCCTTCTGCCATGCTAGGACGTGTCTTTCCCCTATATGTTAAATAACGCCTAAACGCCCGATAGAGACAATTAACTCTGTTAAAGTTGAAATAGACAATACAGTCAGCTTCCCTCATACGTTCTTCATAAAGACAGGCCGAGTAATTCCCTTCAATAATCCAATCACTTTGTAGCATAAATGTTGATATATCGTCAGTCATTTCATCAACTGTTCGCTCTTGCCAATTTGATGTGAAATGAATTTTATCTAAATGAAGAACCTCGCAATTGTAGTGTTGACCTAAAAAATTTGCCAAAGTCGACTTTCCAGAACCACTATAGCCAATGATTGCAATTTTCAACTCATGTCTCCTTTTTTCAATTCTGTTTCTTGACTATTATCATAACATAAAGCAGATAGCTTACGAGGCAATAATTCATGTTTAAACAAGCAAAAAAAAGCCTTGTAAATCAAGGCTTTTCCTGTTGTATTTAGATGCCCCCTACAACGATTTCCTACAAATTTTTGTGATAAAAATAATCAAGAATGCTGATTTTAAAGCCTTTTTATTTTTCTAAATTTTTGACAATTATTGTTAGAAAAATAATGTGGGACAAAAAGGGGGACAAAATTTTATAAAATTAAAAAATATATATTATAGAATGCTATAATAAAGTAAAATTGCTAAAGAAAGGGATAGTGCATGTTAAGATTTAATCAATTTGATTTACGTAGGGATTTTGAATTACCTATTTTTATAACTTTTGAAAATACGAACAATAGAATAGTCAAAAATAAAATTTTGAAAGAATTTGGAATACATGGTTTTTTGATCAAAAATCATGAAAAAACAATTTTGAAAATGAATGGCTAT
>ENA-OQDC01000066-OQDC01000066.1-human-gut-metagenome-genome-assembly--contig:-NODE-66-length-73992-cov-5.341501_pt1 | contig 73992 bp, 65 predicted proteins | sample MGYA00242770_ERZ504601 | MGnify/ENA primary metagenome ERZ504601 (study PRJEB26092, sample SAMD00036305) | human gut metagenome | host: Homo sapiens | study: EMG produced TPA metagenomics assembly of...
AAATAATGTATCATCCCCATATAGATTTACTAGTGATCCCGTATAAGGAGCTTACACCCATCAAAGCTTGTTCTCGTTAAGACAAATAAAAAAAGGAACAATATTGTTCCTTTTTAAGTACACCCTCAGGGATTCGAACCCTGGACCCACTGATTAAGAGTCAGTTGCTCTACCAACTGAGCTAAGAGTGCATTCCTTATTTCTTGTTTGCGGGTGCAAAAGTAGTCCTTTTATTTTATTCGTGCAAACAAAACGGGGTATTTTTTGCGATGAAATGGGATTTTTTTATTCAAACTCGTATAAATCAGAAGGAGTAGTACGCTTCAAAGCACACAACTGTACATCCTTTCCTACGATAATTCCTTTTTCCCTTAATTTCCATTCCACTGTTTTATATGCCAATTCAGGATGATTGTTGTCCTTGCTCAAATGGCAAAGCCAAATATACTGTAAATGTTCCGTCATATTTTCCGAAAGAAATTCAGCAGTAGCAATATTACTCATGTGTCCGGTGCGGCTGGTAATCCGTTCTTTTAGGTATTGTGGGTAAGTACCCATGCGTAACATTTCCTCATCGTAGTTGGCTTCCAATATCAGATAATTGGCCTTTCTGATATATTCTGCGGCCGTAGGAGTGATTTCACCAAGATCTGTAAGAAAAGCAAACACTTTTCCGTCTATCTCAATACAATAGCCCACATTGTCCGTACCGTCATGAGGTACCTCGAAAGATTCGATATGAAAATCTTCCAACTGCATGGGTTGCTGCTTTTCCAGGTAACGGACAGACGAATATAACTTTTCTGTCATGCAATAGCTCCGGTTGATACCCTCATGAATCCGGGCAGTTGTATAAATAGGAATATTCTGTTTCTCACCCAATCCGCCTACCGCTTTAATATGATCTGCATGGTCGTGCGTAACAAATACCGCACGTATCATTTCCATGCTGATACCTGCTTCCTTCAGTCCTTTTTTTATCGTCCGTACTGCAATGCCGGCGTCGATGAGTATTCCATATTTTTCTGTGCCTATATAATAACAGTTACCGCTGCTTCCACTGGCAAGGCTTATAAATTTTACTTTCATCCTAATCTCCTTAATTACAAAAAAGCCGTCGCTTTTAAAAAAAGTGACGGCAAATATACAAAAAGTATGCAATATATAAACCTTATGCCTTCTTCTTTTTGTCGATGAATTCGGTAGTTTTGGCAAAAACGAATAATGCTATTGCTGCAACCAATCCTATAGCAGCGAAATAATACCAGATATAATGTGCATTGACACTGGCTGCTTCCCACGCTTCGCGGGTTTCAAACAAGACTGGATCAGGACAATATTTTGTCAGAAGCACCCCCGCAATACCAAACCCGAAAATAGAAGAGAGGAATGAATGAAGATGACTGAAACCGAGGTACATACCTTCTTCACCTTTGGGGGCCTGCAAAGAAAAGTACTCCAGATAACGCGGTGAGATAAAACATTCTGCCAAAGCTTGCACAACAATACCAAGCACCATCATTAAAGTAATATTGCTCATGCCGGAAATAATATCGTTGCCCAGCAAATTACCGCATGCCATCAACAATGCCGATACCGGAATAAGAAACATGCCTATATTCATAGAAGTAATAGCTGTGCGCTTTGCCATCCACCGGGTGATAAAACTTACGCAGCAAACCACTACAAACGGGTTTACATTGGCTATCCACCCCCGGTTTGGCTGTTTCACCCGCCATACGGATGACATATTTGGGCATAGTTGCATAGAGCTGTTGCTGCACCATCCAAAAGCCGGTTACGATGAGGATAAGAATCAACAAACGCCAATTAGTGATAATACGCAGAAAACCTTGCCCAATTTCACGCATGCTTTTCCCTTCACCTGCTGTATGTGCCGATTTATATAATAAGACGACAGCCAATAATGCAAGCACCGTCATGGCAGCCGAGAAGTAATTAATATAAATATAAGCCTGCTCACCGATAACATTCCGTAGAGGATCGACCACCGTTTTTCCGGTAAAAGCTCCTATATTCACCATCATATAGAAGATGGAATAGCCGCGAGCACGGGTAGCCTCTGTTGTTTCCTTAGCCACCGATCCCGATATGATAGACTTGATGAACGAGCCTCCTACCATGATAACAAACAATACGGGGATAATCATCCAACGGTCATTACTATCCGGCAATCCGGAAAAACGGGTTGTCTCACCATACTCCACCAGACCGGCTGCTTCCAGTAGGGTGGGAAGCAATCCCAAGCCCAAATACCCGATGGAAAGCAGTGAAAAAGCAATAATCATCGACTTCGGAAACCTATCTTATCGGCATATGCGCCCGTAAAGATGGGCAACAAATAGAGCCCTCCCGAAAACAGACCGGAAATCATGCTTGACTCAAAATCATTGAAACCTAAAATATTGGAAAGATAAATGGTAAGAACTATAAATACAGCATAATATGCCATGCGTTCGAACAGTTCTACTGTACTGCTTACCCAAAAAGCTCTGCTGAAGCCTTTGGAAGCGGGTTGGGGTGATGTCATCATCCTTTTGTACGATTAAAATTTATGTATTAAATGCAAAAAATAAGTGCAAAAATACGGAATTAATATCGTGTTTGCAAGATATTAATTTTCTGCAAACACAATATTAATAAGTTGCAGACAAGATATTAACTTCCCATTTATCACTATTTATATTTTCATTTATATAGAATACTCCGTATCTTTGGGCGCTTTTATAAAAACGACCATTCATGAAAGATAAAATCGAATTCATAGCTTTTGATGCTGATGACACACTGTGGGAAAGCGAACTTTATATTCAGGAGTTCGAGCACAAATTCTGTAACCTTTTAAGACAATATCTACCTGCTTCATCCATATCACAAAGGTTTTTTGAAACAGAAATGAAGAATCTCCATATGTATGGCTATGGGCTGAAGAGCATAATGCTCAGTATGACTGAAACCATCTGCAAAGTGACAGACGGAAACGGGAGTATACGTCTTATAGAAGAAGTAATAGGATGGGGACAAGAGCTTCTGCAGAAACCGGTCACACTGCTGGAAGGCGTAAAGGAGACTATATCGTCACTTCATGGGAAATATAAATTGGTGTTGGCCACTAAGGGGGACTTGTTCGACCAGAAAAGAAAAATAGAAGCTTCCGGACTGCGAGAATATTTCCATCATATCGAAATTATGAGTGACAAGAAAATCGATGATTACCAGAGGCTGATTGATACATTGGGCTGTCCGCCTGAAAAACTCCTGATGGTAGGTAATTCTGTAAAATCAGACATACTTCCGGTATTGGAACTTGGGGGATACGCTGCCCATATACCATACCACGTGACTTGGGCATACGAGCAACATGAAGGGGAAATACGACATCCCAATTTTATACGATTGGATAGTATCAAAGGAATATTAGATAAGCTATAAGTTATGGGTGAAACTGCATAACTTATAGCTTACTATTGCTTTTTAGAATTGGAAGAAATTCTTAGCGTTATAATAGCTGATATCTTCAATCATCTGGTTTACGCGTTCCATCTCGGAAATAGGAATTTCACCATTTTCTACATCACGGCCTACAAGATTACACAATGTACGGCGGAAATATTCATGACGCGGATAGGAGAGGAAAGAACGGGAATCGGTCAGCATACCAACAAATCGACTCAATAAGCCCAGTACAGAAAGGGCATTCATCTGTTTTTCCATACCATCCTTCTGGTCAAGGAACCACCAACCGGAACCGAATTGAATCTTACCGGCAACCGTACCATCCTGGAAGTTGCCCAGCATAGTAGCAATGACTTCGTTGGCGCATGGATTCAAATTATAAAGAATAGTCTTGGTCAGCTTACCATTGGAGTTTAAGCGATCGAGAAATTTAGCCATAGCTTTTGCTGTAGTAAATTCGCCAATGGAATCAAAACCGGTATCAGGACCTAACAGTTTGAACATCTTACTATTGTTGTTGCGAATAGCACCATAATGGAACTGTTGTGTCCAACCTTTCTCCCAATCCATTTCGCCAAATATAACCAGCATGGCTGACTTGAACTTCAGGATTTCCTCCTTCGTCAGTTCTGCACCGCCATATACCTTATTAAAGATGGCCTTGATTTCAGCTTCCGTGTAATCCTCGGCATAGAATTCTTCAATTCCGTGGTCAGACAGTTTACATCCTTGTTCCGCGAAAAAATCGTGACGCTTACGCAAGGCAGCAACCATATCGTCAAAGCTGGAAATAGCCACATCGCTCACTTCGGCTAACTTTTCTATATATGCGCGAAAATCGGCAGGAATTTCCACCGCCATTGCCTTATCCGGACGCCAAGTAGGCAACATCTTGATTTCAAAGCCGCTCTCACGTGTCTTGATATGGTATTCCAAGGAATCAATAGGATCATCTGTAGTACAAACCACTTCCACATGATAACGGCGCATCATGCCACGGGCGGAATATCCAGGCTGTTTCAGCTTCTCATTACATTCATCATAAATTTCACGGGCCGTATGAGGATTCAGAATTTTATCGATTCCAAAAGCGGTCTTCAATTCAAGGTGGGTCCAGTGGTACAACGGATTACGGAAAGTATAAGGTACCGTTTCGGCCCACTTCTCAAACTTTTCCCAATCTGTAGTATCCTTACCGGTACAGAAACGTTCGTCCACACCATTGGTACGCATCGCACGCCACTTGTAGTGGTCACCTCCCAACCAAATCTCAGTCAACGACTTAAACTGGTAATCTTCTGCCACCATTTGGGGAATCAGGTGACAGTGATAGTCGATAATCGGCATCTTCGCCGCATGCTCGTGGTACAACCTCTGTGCTGTTTCCGTTTGCAGCAGGAAGTTCCCGTCCATAAAGTTCTTCATCTTTTTGTGTTTTAAGTGTATAAAAATATTACTTTTCGTCTATTATACCTATATAGTATTGATTGTAAAGCTAATAGGTGATATATCTATTTTTAGTTTTATTAACCGTTATCGAACACAAAAGTAGAAATTTTACTTGGAGGAACAAAATAATTCGTATCTTTGCGGCGAATATTTATAATATTTAAGCTTCAGATGTCTCACCTTTACCGCCTTAGGCAGCATACCTCAAGATGGAAAACAAGAACTATACCATTAAAGACATCGCACGCATGGCCGGCGTCTCTGCCGGCACTGTAGACCGCGTACTGCACAACCGCGGAGACGTATCCGTTTCCAGTAGAGAAAAAGTCCAGAAAGTACTCGACGAGATAGATTATCATCCCAATATGTTTGCCATCGGGCTGGCGGCTAAAAAGCGCTATCATATTGTCTGCATTATACCTTATTATATAGAACATGATTATTGGCATGCTGTAGCAGCGGGAATTGACCGTGCCGCACAAGAATTACGGCCGTTCAATGTTGGAGTTAGCTATCTCTACTATCGGCATGCGGACAAATCCTCCTATAAAGAAGCATGTGCTGTGCTCCGGGAGGAAAATGCCGACGCCGTACTTGTTGCCCCGAATTTCCGAGAGGAGACTATAGAACTCACTACTTATTTGGAGGAAGCGGATATTCCCTATGCATTCATAGACTTCAATATTGAACAGACGCATGCCTTGTGTTATATCGGACAAGATTCCAAAACCAGCGGATACATTGCTGCCAAGATTCTGATGCGTAGCTATGAAAAAGGGCAGGAGCTTGTGTTATTCCTGAACAATCAGAAAAACAATCCGGCAGAAATCCAGATGCAACGCCGCCTCGAGGGGTTCATGCAATACCTTTCCGAGGAACATAAGGATTTGACTATCCATGACATTGTGTTGCGCAAGGAAGATACTGACGGCAACAGACGGATGTTGGATGCCTTTTTTTAAAGAACATCCCCAAGCCGTACTGGGAGCTGTTTTTAACTCCCGTATTTATCAGGTGGCAAGTTATCTACACGAAAAGGGGCAGAAGTTGGCAGAACTTGTGGGATATGACCTTTTACACAAAAATACAGAGTTCCTGAAAACCGGTGAAGTAACCTTTCTCATCGGTCAACGCCCAGGCCTGCAAGGCTATTGTGGCGTGAAGACTTTATGCGACCACGTGATATTTAAAAGACCGGTCACTGCAGTGAAATACATGCCCATCGACATATTGATGAAGGAAAACATAGACTTTTACTTTGAGTTTGAATAATCAAAAAATTACATATCAACCATTTAAATCATTTTTTAAATGAAAGCATTAAACAAAGAAACTGCTCCCAAAGCACAACGCCCGGAACGCATTATCCAGTTTGGCGAAGGTAATTTCCTTCGTGCATTTGTGGATTGGATTATTTATAACATGAATCAAAAGACCAATTTCAACAGCAATGTGGTAGTGGTCCAACCCATTGATAAAGGTATGGTTGACATGCTGAATGCCCAGGATGACCTTTATCATGTAAATCTGCAAGGTCTGGATAAAGGAGAAACCATCAACAGTCTGACTATGATAGATGTAATCAGCCGTGCCTTAAACCCCTATACTCAAAACGACGAGTTCATGAAATTGGCCGAACAACCGGAGATGCGTTTTGTCATTTCCAACACGACGGAAGCTGGTATAGCCTTTGACCCTGCTTGTAAGCTGACAGATGCACCGGCGTCTTCTTATCCGGGCAAACTGACACAGCTGTTGTATCACCGCTTCAAGACATTCAACGGCGACAAGAGCAAAGGACTGATTATCTTCCCCTGCGAACTCATCTTCCTGAATGGCCACAAGTTGAAGGAGACAATCTATCAATACATTGAATTATGGCAATTGGGTGATGAGTTCAGAGCTTGGTTTGAGGAAGCCTGCGGTGTGTATGCAACACTGGTGGACCGTATCGTTCCAGGATTCCCCCGCAAAGACATTGCCGCTATAAAAGAAAAGATACAGTACGATGACAATCTGGTAGTGCAGGCTGAAATTTTCCATTTATGGGTCATCGAGGCTCCGCAAGAAGTCGCCAAAGAATTCCCTGCCGACAAAGCCGGACTGAATGTATTGTTTGTTCCTTCTGAAGAACCTTACCACGAAAGAAAAGTAACTTTGCTGAATGGACCTCATACCGTATTGTCTCCAGTAGCCTATCTGTCGGAGGTAAATATTGTACGCGATGCCTGCCAGCATCCTATAATCGGACAATACATCCATAAAGTGATGTTTGACGAGCTGATGGAAACGTTGAACCTGCCAAAAAACGAATTGAAAAAGTTTGCAGAAGATGTATTGGAGCGCTTCAACAATCCGTTTGTTGACCATGCCGTAACCAGTATTATGCTGAACTCTTTCCCTAAATACCAAACCCGTGACCTTCCTGGCCTAAAAACCTACTTGAAACGTAAAGGAGAACTGCCGAAAGGTCTGGTATTGGGACTGGCTGCCATCATCACGTACTACAAAGGAGGTACCCGCGCAGACGGCACAGAAATCATCCCGAATGATGCTCCCGAAATCATGCAGTTATTGAAAGACCTTTGGGCAACGGGGGATACCCGCAAAGTGTCAGAAGGCGTATTGGCAGCCAAAGACCTTATCTGGGGGGAACACGGAGACTTGAATACCGTTCCAGGATTGACAGACATGATTACCTGCTTCTTAAAATCCATCCAAGAAAAAGGCATGCAGGAAACAGTAAAAGGTATTCTTTAATTCCTATGATTTTAAACAAGCAGACCGTACAAAAGGAGTTTTTATACGGTCTGCTTTATTTATACCACATTTGATGGGAAATAATTAAGCCACAGTTTTCTTTTTTGTCTAAAGGCTTTCCTGCTCTGCTGCCCGCAATATAAAAGTAGTGGCACCAATAGTTACAATGGCTCCATCCTCAATGCGAATACGGTCTTTGTCACCCAAAATTTCATTATTAAGGAAAGTTCCCGTCAGGCTGGGAGCATCGCGTAAGGTATAAATCAACACTCCCTGCTTATTACGCTTTACATTAATGATACAGTGACGCCGGTCCATACTCATATCCGAAGTCTCAATCGGCACATCGATAACATTCCCCACGCAACGCCGGCCTATGATATTGTCACCTTCTTGCAATGGAAGTACCTGCTTAAAACCAAACACGTTCTCAATGACCGTGATGCTGCCAAAAGCCTCTTTAAACTCCGCTTCATCCGGACATTCTTCCTTTTGAGGGGCTTTCATCTTTGATTTGCCTAAACGGATACTGAACTGCTTCTTACACTGGTCACATACAAAGACCAGTGATTGGCCTTCGGTATACTTGGTTTCATCGAATGTTAAGTAATTCTCACATTTGGGGCAACGGATACGCTTCATGATAGTTAAAAATTAAAGAATTAAAAAATAAAGCAAGGGTAGATTACTTTCTACTTCTTTAATACCCAAGCGTTCTTATACGTTTCATTTTGGCGAACTCTGTTCAATGCCTGATATGCTTCTGTTTCTGTGCCACAAGACTCAATGCTGACACGCATTTTACCATCTCCAACGATTGCTTTTGCATGAGGATAACCTTTTTCAATCAGTTGCTTTGCCATTGCTTCGGCATCCTTCTCAGTACCTACACTGGCAATGATGATGTGGTATTTCTTTGCAGAGACAAGTGACGGAGCAACAGTCCCTGCCGTTGTCTTTTGAACTTCGCTCTTTATTGTTGCAGATGCTGAAGAGGACACTTCTGCCGCCTGCTGCTTAGGCTGAGAAACAACCGGAGCATTCTGCGCGTTAGCTTGGCCTACCTTAACCTCTCTTACAGCAACCGGAACCACCTTTTTCTTTGCCTTCTGCCCCGTGTTTTTTTGAGCCGACGCTTTCGGAGTGTCGGCCTTCCGGCTAACAACAATCGGATTAATGGCAAGGGATTCCTTTTCTATCATCTCAAAAAGTTCATTCGGAAGTAATTGCGCATAATTTCCTTCAACCACTTCCGTATTCTCTATCGGTGTAGACAAAAAGAAAAACAAGGCAACCACTGCAATCATGGCAACCGCATTCGACAAATAGGAACGGTTGAATTTAATCTCAACCCTTCGCTTTTTGTCTTCCGGCACAACTGGAACAGAATAACGGATGGTCTTTTCCATGTACGGTTTCTTCAGTTCCGCCAGTTCCTGCATTTCAAAACTATCCAGCCCATATAAGTAAGGAGTGGTTATCTTGTGGTCATAGGGAGCAAAGTCATAAGTACCATGAATGGAGTAACGCAATTCGCCAATGTTGGGCAAATCCACCTTACCTTCTTCATGGAGAGCAGTGAATATATATGCCACTTCTTTTTCTACAATCCGCGTAGCATCAGAAAAATCAGTATCATAGACAGCCATATAAGATTGTACAAGTAAGCCGTCATTCATCTTCAGTTGAGGATTGAAACCGATAATACGAGTAGGGGGCAGAAAAACATTCTCTTCTGCTACTCTCATTGCCGGAGTATAATGGGCTACAAATCCTCCCAAACCGGGAACAATGACACAATCGTTCTCCAATAACAATACTTCTATGTGCTGTGCTAATTCAATCATGCCACAAAAGTAGCGGAAATATCGGATATACGCTAGTTTCAGAGCTTTTTTCTTATCAACAAATTATGAACACTGCACATTGAAAATGCATTAAAAAAGGTTTTTGGGCAAGAGAAAGGATTTTTACCGGAAAATTTTCTACTTTTGTACCGTTTAGCTATGCTTGTCAATAATAGAAGGACAATTGACCTCGCAAGAGTATACAAACCTAAACACTTAACAAAAGACTATTATGCGCATTATCTTCTGTCTGATGGTTTTCTTGTTCATAGGAAAAAACACGATGCTGGCACAACAACTGTCCTCATTCGTAGAATATGGAACAACCCTGCATACCGGTGACAACACCCCTCTTTGGCAGGTCAGCAACCAGCAAGGACTCACTTCGCTTGACAACAATACTTACATACGTGGAGGAATATCCTACAGACACCAACTCGGAAAATGGAAGTTTGAAGAAGTTGTGGATTTGGTTGCAGCAGCCGGATTCAGTGCTACCTCTTTCATTGTACAGCAGGCTTACGTAGACATCCGCTACAAGTGGTTCGGATTCTTCGCTGGAAGCCGGGAACAGAATTCTCCATTGCTGAATCAAGAGCTAAGCAGTGGCGGCATGACTTGGTCGGGCAATGCGCGTCCCATCCCACAAGTACAGATAGGCATACCCGAGTATGTACAGTTGCTGCCCCGTTTAGGTCTGAAAGGAGAAATCTCGTACGGATGGTTTACAGACAACAAATACCAACGGGAACAAGTCGGAGAAAAATACTGGTATACCAAGAGCATCAAATACCATCATAAAGAAGGGTTCCTGCGTATCGGTATACCCAAAGGAAAATGGCAACTAGAACTCGGGATGACCCTCGACACCCAATTTGGTGGATATAAAATTGGAGGTTCCGAATCGGGGGACTTGGGAAACGGATGGAAGGATTATATACGCGTATTCTTCCCCGGCCACGGAAGTGAGGACGGACCGGTAGGTGAACATCTGGCTTTCCAAGGCAATTTTCTGGGCAGCGAATATATCAAAATGACTTATAGTCCTAAGGAAGATTTCTCTATCAGCGCCTATCTGGACAATCATTTTGATGACTTCTCCGCCATGGCCAAACTCAACGGTTGGGATGGCTTATGGGGTGTGGAATATAAATCCAACCATAAACAAGCCATCAACGGAATCGTTATCGAATATCTCCAGACTACCAATATGAGCGGTCCTCTGCACGGTTTGCAAAATTCTGTAGTAGGTAAGACCGGAGGAGCCGACAACTACTACAACAACGGTTACTACCCAGGATGGGCACATTGGGGCATGGCGATAGCCAATCCGTTGATAGCATCGCCTATCTATAATAAGGATGGCGATATGAGTTTCAAGTACAATCGTGTTAAGGCCCTGCATCTGGGATGGAGCGGTGACATCAGCAGTGAGTGGAGATATGTAGCAAAATTGTCTCACAACAGAACTTGGGGAACTCCTCATCGTCCAATACCCGATATATTAGAAAATTTTTCTACTTTTGCATCGTTTTACTATACTCCCCGTAAATGGAAGGGCTGGTGCTTCAACGCGTCCCTTGCATTGGATATGGGAGAGATATATGGAGACAATTTTGGAGTCCAACTAAAAGTACATAAAATATTTTAAGAAAATGAACTACATACAAACAGAGATTGACGGCGTATGGCTGATTGAGCCGAAAGTATTCCATGATGCCCGCGGATACTTTATGGAAGCATTTAAGGAAGAAGAGTTCCGTGCACATGTCGGAGACGTTCACTTCATCCAGGACAATGAGTCCAAATCCTCTTTCGGTGTATTACGTGGTCTTCACTACCAGAAGGGCGATTGCAGCCAGGCTAAACTGGTACGTGTCATTAAAGGAAAAGTGCTGGACGTGGCTGTCGACTTAAGAAAATCTTCTCCCACTTTCGGAAAGTATGTCAGTGTGGAGCTAAGCGAGGAGAACAAGAGACAATTCTTCATTCCGCGCGGTTTTGCTCACGGTTTTCTGGTGCTGAGCGATGAAGCTGTCTTTACATACAAGGTAGACAACGCATACGCACCACAGTCCGAGGCATCCATCCGTTTTGACGACGAAACCATCGGTATTGAATGGCCTGTTGCTACGGAACAGCTTCTATTATCAGATAAAGACGGACATGCCGTATCGTTCAAGGATGCGGTCTATTATGAATAAAATATGAAAATAGCCATTGTCGGTACAGGATACGTCGGTTTGGTAACCGGAACCTGCTTTGCGGAAATCGGTGTCAACGTTATTTGCGTAGACACGAACAGTGAAAAGATAGAGTCACTGAAAAAGGGCGTTATTCCTATCTATGAAAACGGACTGGAAGAAATGGTTAGCCGGAATGTGAAAGCAGGACGCCTGCAATTCACCACATCCCTGGAGAGTTGTCTGAATGAGGTGGAAGTGGTATTCAGTGCCGTAGGTACACCACCCGATGAGGATGGAAGTGCCGACTTGAGCTATGTGCTGGAAGTTGCCCGCACCATTGGACGCAATATGCAGAAATACGTGTTGGTGGTAACCAAAAGTACCGTTCCCGTAGGTACTGCCCAAAAAGTGCGGACTGCCATTCAAGAAGAACTTGATAAGAGAGGGGTGAACATTGACTTTGATGTCGCTTCGAATCCCGAGTTTCTGAAAGAAGGTAATGCCATCAACGATTTTATGAGTCCCGACCGTGTAGTGGTGGGAGTAGAGTCCGAACGAGCCAAGAAGATAATGAGCAAGCTCTACAAACCATTCCTGCTGAACAACTTCCGTGTCATCTTTATGGACATCCCTTCTGCAGAAATGACAAAGTATGCGGCTAACTCCATGCTTGCCACCCGCATCAGCTTCATGAACGACATTGCCAATTTATGCGAATTGGTGGGAGCGGATGTAAACATGGTGCGCAGCGGTATCGGTTCGGATACCCGTATCGGACGTAAGTTCCTCTATCCGGGGATAGGCTACGGCGGCTCATGCTTCCCTAAGGATGTAAAGGCACTGATTAAGACAGCTGAACTGAACGGCTACAAGATGCGTGTACTCCATGCAGTAGAGGAGGTGAACGAGAAACAGAAGAGTATCTTATTCGAAAAGTTGCAGAAGCATTTCAATAATGATTTGGAGGGAAAGGTCATCGCCATTTGGGGACTGGCCTTTAAACCCGAAACAGACGACATGCGTGAAGCTCCGGCCCTGATATTGATTGACAAGCTGCTGAAAGCCGGCTGTAAAGTACGTGCCTACGACCCGGCTGCCATGAACGAATGCCGACGCCGCATAGGAGAAAGTATTTATTATGCGACAGATATGTATGATGCCGCACTGGACGCAGATGCACTGATGCTGGTGACCGAATGGAAAGAATTCCGCCTGCCTTCATGGGCAGTCATCAAGAAGACCATGGAGCAGCCGTTGGTATTGGACGGACGTAATATTTACGACAAGAAAGATATGGAAGAACAAGGTTTCACATATCATTGCATCGGAAATAAGTCGCAGAAAGAAGAAAGAATAACAGGGACGTTATGACAATAAAAGGAAATGCGATTCTCATTGTACTTGTTGTCTCATTAGCCTCATGCAGCAACAGACAAACAGGAGAGGTTTCCGTAAAGGAAGATCTCATTGCAAAGCAACTGTTACAAGGCATCTGGGTGAACGATGAAACAGAAATGCCGTTGATGCGCATCGAAGGGGATACGGTATATTATGCCAACCCGCAAAGCGCTCCCGTATCTTTCAAGGTCGTTCACGATACAATCTACATATACAGCAATGAACCGGTGGCCTATAAGATAGACCGTCAAACGGAATACAGCTTCTGGTTCCACTCGCTGGCCGACGAAGTAATTAAACTGCATAAATCAGAGAATGCAGAAGATTCTTTGGTTTTCACCAGCCGGGAAGTAGAAGTCATTTCCACTACTCCAGAAGTGATAAAGAAAGACAGTATCGTAATATACAAGAATACAAGGTATAGGGGATATGTATATATCAACCCCTCAAAGATGAAGGTTTTCAAGACTTCCTATTCTGAAAATGGAATCAGTGTGGACAATGTGTATTATGATAATGTAATCCATATCTGTGTATACGAAGGGAAGAAGATGCTTTACGGCCAGGACATCACCAAAAAGATGTTTGCGGATATATTCCCTGCCGAAATACTGAATCAGGCCATTCTTGCCGATATGAACTTCATGGGTGTGGACAGTAAGGGATACCATTACCAGGCAACCCTTGGCATACCCGAAAGCTCCGTATACAGTCTGGTAAATATGATTATTGGTTTTGACTGTACAATGAGCATAGAAAAAGCGGAATAAATCCGCTTTTTCTATGTCTTTTCTTCACCACACCACAGTGTTTATTTCTTCTCACCGCCATTCTGTGGCCGTTTGGCACTGGGCTTTCCGCCTTTATTGTTGTTACGGCCATTCTTATTTCCTCCTGGCCTACGTCCGTTTCCATGGCCGCCCCGTCTTCCTCCGTCAAATGCTCTCGGCTTGTATTCTGGTGCTTCACCCAGCTCTTCGGGAACCGATATCTTATAGATATCCCTATCTAGGAATTTTTCGATATTCTTAAAGTTACCCTGCTCCTTTTCGGAAACGAAGGTGATGGCTACGCCGTCATTATTAGCACGCGCCGTACGTCCGATGCGGTGCACATAATCTTCACTGTCGTGGGGAACGTCGTAGTTTATCACCAGACGGATGTCATCGATATCAATACCTCTCGCAACGATATCTGTGGCTACCAGGATATTGATACGTCCTGCCTTGAACTCATACATCACTTCTTCGCGCTGTGCCTGCTCCAAGTCGGAATGCATTTCACCGACGTTCAGTTTCATCTGCTTCAAAGCTTTGGTCACTTCCTTCACTTTCAGTTTGGAAGAAGCAAAGATGATAACGCGTTCCGGTGTCTCCTCTGCAAAGAGGCTACGGATGATGCCCAGCTTCTGATTCTCGTAGCAAACGTAGGCTGCCTGCACAATCTTTTCTGCCGGTTTGGAAACAGCCAGCTTCACCTCGGCAGGATTGTTCAGAATGTTACCAGCCAACTGTTGTATCTTAGCAGGCATGGTGGCAGAGAACATGATTGTCTGCCGCTCTTTAGGAAGGAATTTGACAATTTGCATAATATCGTCATAAAATCCCATATCCAGCATCCGGTCTGCTTCATCCAAAATAAAATAAGAGACACGGGAAAGATCTACATAACCAAGGCTAAGATGGGCTATCAAACGCCCCTGGGGTAGCAATAACGACATCAGCACCCAGTGTCAACCCTCTTTTCTGCTGCTCGAACAGTATTCCGTCATTACCGCCATACACGGCCACGCTGGAAACCGGCATGAAATAAGAGAAACCTTCCATCTGTTGGTCTATCTGTTGCGCCAACTCGCGGGTAGGAGCCATGACAATGCAATTGATGGCATCGGCAGGGTGTCCGCCTTCTGAGAGCTTGTTCAATATAGGCAACAAATATGCGGAAGTTTTTCCCGTTCCGGTTTGTGCCACTGCTATTAAATCTCGACCTTCGAGTATGACGGGAATTGATTTTTCTTGTATGGGGGTGCACTCTTCAAAGCGCATGGCATCCAGTGCCTCCAGCACATTGCCATTTAAATGTAGTTCTGAAAACTTCATGTATCTCTTTTAAATTTGCGTACAAAGATAGGAAAAAGACTTATAAAATAGACTCTTACAGTAAAAAAATAAGCCCTTGGGACAATAATTATCTCAAGGACTTGCAAATTTGTTTCAAGCATCTGCCTTCAACGGGGAATATCAATGTATGAATCCTTAAATCCCAGAAAGTAAAGTACGCCATCTAAGCCGATGGTGTTGATGGATTGCTTAGCATTGGCAACAACTTTGGGCTTTGCATGAAAAGCGATTCCAAGGCCGGCAATTCCCAGCATGGGCAGGTCGTTGGCACCGTCGCCCACAGCAATAGTCTGCGCAATATCCACTTTTTCCACCTGAGCTATCAAACGCAGCAACTCCGCCTTACGCTTACCGTCAACTACATCACCGAGATAGCGACCGGTCAGTTTGCCATCCTCTATTTCCAGCTCATTGGCATACACATAGTCTATACCGTACTTCTTCTGGAGGTACTGCCCGAAGTAGGTAAACCCTCCCGAAAGAATAGCTATCTTGTAACCGTATTTCTTCAAAACATACATCAGGCGATCCACACCTTCCGTAATGGGAAGATTCTCTGCAATTTCCTGCATCACGGACTCATCCAATCCTTTCAACAAAGCCACTCGTTCGCGAAAGCTCTCAATGAAATCTATCTCACCACGCATGGCACGCTCAGTAATAGCCTTTACCTGGTCGCCCACACCTGCACGTATGGCCAATTCATCAATCACTTCCGTTTCAATCAGAGTAGAGTCCATATCGAAGCAAATGAGGCGACGCATCCGGCGGTACATATTGTCCAACTGGAAAGAGAAATCCATTTCCAGTTCGGTTGCCAGTTTCATCAACTGTTCTTGCATGGCAATGCGGTCTTTCGGAGTGCCCCGAACGGAAAATTCGATGCAGGCGCGTGTACGCGATTCACATTCGTCCAGCGGAATACGTCCTGTAAGGCGCTTGATGGCATCGATATTCATGCCTTGCTCTGCAAGAATACGGGTCACAGCAGATATTTGACGGGCAGACAACTTGCGCCCCAATAAAGTAAGAATATAGCGGTTCTTTCCCTGCATATTCACCCAATCCTCGTACTCTTTGGCAGTAATAGGGTAAAAACGGACAGTCACTCCCAGGGAGGAAGCCTTGAAAAGCAGTTCCTTCATAATGAACCCCGAATGTTGTTCTTCCGTCTTGCATAAAATGCCCAATGAAAGAGTATTATGAATGTCTGCTTGACCAATATCAAGAATAGTAGCATCATATTTGGCCAGAATTTCCGTCACGGAAGCTGTCAGTCCCGGACGGTCTTCACCCGTAATACGTATCAGGATGAGTTCAGTGTTCAATGGTTGCATAAATCATCTTTTTGATAGAATAATAGACTACAAAAGTAAGGAAAATTCCCGCTATTTATGCTAAATAACATAAAAATATGACTCTAAAAAGTGAGAAAAATGCTTGTTTATTTGGAAGTTTGTTTAAGAATTACTTACCTTTGCAGCCGATTTCAGAACTAAAAGCTTTGAATATCAATGGGTTTCTACTCATTTCAAGCTCTGAGAAGACGATGTTCCGGGAAGAAATCACTGTTGAAGGACAGTCCCGGATAGTATTAACCAAAACCGTGCCGCATGAAATATGCAAAATGGATTTTTGTTGTATTACTAATAAGTTCCTTGACTTCTTTTGTAGAAAAAGACAAACCTACCGGAGGTTTGAATGTGGGTGACATGGCCCCGGATTTCAAAATCCAATCCATGTCAGCAGAGCAATCCCAAACCGACCTTTCCGATTTGAAAGGAAAGTATGTGTTGCTCAGCTTTTGGGCAAGTTACGACGCGCAGTCCCGGATGCAGAACGCAAGTTTGAGCAATGCGCTTCGCTCTACTGCCCACAACAATGTGAAGATGGTTTCAGTTTCATTCGATGAGTATCAGTCAATCTTTGAAGAAACCATCCGTAAGGACCAAATAGTTACGCCCACTTGTTTCGTGGAAACTAAAGGCGAATATTCCGGCCTCTTTAAAAAGTATCGCTTGGGCCGCGGATTCACTAACTATTTACTGGATGATAATGGTGTAATTATTGCCAAAAACATCTCTGCTGCAGAACTTTCCGCTTACTTGAATTAAGCTTGCTGATGCCCGGTGCATACAACAGCAACTTAAAGAACCAGTAAGACGAAAGTGAGGGTGTTCTCTGGAAACCGGCGTCTCTTTCCGGCAAAAAAGGGAACAAAACAAAAGAGGAAAATGAATACAACAAAAAGCCCCTCCCACACTTGTAGAACGCAAGAGTGGGAGGGGTTTCTTATTTTAATGGACTTCCGGAGACAAGCATCCTAAACCTCTACTTTAGTACGCCAAACCTCAACTTGAGCAGACTGAAGTAGAGGTTTAGAATGCTTATTTCGGCGCTTTCCTATATAAATAGAATGCAATGAAGGCATACATTATATTCGGTATCCACACAGCTATGACTGGAGGCATGTTACCGTTTACGGCAAATGTGGAAGCAATGGTCTGAAACAGAATATAAGAGAAACTCAATGCCAAGCCGATACCCAAATGCAATCCCATTCCGCCTTTCGTTTTCTTGGAAGACAAAGACACTCCTATCAACGTCAGGATAAAGGAGGCGAACGACATGGCAATGCGTTTGTGATACTCTATCTCAAATTCCTTAATATTGGCAAAGCCGCGTTGCCGCTGCCTGCTGATGTACTCGCTCAATTGAGGGCTGGTCAGCATCTCCTGCTGATTCTTCATAATCAGAAAGTCGGCAGGCTCCATGAACAGAGTGGTATCTATGCGACCTCCTTTTATGATACTCTCCTTCATGCCATCCATCTGACGAATCATATAATCCTTGATTTTCCACTTATGCACGGCCGTCGTGTCGTAGGTAATGGAACGGGCTGTAAGGTGGGAAACCAGTTGCTTGTCATTGAACTTGTCCAAAGAAAAGCGATAACCGGTCTTGCTGTAGTCTTCAAAACGTTCGATATAGGCAATTACCCCCGAATCCACTTCCAGCTGGATGTTCCGTGCCGTATTCGCCTTACGAGGTTTGTAGTACTTGTCCTCAAAATTAATACGTGTCACACTACCTTTGGGGATGACATAAGATCCGAGGCAGAACGTCACTACCGCAATGATTGCCGCAGACACCATGTAAGGACGCAGCATACGCTTGAAACTCATTCCCGTAGAGAACATGGCGATGATTTCCGAGTTCTCTGCCAGTTTGGAAGTAAAGAAGATTACAGCGATAAACACAAACAGCGGACTGAACAGATTGGCAAAGTAGGGGATGAAGTTCAGATAATAATCAAAGACAATCGCATTCCACGGCGCTTCATGAGACATGAAGCGGTCCATCTTCTCGTTGAAGTCGAACACCACTGCAATGGAGATAATCAATGCAATGGCAAAGACATACGTACCTAAGAACTTCTTAATGATGTACCAGTCCAGCCGCTTCAAGAATTTACCTCTCGGCAGCTTTATATTCTTCCATATCCTCCAGTTCATTTTTCTCATAATCTTGTCGATACGCGTTTCACCATCATCGGTTTCCAGGTAGCAAAGTCGCCTGCAATGATATGCTTACGTGCTTCGCCCGCCAGCCACAAGTAGAAAGCCAAGTTGTGGATAGATGCTATCTGCATGGCAAGCAGCTCCTGTGCGTGGAACAGATGGCGCAAGTATGCCTTGCTGTACATGGTATCCACGTAAGAGGCGCCATCCGCTTCAATGGGAGAGAAATCCATTTCCCATTTTTTGTTGCGCATGTTCATGATGCCGTCCTTGGTAAACAGCATGCCATTGCGTCCGTTTCGGGTAGGCATCACGCAATCGAACATATCGACACCGCGTTCAATGCCTTCCAGGATATTTACCGGAGTCCCGACTCCCATCAGATAGCGAGGCTTGTCTTTGGGAAGAATCCCGTTCACCAACTCAATCATCTCGTACATCTTGTCTACAGGCTCGCCCACAGCCAGACCACCAATGGCATTACCGTCAGCACCTTTAGAGGCAACAAACTCTGCTGACTGCTCGCGGAGGTCGCGATAGACGCACCCCTGCACAATGGGAAATAAGGATTGCTGATAACCGTACTTCGGTTCTGTTTCGTTGAAACGCTTGATACAGCGGTCCAGCCAGCGATGTGTCAATCCCAGTGATTTTTTGGCATATTCGTAGTCCGAATTCCCCGGAGGACATTCATCAAAGGCCATCATGATGTCTGCACCGATAGTCCGTTCTATATCCATCACCTTCTCCGGTGTAAAGATATGCTTGCTACCATCGATGTGTGAACGGAATTCCGCACCTTCTTCGCGCAACTTGCGGATACCGGACAACGAAAATACCTGGAAGCCGCCACTATCTGTCAGCATAGGACGGTCAAAGCCGTTGAACTTATGCAGTCCACCGGCTTTTTCTATCACTTCCAGTCCCGGACGCAGATAAAGATGATAGGTATTACCCAATATTATCTGCGCCTTTATGTCCTCTTTCAATTCGGGCAGATGCACGCCTTTCACTGTTCCCACTGTACCTACCGGCATAAAGATAGGTGTCTCAATCTGCCCGTGGTCAGTAGTAATCAGTCCGGCACGTGCATTGGTCTTGCTGTCTGTATATTGTAACTCGAATGTCATTCTTCTTTCTTTTCAGTCTTTTCTTTCTTTACGGACAAGTCGATGGCATCGGCTACTTTTTCATCAGTCAGCGCAATGGCAAACACTTCCTTAATATCTTTCACATAGTGGAAAGTCAGTCCTTTCAGATATATATCCTGTATCTCTTCTATATTCTTGCGGTTCTCGTCGCTCAAGATAATCTCCTTGATACCGGCACGCTTGGCAGCCAGTATCTTCTCCTTGATGCCTCCTACCGGAAGTACCTTACCGCGAAGTGTTATCTCTCCCGTCATGGCAAGATTAGCCTTCACCTTTTTCTGGGTGAGGGCAGAAGCGAGGGAGGTAGCCATCGTGATACCGGCAGACGGACCGTCTTTCGGAATGGCGCCTTCGGGCACATGGACATGGATGTTCCAGTTATCAAAAATCTCTTCGTCAAGATTCAGCAGAGAGGCATGCGCCTTGATGTATTCCAATGCCAGCATGGCCGACTCTTTCATTACATCACCCAAATTGCCGGTCAATGTCAAACGTCCACCCTTACCACGGCTCAGGCTGGTTTCCACGAAAAGTATTTCACCACCTACGGCAGTCCACGCCAGACCGGTCACTACTCCTGCGTACTCATTACCCTGATACTTGTCACGGGTATATTCGGGTGCCCCCAGAAATTCATACAAGTCTCCCGGTTTGATTTCGGTCTTCGCAAAATAACCGTCCGTAGCATATTGGCGTGCAGATTTACGGAGTATCTTTCCGATTTTCTTTTCCAGTTCGCGCACACCGCTCTCACGAGTATAATTCTCTATAATGGCTTCCAGAGTGTTCTTCGGAATCTTGATATCATTCTTTCTCATACCGTTTGCCTCCAATTCCTTCGGAACCAGATGGCGGCGAGCAATTTCAATCTTTTCTTCCGTGATATAGCCGCTTACCTCAATCAGCTCCATACGGTCCAACAACGGTCCGGGGATGGTATTCAGATTATTGGCAGTAGCGATGAACATCACTTTAGACAAATCATAGTCCACATCCAGAAAGTTATCATGGAATGTAGTATTCTGTTCCGGGTCGAGCACTTCGAGGAGGGCAGAGGAGGGGTCTCCTTGGCGGTCGGCACTCACCTTATCTATTTCATCCAGAATAAATACCGGATTGGAGGAACCTGCCTTTATCAGATTCTTGATAATCCGTCCCGGCATGGCACCGATATATGTCTTGCGGTGACCGCGAATCTCGGCTTCATCATGCACGCCACCCAGCGACATACGGATATACTTACGCTTCAAGGCAGCCGCAATGGAACGTCCCAAAGAGGTTTTTCCCACACCCGGAGGGCCATACAGACAGATGATGGGGGATTTCATATCGCCCTTCAGCTTCAATACGGCAAGATGTTCCAAAATACGTTCTTTCACCTTCTCCAAACCATAATGGTCTTTGTTCAATGTCTTTTCCGCATTGGTAAGGTTCAGATTATCCGTAGTGTAAACGCCCCACGGCAAACTAAGCATTGTCTGCAGGTAGTTCAGTTGCACACTGTAGTCGGGAGACTGGGGATGGGTGCGTTCCAACTTATCCACCTCTTTTAGGAACGTAGCCTTCACCTCATCATTCCATTTGATGGTCTCCGCCTTCTTACGCATTTCCTCTATTTCCTGCTCTTGACCGCCGCCACCCAGCTCATCCTGAATGGTTTTAATCTGCTGCTGCAGGAAATACTCACGCTGCTGCTGGTCTATATCCTCGCGTGCACGCATCTGGATAGATTCTTTGATTTCGGCAAGCTGCACTTCACGATTCAGAATTTCGAGCAGGCGGTAAGTACGCGCCCGCAAAGAGTCGATACGGAGCAGTTCTATCTTTTCGTCTTTCTTAAGTGGCAGGTTCGTACAGATAAAGTCTACCAAAAACATTGGATTGGTAATGTTCTTGATGGCAAATGCCGAATCCTGCGGAAACATATCGGATGACTTGATGTAGCGTACTGTCAAGTCTTTACACGCCTCTACCAATGCATGGAACTCCTTGTCATTCTTCTCCGGAAGTTCTTCATTCAGCGTAGCTATCCGTCCCTTCAGATAAGGAGTCGTATCCGTAATCTCCTTCAGTTCCATACGTTTGGAGCCTTGCAGAATGACGGTAGTTGTCTGGTCTGGCATTTCAAGCACACGTACTATCTTGGCAACTGTACCGATGGTATGTAAATCCTCAAGCAGAGGTGTCTCTGTTTCAGCCACCTTTTGGCATACAACAGCTATATAAGAATTTTTCTTTTCTGCTTCACGCACCAATTTGAGGGAAGATTTCCTTCCTACAGATACCGGCATAAACACCCCAGGGAACAATACCATATTTCGAAGAGGCAATATCGGTAAAACCTCTTCTACCTCAATGTCCATCAATTGTTCCTCATTCCCCTCAAAATCAGCAATTACAGAGAAAGCGTTTCCGCTTCTATCTTCGACATCACTCAGGTAATTTCTTTTCTTCATTTCTTTCTTTTTAGTTTATGTCATATTGGCAGGCCAATAAAGCGCTTGCAAAGTTAAGCTATTTCTTCATAAATAGACATTCTCATCCTTTAAAAAGACAAAAACAGTGCCAATTTTATGACAAATATGCAGGTTTTGATTATTTTTGAGCCCAATTAAAGAAGATAAACATGCCGAAATCATCTTTTAAGTTTAAACAATTTACCATATTTCATGATAAATGCGCCATGAAGGTCGGCACAGATGGTGTACTACTTGGGGCATGGGCCCCGGCAGACAAAGCGAAGCGTATACTGGACGTTGGAACCGGTACCGGATTAATAGCCTTACAGTTAGCACAAAGGAATCCGCATGCCCGGATTACTGCAATCGAAATAGATGCAGCTGCAGCCGGACAAGCCACAGAAAATGTATCTCACTCTCCATGGGCCGGTAGAGTAGAGGTCATATGTCATGATTTCCGAGATTATCAGCCGGAAAACAGATTTGACCTCATCATTTCCAATCCTCCCTATTTTATAGATGCGTTGAAATGTCCTGACGAACAAAGGTGCACAGCACGGCATGCGGGCAATTTGAATTACGATTTACTATTTCGTCGTTCGGCATCTTTGCTTGAAGAGCAAGGAGTCGTAAGCATCATTATTCCAGCGGAAGCTGAAAAAACGGTTGTGGATACAGCTTGGAACCATAAGTTGTTTCCATTGCATCGTGTGCAAGTCTTCACCAAACCCGGAAAACCGTGCAGACGGGTATTGCTGAACTTTGGTTTTGAAGCAAAAGAGTGTAGAGAAGAGAAACTCTGTATTGAGATGAATCACAATGAGTTTACCCCTGAATATGTAGCTTTAACGAAAGATTTCTATCTGAAAATGTAATTTTAATTGCATAAAACTTGCCTAAATATTTGGTTGGTATCAGAATTGTTTTTACCTTTGCACTCGCTTTTCAGAAGTAAAGCATTCGGGGTGTAGCGCAGTCCGGTTAGCGCACCTGCTTTGGGAGCAGGGGGTCGTGGGTTCGAATCCCGCTACCCCGACAGAAATTAAATAAGCTACTGATTTTTTCAGTAGCTTATTTTTGTATATACCCTCTTTTCCATTTATCCAAATAGCAACGTAAAGCAACTCCCTTTTCCCACAGCAGACTGCACCGTAATATTGCCGCCATGCCGATTCATCACTTGTTTACATAAACTGAGCCCGATGCCCGAGCCGGAAGGCTTGGTGGTGAAGAACGGTACAAAAATCTTATCCTGCACTTCCGGTAAGATACCTTCGCCATTGTCGCTGACAGTAATAAGGCATTGCCACGAGAGGGCGGGTAGCATCTTCACTTCTATCAGGGGATGTTCCTTCCTGCTACATGCTTCTTTGGCGTTTTTAATCAGATTAATCAGTACTTGTTCTATCTGTGTCCGGTCTATCTGGAGTATGCGGTCGGTCTCCGGAAGCTCTATCCGGATATACTCTTCCGAAAACAGCTTCTGCAAATCCTGCAGCAATTCGTGGACAGCAACCGGACGACGAACGGGGGCGGGAAGTCTTGTCAGCTTCCGGTAATTCTCCACAAACTCCAGCAAACCCTTGCTACGGCGGTGGATAGTTTGCATTCCCTGCCGCATGACGGGGTAGTTCTTTTCCGACACTTCCCGTTCGCTCAAGGTCTCGGAGAGGGAGATGATAGGAGTAATCGAATTCATTATTTCGTGCGTCAGCACACGTATCAGCTTTTGCCACGCTTCCATCTCATTGCGTTCCAGCACGCGGGTACGGAAATTCCTCATCGCTTCTGAAAGCTCATCCACCATATCCTCCATAGACCGGTTCTTGTAGGGAGAACGGAACGACAGCATCATGTCGTCATAGCGCAGGCTCTCTGCCAGATGGCGCATCATACGCACTTGCATCATCTGCAGGCGGTAAAGATGAACGGCAATCGCCAGCAATATCAAAAAAGCCATCAGCGTACTGAACCACAGTCCGGCATCCACCAGCAGATAAACGCCGACCGAAAGGAAGGCTATGCCGATGATGTGCAGTACCACAATCAATGAATATCGTTTCATAAGCCTAATTTTTCAAGTTTCCGGTACAAGGCGAAGCGGGTAATGCCCAAGTATTCGGCGGCACGGGTCACATTTCCCTCGCTGAGCCGCATGGCACGTTCCACCGCCTGCCGTTCCAATTGTTCCAGGTTGAGGACTTCTTCTTCCTTCTTCTGGCGGGAAGCCGAAGCTTGGAACATGAAGTTTTCCGGACGAAGCAAAGAGCCGTCTCCCAGTATCACGGCACGTTCCATGGTATGCTGCAACTCACGTACATTACCCGGCCGGCATATTTCAGCAACTTGTTCTTCGCCTCGCGGGTCAGCCCGCGCATCTCTTTCTGATATTTGCGGGCATACCGTTGCAGAAAATACTCTGCCAGCAAGAGGATGTCGTTTCCGCGTTCCCGCAGAGGGGGGATATGGAGTTCGATGGTGTTGATGCGATACAGCAGGTCTTGGCGGAAGTCTCCTTCGTCCACCAGCCGACGGATGTCTGCATTGGTGGCGCAGATGAGCCGCACATCAATGGGCGTAGCCTGCGTACTTCCCAAACGACTGATACAACGCTTTTCGATGGCAGTCAGCAGTTTGGCCTGCATGGGCAGGGAAAGGTTACCTATCTCATCCAGAAAAAGCGTACCACCGGTTGCCACTTCCATACGTCCGGCTTTCGCCTTCCGTGCATCGGTGAATGCGCCTTTCTCGTAGCCGAACAACTCGCTTTCGAACAACTGTTCGGGAATACTACCGAGGTCTATCGTAACAAACGGCTTTCCATAGCGGGGAGAATTGCGGTAAAGCAGGCGGGCAATCACATCCTTTCCGGTTCCATTCTCACCCAATATAAGTATGTTGGCATCCGTATCGCGCAACTTCTCCACAGTAGAGAAGACTTGCTGCATGACAGGAGAATCACCTATAATAATCTCTTCGGAGCCTCCTGCTGTGACATTGCTCAGAACTTCCACCTGCTCTTTCAGCAAATTTATCTCAGTCCGCGAACGACGCAGCTTCATGCCCGAAGAAAGGGTGGCCAGCAACTTCTCCTTCTCCCACGGCTTGGGAATGAAATCCGTAGCCCCCGCTTTGATGGCACGCACCGCCTTGTCCGTATCCGCGTAGGCAGTCATGAAGATGACCACTGCTTGCGGGTCGATACTCAGAATCTGCTTCAAGCTGTCGAAACCTTCCTGACCACTGATGGCATCACGGCTGAAATTCATATCCAGCAGAATAATGTCCGGACGGAAAGTGGTCATAAAATGCTCGATGCGGTCGGGAGTCACTGCCACTTTTATCTTCTCGGCGTAGGGTTCGAGAAGAAGGTTCAGTGCAAAAAGGACATCCTCGTTATCATCTACAATCAATATTTTACCAAACTGCTCCATATCTGTTTTCTTTTCGTGCAGGCAAGGCCTACACAATCCCACATCTCTTGTATGGGCAAAGATAAGTATAATATCCATGTGTTGTGCGTGCATTATCGCACTATTTTTGTGCGCAACTGCACACGTTTGGGAAGCTTCGAACCACAGCAAACACTTATAATACAACAACTTATACTTATGGCATAGAATTTGAACTTTATAGAGTAAAGAAAACAACTATGCACCGGAATATATTTTTATTGCTTATTACATTCAGTCTGATGTCGAGTGCCGTTGCTCAAGAGCACACGCTGGAGCTGACTTTGGAAGAAACCATCGAGCAGGCCCGCCAGCAGTCGCCCGACGCCCAAAATGCCCGCCATAGCTTCCGTTCCGCTTATTGGAACTACAAATACTACTGTGCCAACTACCTGCCGACGCTCAAGCTTACTTCCAATCCCTATCTGGACCGTGCTATCAACAAAGTGACCCAAAGCGATGGCAACGTCAAGTTCATAGAGCAGAACCTGCTGATCACTGACCTGACACTGAGCCTGACACAAAACGTGCCGTGGACCGGAGGAACCTTTTTCATTGAAACGGCTGCGCAGCGCCTCGACCTTTTCAGCAGTGACACCTATTCCTGGCAGACTTCACCCGTCAACATCGGATACAGCCAGTCCTTGTTTGGCTACAACAGCCTGAAGTGGGACCGGCGCATCGAACCTATCCGTTATCGCGAAGCCAAGAAAACCTACGTAGAAACCCTTGAGCTTGTTGCCGCCAATGCCACAGAGAAGTTCTTCAACCTGGCCAAAGCACAAAGCAACTACGAAATAGCCAACGCCAACTACGCCAATGCCGACACCTTATACATATATGCGCAAGGACGATATAACATCGGCACCATCAGCGAAAACGAAATGTTGCAGCTCGAACTCAACAAACTGACCGAAGAAACCAACTGCATGAATGCCCGTATCGAAGTGGAGAACTGCATGCAGGAACTCCGTTCCTACCTCGGCATCCAAGAAGACCTCCTTATAAAGGTGAGAATAGACAACCGCGTGCCCGACCTGCACATCGACCTGGATGCCGCGCTGATGCTTGCCAACGAAAACAGTCCGGAGATACAGAACATGCTACGCCGCAAGGTGGAAAGCGAGAGTGCCGTGTCGCGCGCCAAGGCCAATGCCGGACTGAAGGCAGACATCTACCTGCGCTTCGGCCTGACACAAACTGCCGACAAGCTGAAAGATGCCTACCGGAATCCACTGGACCAGCAGTACGTCAGCTTGGGCATTACCCTCCCAATCCTGGACTGGGGGCGCGGAAGGGGACAAGTACGCGTGGCCCGTTCCAACCGAGACCTTGTCTACACGCAGGTAGAGCAAGACAAGACGGATTTCGACTTGAACGTACGGAAACTCGTAAAGCAATTCAACCTGCAGGCGCAACGGGTAAACATAGCCGCCCGCACGGACCATACAGCCCAACGACGCGCCGAAGTAGCCCGAAAACTCTATCTGCTCGGCAAGTCCTCGGTACTCGACCTCAATGCATCCATCACGGAAAAAGATACGGCCCGGAGAAGCTATATAACGGCTTTGTACAACTATTGGAGTTTGTACTATGCACTGAGAAGCATCACGCTATATGACTTTGAAAAAAAGAGGCCACTGGCAGAAGACTTGGAAAGGGTTACTAATGAAGAATCTATACAGTAATAGAATCGTGGAATAGTTTTAGTAAAAGCTGGCCGGAGATTTACTAAAACTCCGGTGACGATTTACTAAATCTCCGGTAAAGTTTTAGTAAAACTCGGAACCCTTATTCAGAAGTACTTCTGAAGGGGGTATCTGAAAAGTAAAAAAAGAGTATATAAAATATTGCATTATGGATATAAAACTTGAAAAGAAACCCTGGTACATCCGTTACCGCTACTATCTGGCAGGAGGCGTTGCCTTCCTTGCCTTCCTGATTTATGTAGTCACCCTTTCGCTGGGTCCCAGCAAACTGCGTATCGAGCAAGACAACATACAGATAGCCGAAGTCAAGAACGGCAAATTTATGGAATATGTAGATGTGGAGGGAGTGATTCAGCCCATCCTTACCATCAAGGTCAATGCACGTGAAGCCGGAAGCGTGGAACGCATCATAGGAGAGGAGGGGAACCTGCTCCGGCAAGGAGATACCATCCTCGTCATGGAAAACCCCGACCTGCTGCGCAGTATCGAAGACCAGCGCGACGACTGGGAAAAGCAGCTTATCACCTACCGCGAAAAAGAAATTGAAATGGAGCAGAAAAGCCTGAACCTGCAACAACAAGCCCTGCAGACCGATTATGACCTCAACCGCCTGCGCAAGAGTTTTGCCCTTGACAAGGAGGAGTACCGCATGGGCATCAAGAGCAAGGCGCAGCTCGAAGTTTCCGAGGACGAATACAACTATAAAGTGAAAAATGCCCATCTTCAAAGGGAAAGCCTCCGTCATGACTCTGCCGTCACCGTCATCCGCAAAGACCTCATCAGGAACGACCGTGAACGGGAACGGAAGAAGTATGAACGCGCCTGCGAACGGCTCGGCAACCTGGTGGTGAAAGCTCCCGTCGCCGGCCAGCTCAGTTTTGTCAAGGTGACTCCGGGACAGCAGGTCGCTTCCGGTGAAAGCATTGCGGAAATCAAGGTGCTGGACCAATATAAAGTGCATACTTCCCTGAGCGAATACTACATCGACCGCATTATCACCGGATTGCCTGCCACCATCAATTATCAGGGAAGAAAATACCCGTTGCGCATCACGAAAGTGGTTCCCGAAGTCAAAGACCGCACGTTCGACGTAGACCTCGTCTTCACCGGTGACATGCCCGACAACGTACGTGTAGGCAAAAGCTTCCGGGTACAGATAGAACTCGGCCAGCCGGAGGAGGCGCTCGTCATTCCGCGCGGCAACTTCTACCAGAGTACCGGAGGACAATGGATTTACAAACTGAACGCCGCAAAAGACAAAAGCCGTGCGCGTGCCGCTTGGCATCGGTCGCCAAAATCCGCAACAATACGAGATTACGGAAGGTTTGCAGCCCGGAGATTGGGTAATTACAACGGGATATGATACCTTTGGCGAGGCGGAAGAATTGATAATGAAATTAAAACGACGCACTATGAGACAAATAATCTTAGCCGTCATTTCTTTGTTCGGCATCTTCTCCATATCTTCTTCCACCATCCGGCAAAGAAGGAAGGAGATAGCAGTACGCAAGATTATGGGAGCTAATGTCAATAAAATAATCGGCATGTTCTTCCGCGAATATTTATGGATGGCCTACATCGCAGCGATTGTGGCCTTTCCTTGCACATACGCGGTGATGCATCATTGGCTGGAACAATATGCCTACCACATATCTATTGGCATGGATTTATTCATTGTTTGGTTGGGAATTGTTATAATCATGGTGCTCTTCACGATATTGCAGCAAGTCGTTCAGGCAGCACGGCAGAATCCGGCGGAAGTAATCAAAAGCGAATAATACAATAATAAATACTATTATGATAAGACATTATATTAAAACAGCATTCAGAAACCTATTAAAGTACAAGGCACAGAATATCATCTCTATCATCGGACTGTCGGTAGGCATACTTTGTTTTAGTATCTGCCTATATTGCAGCCGCTATATAAATTCTACCAACAAGTGCTTTACCCACTGGGAACGCATTGCAGACATAAACCTATACACTCCAGCAGAAGAACCTTATTTCGGAACTCCCGCTACGTTGTTTGAGAGTCTGCGCCAATTGCAATTCCATACGAAATTGTCTTTTGGGTATCCAGTTTTTCATCTGTTGGTTATTCATAGTCTTTACAGTCGCTTTATATTTGCAGGCTGACAAGACCGGTTCCACACTGTTCAACACACTGACAGAAAAAGAAAAGTCCGAAATCATCAGTATTCCTATGGATTACCGTTTTCTAAAAAATGACGAAAAGCTTGCTCTCATAGAGCGCATCAGTCAACATCCGGTATAAAAGATAAAATACTGACAGAAATTAATTATCTGAAAGTATTTCGGGAAACAAGCATGCAGACAGAAAAGATAACCGGGAAAGTAGCCTTGAAGTCAATATAATGAATGTTCCTAATAACTTTTTCGAATTTATGAATATCCCTATTCTCTCCGGGCATGCCCTGAAGACAAATAGTGACATGGTAGCAGACCGTAAATTGGCAAAACGTATGAAGAAGGATTTACTGGGAACCACCTTGTACAATTATCAAGACAGCTACACGGTATGCGGCATTTGCTCCGATTTTGTAGCCGACACTTACAATCAGAGCCAGGGCTTCGTCTTTCTGCCTTGTGATTTCAAATATTATGTAGGTCATTGCTATTTGAAGTGTGTACCCGGAAAAGCAGAAGAAATAAAGACTTACGTTAAGAAAATGCTGGAAGAGAATCTTCCACCGAGTATACAATTACACATTTCGACCTTACTGGAAGACATTCACCAAGCACAAGCCATCGAGAACAACATGAAAGGGATAATCTTATTCTTCTCATTTGTCAGCCTTATAATCACTTTATTAGGTGTTTATTCGGCAATCACACTGGATACGGAACGCAGACAAAAGGAAGTGGCAATCCGTAAAGTAAATGGTGCGGGATTGAAACAGATTATCATATTGTTTGCCCGTACGTATATTTATCAGCTTGTACTCTCGGCAGCGCTAGCATTTCCTTTATGTTATGCCATACTGCAGTTATGGAAAAACATGTATATCGTATTCTTTAATGACGGCCCGCTATTTTGGATTTCAATCTTCATAATCGTAGCTGTCATTACTACTCTGACTATTATTTTCCGCATTCTGAAAATAGCAAGGACAAATCCGGCAGAAGTCATTAAAAACGAATAAGAAATGAAATATTTATAAACCATAAAAACCAAGCATTATGATTAAGACAGTAAATCTACAAAAGATTTTCAAGACCGAGGAAGTACAGACTCTGGCTTTGAACGACGTAAACATGGAAGTGAAAGAAGGGGAGTTTGTCGCTATCATGGGACCTTCGGGCTGCGGAAAATCCACCTTACTAAATATCCTCGGTCTGTTGGACAATCCTACATCCGGAGAATATTATTTGAATGGGACGGAAGTATCCAAATATACAGAAGCCCAACGTACCAACTTGCGCAAAGGAGTCATCGGCTTTGTATTCCAAAGTTTCAACCTGATTGATGAGCTGAATGTATACGAGAACATCGAACTGCCGCTACTCTACATGGGCATTCCTGCCGCCGAACGCAAGCGCCGGGTAGAAACCGCCATGGAACGTATGGCAATCATGCACCGCAGTAAGCATTTTCCGCAACAGTTGTCCGGCGGACAACAACAGCGTGTCGCTATCGCACGTGCAGTTGTATCAAATCCTAAGCTGATACTTGCCGATGAGCCTACCGGTAACCTCGATTCAAAGAATGGAAAAGAAGTGATGGAACTGCTGAGTGAGCTGAATAAAGAAGGTACCACAATTGTTATGGTGACACACTCACAGCATGATGCCGGTTTTGCCAAACGCATCATCAATCTGTTTGACGGACAAGTGGTGACAGAAGCCAATTTGTGATAACCCCTGTTTCATTTATGAGTTGACAATGTACGATTGATGCCACTTTTGAATTTACTAAGTGCCTGTCAGCAAAAGTGGGCGTTTGGCAATACAAATTTCGGTCGTACAACGTCAACCTATAGATTTCCCGAACCTTTTATATACATGATATGAATTCTTACCTTTCCTTAAAATTAGTCATAAGAAGCTGGAAACGCAATAAACTGTTTGTTGCCATTTCCCTTGTCAGTCTGGTCGTCGGTATTGCCTGCACCACTTTGTTGATGGCATTTGTGATACACGAATATAACGTTGAGAACAATAATCCCAACAAAAATCGTATTCTGCGTTTAGTCCAGACTCTACCTTTTGCCCAACAGGCAGTGGAAGGTACATTCATATACGGTGGAACTGTTCCTCAAATAGTATCTCAGTTTCCGGAAATAGAGTCTTACTTACGTACGCAAACATTCAAGAATGTAAGGGTAAAGATTGAAGGACAAGAATTTCAAAGCTGGAGCTTGGTAGCAGCAGATTCAACATTAACGGCTTTTTTCCCTTTCCATAATATAGTAGGGGATGTTCAAGACGCATTACTGAAACCAGGAGACATAGCTATAAGTGAACTGTTTGCCAAGAAATGTTTCGGTACAACAGATTGTATAGGAAAAAATGTAGATATACTATTGAGCGAAATAGGTATCAGACGCATCGTTGCCGTATTCAGCCAACCGGAGCAAAGCATGATGCAGACAGACATACTCCTACCATTGGAAGCTACCGAAAGCTCTGATTGTATGCTATTGCTGAAAGAAGGTACGGATATAAAGAAATTCCGCCAACGTTTCGGAGAAACAGAACTGCCCACTTTGTTGGGAAACGGACATCTTCGTACCCAAACATTGCAAGAATCTTATTTCGACGCTACGGTAAAAGACAGTAATCAAGTTATCAAACATCAGCAGAGCACCTTATTGGGTGTAGGGCTGTTGTCCGCATTACTGATTCTATTCATCGGTTGTTTCAACTTTATAAATCTGAGTTTCTCCCGTTTGTTGCGTCAAGTGCACATGCTTCACATTGAATCCATAATGGGAGCCACAAGATCACAAATGCGCCAACAACTGTTCTTGGATACTTTTCTGATGGTTCTTGTCGCTTTCCTTTTATCTTTATTGTTGATGAATGACTTATTGCCTGCATTTAATCATATGGTTTCTGCCAAACTGACAATGGAATATTTGTTCTCATGGCAAGTGTTCCCTCTTATCTTGTTGTTTATCATAATATTGTCTGTCATACCGGCAAGTTATATGGGTCATAGGTTGCATTCCATATCCGAAACTAATTACCGTCATTTCTTTACCGGACGCAAAAAACGTTTCATTGTGGCCTTATTGGTAACCATACAATTCATCATCTCCATTGGCTTGATGAGTACATTCATGATTATCCGTTCACAGATGTATCTGATTAAGCAGGAAGAAAAGCACTATGAGAATATTATTAATGTATATACAGATGCCAATGCACAACCGACGCTAAAGACCCGGATAGATGAGGTGAAGAATATAGAAGGGGTAGAAGCGGTAATAACCTCCAATACCGGAATATATCCGATGAGTTTAGGAATCCCGGGCAAGGATGATTCCGGTGACAATCTGCTCATGTTGGAATTATACGAGGATTGTCCGGAATTCCTAACAATGCATCATATTGAACTGCAAGACTCCCTGCAAATATTCCATCTAATGTCCCGTACTCCACAACCTGCACTAATCAATGAAACATTCGTGGATTTATTGGTGCCCGAAGGAGAAAATCCTATCGGACAGCCCATTTCCAAGTATGTACACGAAAGAGAAGAACTTACAAAAGGTACAATTATCGGTATAGTAAAGGATTTCAAAAAGTACTCCATGACAGACCAAGTGGCTCCCTTACGAATACTCCTTTATGATACTCCACAAGATAATTTCTCAACTCTAGTTATAAAGGTAAAAGCCGGATATAAAGATAAAGTCATTAATTGCCTAAGAGAATCATACGAAAAGAAAAATCCAGGCATTCCTTTGAAATATGATGATATGTATCAGAAATTTATGTCCTACAATCAGGACATAACACACTTCTCGCATATCTTATTCATGTACGCCTGTGTCAGTATATTCCTTACTCTTTTCGGATTATTTGGCATCACACATTATGCCGTCTCACAGCGTAAACGTGAAATAAGCATCCGTAAAATTCACGGTGCATCCGCCCGTCAGATTCTATGGCTTATCAATTATCCGTTCCTTAGCTATGTAGGCATCGCATTCGTCGTAGCCGTCCCTGTCATTTATCTCTTTATGACATATTGGCTACAGCAATTTGCATACCATGCCACTCCAAACGCCTTTCACTTTCTGCTACCCTTGCTTTTTACTATAGGCATCACCTGCTTTACGATATGCCTGAATGGATATCGGGTAGCTGTCACCTCATTTCATCCGCGCCGCAATAGCCAGTAATACCCCAAGCACCACACCCAATATCGCAGCAAACAGCACCCGCATTTCTCCTGGCAGGAGGAATGTAATGGTGTGTGCCGGATACCAGAAAAAGGGAATTGTTTTCTTGAAGACAAAATTCCATTGTGCATCCCAATTCAGATGCGTAATGATGCGGGTCATCGGGATAGGGGTGAGGAGGCTGCGAAGAGAGCCGCCCCAATCCAGAATATGTGTATCCGTAATCTTATGGAATGTCATGAATACCGGAGCAAATATAGTGTTCATGGCAACTGAAATAGCAAAAGCTATCCATAATTTATCAAAGCAAAACTCCCCGTTTATGATAGCAGCGGCATTTGCCATTCCCATATATTCCATAAATTGCGGTACACCTTTGGAGAAGATAATCATGGCCGCGTTGATTCCCATTCCCAACAGTCCCCACACTACGGCACGCGGCAGTACACCAAATCCTTTTCGGTTATAGACTCCGGCACTGATACGAAGCCCCAGCATCTCACCCAGTGTAGCAAGAATTCCGAATTTAATGAAACTCATTACCATTCCATGTGCAGCGTTGAAAGACTTATACCAATCGTAAACGGGTTCACTCACAAAGAATGGCAGGAATATTATCACCAGAACAAAAATAAAGAGGAAGTCTTGCTTTTTCATACAAAAGTCATGTTTTTCATAAATAATGTGGCAAACATACTAAAATTATTCTGATTTAAAAGCAAATAAGCAAATAAAAGGTGTTTTGCCAAACAGAACAAAGTGTTTCCCTTAACCGAACAGTCTGTTTCATTAAAGGGAACACTTTGTTTCCCTTAAAAGAACATTTCGTTTCATCATATAAAAACACTTTGTTTTCTGTAGCTAAAACAAAGTGTTCAGCACTGTGAACTAACGAATTATCCCTATCAGCTTCCCCAGAAGCCTATATCATAGTCTCGGCACAAAAAAAGTGGGATTCAGAGAAACCTCTGATCCCACTTCATCATAGTAAGCAACGGATAGTTATTTCTTATCTTTCATATATTCATCCGCTTTCTCCTTGGCACGTGCCACGCGCTTGGCTGTATCCGGATGAGAAGAGAACATCTTCTGGAACTTAGATTCCTTCGGTGCTTCCGCTGAAAGTTCAAGCAATTTGTTCAAAGCATTGTACATGGCATACGGATCGAGATTATTCTTGATGCAGAATTCAAAGCCATAATCATCCGCTTCTGTCTCCTGCTTCTGGGAGTATTGAGCACCTGCCAATGCCTCGGCCATGGCACCCAGTTCAGAATCACTCAATTTGGATACTGTAGAACTTGCCGCACCGGCAGCATTCTTCACAGCCGAACGGAGGTAAGCATTCTTCATCGCATCTTTGGAATCCGTATGGATGACGTGACCTATCTCATGACCGACAACTGCCATCACTTCATCATCCGTCATGATGTCCATCAGTCCGGCGCAGATGCGTACACTGCCATCACCACACGCAAAGGCATTCACATCTATTACCTCGTAAACACCGAAGTTCACCTTCAAGCCGTCCACTTCCTTGATATTTCCAGTCAGCTTCTCCAGACGCTTGCCGTAATCCGTATCGGGCTTTGTCAGCGGATTGTGTGTATCCATCCATTCCATATATTCCTTGCTCATCGCTGCAATGTCAGCATCGGACAATGAAATGGCCTTGACGGCATCTGTACCGGCTTGGACAACTTTGGTCACATTGATTTTCTTTCCACCAATTTTGAACTGCGCATAGGCAGTGGTGGTACAACTCATTCCGCATACTACAGCAGCAATGATGAAGAAGTTCTTTTTCATATACTTTACGATTTAATCTTAGCCCTATTCCGTTTCGTATTAAACAAAAAGCCGCCTAATCATTATTAAACGGCTTTCCTAATATCTGTTTGAATCAGTTTACTTGATAATATCCAGTGCCTTGAAGCATTTGGTCAACTTCTCTACAGCGTAATCCACTTGTTCTACGGTGTGGGTAGCCATCAACGCTACGCGCACCAGCGTATCTTGTGGGGCACACGCGGGCGGAATAACCGGGTTGATGAAGATACCTTCGTCAAAAGCCAGCTTCGTTACTATAAATGTCTTCTCTGTATCACGCACATAGAGAGGAATGATAGGAGATTCTGTCTCACCGATTTCGAAGCCTGCATCGCGGAACTTCTTCAAGGCATAGTTAGTGATGTCCCACAGACGTTGGATGCGTTCAGGTTCGGACTTGATGATGTGAAGCGCCTCGCGAGCTGCAGCCGTAGCAGCAGGTGTGCTACTTGCCTGGAATATATAGGAACGGGCATTGTGGCGCAGCCAATTGATTACCGCCTTGTCTCCGGCCACAAAACCGCCGATAGAAGCCAACGACTTGCTGAATGTACCCATAATCAGGTCTACATCTTCGGTAACACCGAAATGATCGCAAACGCCACGGCCTTGTTTTCCGAATACTCCCAAGCCGTGAGCTTCGTCCACGTAAATGCTGGCATTGTATTTCTTCTTCAGGCGGACAATCTCAGGCAGATTGGCCAAGTCACCTTCCATGGAAAATACTCCATCCACAACAATCAGCTTCACAGCATCCGGTTCGCATTTCTGGAGTTCTTTTTCCAAAGCCTCCATATCGTTATGCTTGTACTTCAACTGAGTGGCAAATGCAAGACGACGGCCATCTACAATGGAAGCGTGGTCACGGTCATCACAAATAATATAATCCCCACGGCCTACAACGGCAGGAATAATACCTTCGTTTACAGTAAATCCGGTAGAAAAACAGAGTGCTTCATCTTTTCCTACGAATTCAGCCAATTCCTTCTCTAGTTCAACATGTATATCGAGTGTTCCGTTCAGAAAGCGGGAACCTGCACAACCGGTGCCATATTTTTCTGTGGCAGCTATCGAGGCATCAATGATACGCTTGTCATATGTCAGTCCCATATATGCATTAGAGCCGAACATCAGAACCTTTTTACCATCCATCATTACCTCTGTATCCTGATGGCTGTTAATTGTGCGGAAATAAGGATATACGCCTTTTGCCATGAACTGTTGCGGCAGGTCGTATTTCGCAAATTTGTCTTGTAGTAAACCCATGAAATATCTTTTATATAATGAATATTTAATTCTATTAAATGCAAGTCTTAAAAAAACCAGGGGGCAAAGATAGCAAAATATGTCGGTATATGTTCTATTTACATTAAAAAAATCTACTTATACTTATTTTAAAAAGAATTATGTGGTTAATTTTTCAGATATTTATATTACTTTTGCCAGTTGGAAAACCTGCATAGCAACAACCTTTGCATGAACGAAAACAAGAAGAAAATAGCATTTATCATAAACCCCATATCCGGCACTCAAAGTAAGGAGCAGATACTGAAATGGCTCGATGAAAAGCTGGATAAGGAAAGGTATGCACAAGAAGTGATTTATACCGAACGGGCAGGCCATGCCGTAGAGATAGCGGCACAGAAAGCACAAGAAAACGCACATGCCGTCATCGCTATAGGAGGAGACGGTACCATCAATGAGATAGCCCGCTCACTGGTACATACAAAAACCGCTTTGGGCATCATTCCCTGCGGTTCCGGCAACGGACTTGCCCGCCACCTGCAGATTCCGATGGAGCCGAAAAAGGCCATCGACATCATCAATGACGGACTGATAGACATCATTGACTACGGAAAAATCAACGATGTGCCCTTCTTCTGTACCTGCGGCGTGGGATTCGACGCATTTGTAAGCCTGCAATTCTCCAAGGCGGGAAGGAGAGGGCCGCTCACTTATCTGGAAAAGACCCTGCTCGAAAGCCTAAAGTACCGTCCGGAAACCTATGAACTGGAAATGGACGGCAGTACCCTGCGATACAAAGCGTTCCTGATAGCCTGCGGAAACGCATCGCAGTATGGGAACAATGCGTATATTGCCCCACAAGCCACATTGAACGACGGACTGCTGGACGTCACCATACTTGAACCGTTCACCGTACTCGATGTACCGTCCCTCTCTTTCCAGCTCTTCAACAAGACCATCGACCAGAACAGCCGGATTAAGACGTTCCGCTGCCAAGCACTCCGCATTCACCGTTCTAAACCGGGAGTAGTCCACTTTGACGGCGACCCGATGATGATGGGAGAGAATGTAGATGTAAAGATTATGAAGAAAGGACTGCAGGTCATTGTCCCCCGGGATGCGGAAAAAGACACTTCGAACGTCTTGCAGCGAGCACAAGACTACATCAACGGACTGAAACAGATTAATGATGCTTTTGTGGAAGACATCGCCCATAAAAACAAAATGATACTGGATAAAGGCAAAAGGCAATTCAAGAAACTGACGAAAATGTGATGTTGTAAAAAGGCTGTATAAGGAGTTTCTGAAAATAACTTTCCCCTTTTGATGCGCCATATAATATGTTTTATGTATTTTTGCATGTTCAAAATAGTAAATAAGTAAAATCGTCAAACAGTAAATAAAAAGATGTATAGATCACACACCTGCGGAGAACTCCGTATCTCCGATGTTAACAAGCAAGTGACGCTGGCAGGTTGGGTACAGCGCAGCCGTAAGATGGGAGGCATGACTTTCATTGACCTCCGCGACCGTTACGGAATTACCCAATTAGTGTTCAACGAAGAGGTGAATGCCGAACTTTGCGAGCGTGCCAACCGCTTGGGCCGTGAATTCGTAATCCAGGTTAAAGGTACCGTCAACGAACGTTTCAGCAAAAACCAACATATCCCGACGGGAGATATTGAAATCATCGTATCGGAACTGGATGTTCTGAACTCATCGCTGACCCCTCCCTTCACCATCGAGGAAAATACGGACGGTGGCGACGATATCCGCATGAAGTACCGTTATCTGGACCTGCGCCGTGCCAACGTACGCAGCAATCTGGAGCTTCGTCATAAAATGACAATTGAAGTACGCAAATACCTGGACAGCCAGGGATTCATCGAAGTGGAAACTCCGATTCTGGTAGGCTCCACACCCGAAGGTGCACGCGATTTCGTCGTTCCTTCACGCATGAACCCGGGACAATTCTATGCCTTGCCTCAAAGCCCGCAGACACTGAAACAGTTGTTGATGGTTTCCGGTTTCGACCGTTACTTCCAGATAGCCAAATGCTTCCGTGACGAAGACCTGCGTGCCGACCGCCAGCCGGAATTCACACAGATTGACTGCGAAATGTCTTTTGTGGAGCAGGATGACGTCATCAACCTCTTCGAAGGCATGGCTAAATATCTGTTCAAGGAAATCCGTGGCGTAGAAATGAACGAGCCGTTCATGCGCATGCCATGGGCAGACGCCATGAAGTACTACGGCAGTGACAAGCCCGACCTCCGTTTCGGCATGAAGTTCGTGGAACTGATGGACATCATGAAGGGACACGGATTCCCGGTATTCGACAATGCAGCTTACATCGGCGGTATCTGCGCAGAAGGCGCTGCACACTATACACGCAAACAGCTGGATGCACTGACCGAATTCGTGAAAAGACCGCAAATCGGTGCCAAAGGTATGGTATACGCGCGTGTGGAGGCAGATGGTAACGTAAAATCAAGTGTCGACAAGTTCTATACGCAGGAAGTATTGCAGGAAATGAAGGCTGCTTTCAACGCCAAGCCGGGTGACCTGATTCTGATTCTGAGCGGTGACGATGCCATGAAGACCCGCAAGCAACTGAACGAGTTGCGCCTTGAAATGGGTAACCAACTGGGATTACGCGACAAGAACAAGTTCGTCTGCCTTTGGGTGGTTGACTTCCCGATGTTTGAGTGGAGCGATGAAGAAGGCCGCCTGATGGCTATGCACCACCCGTTCACTCATCCGAAAGACGAAGATATTCCTTTGCTGGATACAGACCCGGCAGCTGTCCGTGCAGATGCATACGATATGGTGTGCAACGGTATTGAAGTGGGTGGAGGTTCCATCCGTATCCACGATGCACAGTTGCAGGCCAAAATGTTCGAGATTCTCGGATTCACTCCGGAGAAGGCTCAGGAGCAGTTCGGCTTCCTGATGAATGCCTTCAAATACGGTGCACCTCCTCACGGTGGTCTGGCATACGGTCTGGACCGTTGGGTCAGCATCTTCGCAGGTCTCGACAGTATCCGCGACTGCATTGCATTCCCCAAAAACAACAGTGGACGCGATGTAATGCTGGATGCACCTTCAGTTATTGACCAGAAGCAGCTGGACGAACTGAATCTGATTGTTGAAGTGAAAGAGTAAAAGCAGGTACAGAGTAGGAGAGTGAAAGAGTCTGCACGCATTTTTCGTTTTGCGGTAATCGGCACGCTGAATGCCTTGATTATGGCTGTTACCGTTTGGGTAATGATGGACGAACTGGACATCAACTATATGCTCTCCAATGTAACCGCATATATACTTGCACAGATACACAACTTCATCTGGTGCAAGTACTGGATATTCCCTACAGAAAAAAAGAGCAACACTTGGCGACAAGTGCTGCTCTTTTCCATAGCTTTCGGAATGGCTTATGGAGCACAATTCCTTTTCCTCATCGGATTGGTAGAAGGACTGGACTGCAACGAGTACCTTGCCCAGTTCCTGGGATTATTCATCTACGGAAGTGTCAATTTCCTGATGAACAAACGGGTGACATTCCGTTAGTTCTCCCCCAGAAATCCCCGTCGTTATCAGTCAAGAAATCGTTTTGTCAATCCGGCATAGGCATCAATTCTGCGGTCGCGCAGGAAAGGCCACCAACGGCGTACATTCTCCGAACGTTCCAAGTCCACCTCTACAACAATATTTTCCGGTCGTTCGTTCCCTGCTTGGGCCAAGAATTCACCTTGCGGTCCGGCCACAAAACTATTTCCCCAAAACAAGATACCATTGGTCTGCATGGAAGGGTCCGGCTCGTGTCCCACGCGGTTCACTGAAACCACCGGCAAACCGTTGGCTACAGCATGTCCACGCTGGGAGATAATCCAAGCATTGAGCTGACGCGCCTTTTCATCATCCGTATCACTGCTTTCCCAACCGATAGCCGTAGGATATATCAGTATTTCAGCTCCCTTCAGTGCCATCAGACGTGCTGCTTCCGGATACCACTGGTCCCAGCATACCAATACCCCCAACTTACCCAAAGATGTCTGAATAGGTTCGAAGCCTATATCACCGGGAGTAAAATAGAATTTCTCATAATAGGCGGGATCATCAGGAATATGCATCTTCCGGTATTTCCCGGCAATGCTGCCGTCACGTTCAAAAACAACCGCTGTGTTATGATACAATCCGGGAGCGCGTTTCTCGAACAGAGAAGTGACCAGTACAATATCGTTGGCAGCAGCCAATTCGGAATAGAACCCCGTAGAAGGACCGGGAATCGGTTCTGCCAAGTCGAACAACTGCGTGTTTTCCGTCTGACAGAAATACAGAGAGTTATGCAGTTCCTGCAAAACGACCAATTGGGCTCCATGCGCCGCACATGCCTCTATGCTTTTGGCCAAATTCATTAAATTAGTCCTGAGGTCCTTGGTATTGGCCTGCTGGATAATACCTACTTTTATTTTCTTTGTCATCTTATTCTATAATTTATTGTTTTACTATGTAATCAACATTACTTCAACACCCCTACTGGATATTGCATGGTAACACAATGCAAAGAACCGTGTTGCTTAATCAAAGCACAGCAATCTATCCCGATAATTTCATAACCGGGAAAAGCCTCCTGCAACACTTTCCCCGCACGGGCATCATTCTCCGGCTGGCGATAGGTGGGGTAAAGCACTGCATCATTCAGAATCAAGAAATTAGCGTAAGTGGCAGGAAGCCGTTCCCCTTCCTCTTCTATCTTATCGGCCATGGGCAGAGCCAGCAAATGGTAAGGTTCCCCCTTTAACGTACGGAAAGTCTTTAGTTGCTCCTCCATGCGATGCAGTTCTTCGTAATGCTCATCATCCGCATCCTTGCATTGCACATAGGCTATCGTGTCGGCAGGGCAGAAACGGGCCAGCGTGTCTATATGGCTGTCTGTATCGTCACCTGCCAAATAACCGTGATCCAGCCAAAGGACACGTTGCAAGTGAAAGACGGAACGAAGATATTCCTCAATTTCCACTCGGTTCATCTGCCCGTTACGGTTAGGAGAAAGCAGGCATTCAGAAGTGGTAAGCAGCGTACCCATACCGTCACTTTCGATAGAACCGCCTTCAAGGACAAACCCCAAGCGATTTACATACTTTCCTTTCATCACTTCCGCCTCCACAGCACGACGCGTAATCAAATTATCCTTATCGGATGCAAACTTCAATCCCCATCCGTTGAACTTAAAGTCGAGCAGAGATACACCGTCAGCATCCAATAGGGTGATGGCTCCATGGTCGCGTGCCCAAGTATCATTCGTTTCGCACTTCAGGAAACGGACATTTTCCATATTCACCCTGCCGAAAATCTGTTTCTTCACCTCATCCGGTTCCGGAGTTACAATCAGCAATGACTCCCTCGCGGCTATTTCGCGGGCAATGGCTACAAAACATTCCTGCACTTCGTCCAACATATAGGCCCAGTCTGTATCTGCATGGGGCCATGTAAGCTGTATGCCGCTTTGCAAAGCCCATTCGGCAGGCAAGTGGGGAGCACGTGTCTCTACCTGAAAAATCATATTCTTGCCAAAACGCACCTGACAGTCCTTCTCTGCGGCACCCCCCAACGGAAGTCCTACAAAATATCCCATATTATTTATCTTTTCTAATTCGTTACTTTTTAAGTTAGCAGAGAGAGGGAGAATAAACCTTAGGTTTAGAATTGCCAAACCTCTACTTCAGACTTCTAAACCTCTACTCTATGATTACAAACCTCTACTCGTCAATTATCACTTATCTTCCTTCGGTTTCCGGTCGAAGAACGGATTCTTGGAGGATGCACTCACCGGAATGGCAAAAACAGTCTTGCATCCTTTCAGCCAATCCAAACGCTGGGCGCCAAGTCCGGCAGAAAACATGACACGGGTATCCACCCTCAAATCGGCAGCCATGGCACAAGCCGAGCCTATGGCTATCCCTACATCCACCGTATTCAAGGCACAAGGCACTCCCTCCGGACGGCCGGCACAAGTGGGAAAACCGCAGTGTCCGCAATTCAAACCTTGCGCCTGCTCGCGCGTACCTATTATAATTACACATTCAGCCTGCAAAATGTTGTCCGCATCACGGAGAAAGAACTTCATACCATGCTCTTCAACCATAGCGACCATCTTTTCAGACAGCTTCTTAATGTCTTCACCCGTAACCAGCGCAGCTTCAATCACATCAATACCTTTTCCTTTCGGTGCCGTGCGCGCAGCAGTCAGCATTTGCCTTGCCACATCAAGCACATGTTCGTGGCGGCAATCCCGTTCATTCTGTATCATAGTCTTTCTTTCCTGAATTAATTAGTGCGTCAAAGATAGCACAAATATTTTTTTGCACTATCTTTGCGATACAGAAAGATTAAAGGAACACCATGCTGCAAATAGAAAATGCCAGTATCGCCTACGGCAACGATATACTTTTCTCGGGTTTCAACCTGCAATTGGAAAGGGGAGAGATAGCCAGTATCTCCGGCCCTTCGGGATGCGGAAAGTCGTCACTGCTGAATGCCATACTCGGGTTTATCCCGTTAAAAGAAGGACGTATCGTATTAGACGGCATTCCGCTGGATAAAGGAAACGTCGACGTTGTCCGTAAGCAGACTGCATGGATTCCACAAGAACTGGCATTGCCGCTGGAGTGGGTAAAGGACATGGTACAGTTGCCCTTCGGTCTAAAGGCAAACCGGGGCACGCCTTTTTCTGAAACCCGCTTATTTGCATGTTTCGAGGATTTGGGTCTGGAGCGGGAGTTATATTACAAACGGGTAAACGAAATATCCGGAGGCCAACGCCAACGGATGATGATAGCCGTAGCCTCAATGATTGGCAAGCCACTGACCATTGTCGATGAGCCGACTTCCGCTCTCGACTCCGGTTCCGCGGAAAAAGTACTTTCTTTCTTCCGCAGGCAGACAGAAAAGGGAAATACCATACTGACCGTATCCCATGACAAAAGATTTGCCGACGGATGCGACCGACATATAATCATGAAATAACATACACACTATTGGGAACCATAGATATATCATACCTCAGCCTGGGCATCGGATTATTGCTATTATTAATACCGTTGTTTTACATATGGAAGTTCAAGACCGGACTGTTGCGCGCTACTGTGATAGGTACGGCACGCATGATTGTCCAGTTGTTCTTCATCGGCATATACTTGAACTACCTCTTCTTATGGGATAACCCGTGGATAAACTTTCTATGGGTAATTGTCATGATATTCGTAGCATCGCAGACGGCATTGGCACGAACGCAATTGAAGAGGAAGATTCTGTTCCTGCCCATATCCGCAGGTTTCTTATGCAGTGTAGTATGTGTAGGCTTGTACTTTATCGGAATAGTACTGAGAGTGGAAAACGTATTCAGCGCCCGGTATTTCATCCCTATTTTCGGCATACTGATGGGCAACATGCTATCCAGTAACGTCATAGCCCTCAATACCTATTATAGCGGATTGAAACGAGAACAACAGCTTTACCGATATCTTCTCGGCAATGGTGCTACAAGAGCAGAAGCACAGGCACCTTTCATCCGCCAAGCCATCATCAAATCCTTCAGTCCGCTGATTGCCAATATATCCGTGATGGGGCTGGTTGCTTTTCCGGGAACCATGATTGGCCAGATATTGGGTGGCAGCAGCCCGAATGTAGCCATCAAATATCAGATGATGATTATGGTCATCACCTTTACCGCCTCCATGCTGTCACTGATGATTACAATCTCTCTGGCTTCCTGCAAGTCGTTCGACGCCTACGGCAAGCTACTGCCGGTGATGGTGGAGAAGAAGGGAAAAAAGGAGCAAAAATAACCACATCATACCCGCAAAGAGTTCAATTGCATATAAATATACAGTCTACAAGACTTTTTTAAACTGGAATTCTTTTTAATCCACTGCTTTTTACTATATTTGCAACCAAATTTTCTGTTCACAATGAAAATTAAGGAATTAGTAAGCGCCCTTGAACGGTTCGCGCCTCTGCCATTGCAAGACGGATTTGATAATGCCGGCCTGCAAATCGGATTGACAGATGCGGAAGCAACAGGGGCTTTGTTGTGTCTTGACGTTACTGAAGCCGTACTGGATGAAGCCATTGCATTGGGATATAATGTGGTTATATCACATCACCCTCTCATTTTCAAAGGGTATAAGTCCATCACGGGCAGGGATTATGTGGAACGTTGTATCTTGAAAGCCATCAAGAATGACATCGTTGTTTATGCTGCGCACACTAACCTTGATAATGCGCCGGGAGGAGTGAACTTCAAGATTGCCGAGAAAATCGGTTTGAAGAATGTCCGTATTCTGGAAGCCAAAGAAAATGCGCTGGTGAAGCTGACCGCATTTGTACCGACCGCCCAAGCGGAAGACGTGAGAAAAGCCTTGTTCGACGCCGGATGCGGCAATATCGGCAACTATGATTCGTGCAGTTATAATCTGGAAGGCGAGGGGACATTCCGAGCCCGAAAAGGCGCCAATCCATACTGTGGAGCGATAGGGGAGCTGCATACCGAGCGTGAAGTACGTATTGAGACAATCATACCCGCCTACAAAAAAGCGGAGGCTGTCAAGGCACTGCTTGCGGCACACCCGTATGAAGAACCGGCCTATGATATTTATCCCTTACAAAACTCATGGGTACAAGCCGGAGCTGGTGTCATTGGCGAACTGGAAGTACCGGAGACAGAACTTGAATTCCTGAAACGGATAAAGAAAACCTTCGAAGTAGAGTGTCTCAGACATAACAAACTCCTCGGACGGGAAATACAGACTGTTGCATTATGTGGCGGCGCCGGCGCTTTCCTAATGCCGCTTGCCATCCGCAACCGTGCAGATGTCTTTATCACCGGCGAGATAAAATACCATGACTATTTCGGACATGATACCGATATATTATTGGCTGAAATAGGGCATTATGAAAGTGAGCAATATACGAAAGAAATATTTTATACAATAATCCGGGATTTGTTTCCTCATTTTGAGGTCCAGATGACCAAGGTAAATACAAACCCCATAAAATACATGTAAGTAAAATGGCTAAAGAAGCAAAAAAAGATCCTCAGGAATTAACCGTAGAACAGAAGTTGAAAGCTTTGTTCCAATTGCAGACAATGCTGTCCAAAATCGATGAAATCAAGACGTTGAGAGGTGAACTTCCACTGGAAGTACAAGACTTGGAAGACGAAATAGCCGGTCTGAGTACCCGTATAGACAGAATCAAGGCAGAAGTATCCGAGTTGAAATCCTCCATCGCAGGAAAGAAAGTTGAAATTGAAACCGCAAAGGCTTCTGTAGCTAAATATAAAGACCAGCAGGACAACGTACGCAACAACCGCGAATATGACTTCTTGAGCAAGGAAATCGAATTCCAGACATTGGAAATCGAACTCTGCGAAAAGCGTATCAAGGAATTTGCCGCACAAGAGGAAGAAAAATCTCAGGAAGTAGCAGAAAGCACTGCTGCGCTGGAAGAAAGACAAAAAGACCTCGACGTAAAGAAGAGCGAACTGGACGAAATCATCTCCGAGACTAAGCAAGAGGAAGAGAAGCTGAGAGACAAGGCCAAAGAACTGGAAACAAAGATTGAACCCCGTCTGCTTCAGTCCTTCAAACGTATCCGTAAGAATTCACGCAATGGACTGGGTATCGTATACGTACAGCGTGATGCTTGCGGTGGTTGCTTCAACAAGATTCCGCCTCAGAGACAATTGGACATCCGCTCACGCAAGAAAATCATCGTTTGCGAATATTGCGGCCGTATCATGATTGACCCGGAATTGGCAGGCATAACTCCCGAACAGAAAGTGGAAGTTGTAAAGGAAAAGCCAGTAAGAGCCAAAAGAAAAATCGTACATATCGGCTCAGATAATTAAAAATAGAACATTTTTATATATAAAACGGCAATAGTCAAGACCTCTATTGCCGTTTTTTTGTTAAATAAGCTCATAAAGCTCTATAGTTAAAGAAAAAAGGTGTAGTTTTGCTCATCAAAAAATTAATAGAATTAAATAAAAAAGCATGAGACTAAACAAATTATTCATACTTTATTCACTTTTAGGAATATTGATGGCATCGTGCATAAAAGATGAAGCACCGAATGCTGAAGCTGATATAACAGGTATTTCTTTTGAAGATAATATTCTGGCAAGTACACATTTCAACTTGAACCCATCTTATGATGATAATCTACAAGCATATCCTATATCGGTAAAAGTAAAAGAAGGGACTCCTTTGAATAGACTATCCCCACTTTTTGAGTTGACACCGGGTGCTACCATTAGTCCGGAAAGTGGGAGTGAACATGATTTCTCCAACGGAAAAAGAGTGAAATATACTGTAACTTCCGAGAACAAGGCTTGGCAGCGAGTATATTCCATTGGTGTACGCGAGCAATCAATATCAGACATCCCAAACGAATTCCATTTTGAAGATGTAAGACTTATCAAAGGTCTTCTATCAGTAGATGAAAAAAAATACTATTATCAGGAATTTTATGAGGAACAAGATGGATTGGAACTGACATGGGCCAGTGGAAATGAAGGATTCAACTGGGCAGCCAGCAAATCACTGACTGAAGATTATCCCACTGTGCAATATGCCGAAGGTAAAGAAGGAAAGTGCGTTAAATTAGAGACTCGGCTCACCGGTTCACTAGGAGCATTGGTAAAAATGCCGATAGCTGCAGGCAACTTATTTATTGGTGAGTTCGATATGACAAATGCGTTATCCAAACCATTGGAAGCTACACGTTTTGGTATTCCTTTCTGCTACAAACCTGCCCGCTTGAAAGGTTGGTACAAGTATAAGACCGGTGAACGGTTTTATGAAAACGGCAAATACACTGATCGTAAAGACATGATGAACATTTACGCCATTTTTTATGAAGGAAAAAATTATGATGAGCAAGGAAACGCCACTGAAATCACGTTAGATGGTAATTTGCCAAACCAAGATTACGAACATTCAAATATGGTGGCTTTGGCTTTAATGCCTAATCCGCACGAAACTGATAAATGGGAATATTTTGATATACCTTTTGATTATCAAAGGTATGGCAAAATGATTGACAATGCCAAATTAGCAAAGGGAGAATATAAAATCAGTATCATTTTCGCTTCCAGTAAAGACGGTGCAACTTTTGAAGGTGCTCCCGGAAGTACGCTCTTAGTGGACGAAGTAGAACTGACTTACGAATAAAAAACATATAGAATCGGACTACAACATGATAAAGAAAATAGTAGCATTCATCGCATTGGTAGGTTGCATGCAAACTGCCTTATACGCGCAGGAGAATCAGAACCGTACACTTATAAACGCTGCTCTTCACGGATGGGAATATGAGATAAGGGCCGGTGTCAGCATCGGTGGTACTTCTCCGCTTCCATTGCCCGTAGAAATACGGAGCATTGATGCTTACAATCCTACCTTAGCCCTTATGCTGGAAGGAAATACCATCAAGTGGTTGGGAAAAACAAAGAAATGGGGGGTAATAACCGGTGTAAGACTGGAAACCAAAAATATGATTACCAAAGCGACAGTAAAGAACTATGGCATGGAAATCATAGGAAATGACGGTAACCGCTTGAAAGGCAATTGGACGGGAGGAGTGAAAACCAAAGTACGCAATGCCTACATTACCGTCCCCGTGCTTGGAGCATATAAAATCAACTCACGATTGCGTGCCAAAGCAGGTGTATATGTGTCATACTTGATGGATGAGGAATTCTCCGGATACGTATACGAAGGCTATCTGCGTGAAGGTAATCCTACCGGTAAGAGAGTGAACTTCTCCGACGGTGCCATTGCCACTTACGACTTTTCGGATGACTTGCGCAAGTTTGCCTGGGGCGTGCAAGCTGGTGTAGACTGGCGTGCCTTCAAACATCTGAGTGTATTTGCCGACCTTACATGGGGATTGAATGATATTTTCAAGAAAGATTTCAATACCATTACCTTTGCCATGTATCCCATCTACTTGAATGTAGGATTCGGGTATGCTTTCTGATAACACTCAGTACACCTGATAAGATACTCATAAACAAATAAAGGTTTAGGTTGTTATCAATCCCATAAAAAGATAACCACCTAAACCTTTATTTATGAATATAAAAGCTTGGAGCACTGCGTTGCTCATATTATGCCTATGTCCTGCGGCTATAGCACAGAAAGCCAACCGCTATCTTGAGAAGCCACTCCCACAAGGCTGGGGAAGGGACGTCTCCCATGCCATTCCCGGAGATGACAATCTGTTCAGCGAACAGATACCACCCATTGACGACAAGTGGTGGAAAGCATTCGATGACCCGATGCTGGATTCACTGATTACGGTAGCCTCCACTCAAAACTATTCCGTACTTTCTGCCATGGACCGTATGGATATGGCCAAAGCCAACCTGCGGATAGAACGCGGCGGCTTTTTCCCTTCCATCTCATTGGACGGAGGATGGGCGCGGCAGCAAAGCAGCGGCAATGTCAACGCACTTCCGCAATCCATTACCGGTGCATACAGCGCCTCGCTCAACGCCAGTTGGGAGCTGGACGTATTCGGAAGTATCCGCCAACGGGTAAAGGCGCAGCGGGAAACCTTCATGGCAAGCAAGGAGGAATACACCTCCGTCATGGTATCCCTCTGTGCCCAGATAGCTTCCGCCTACATCGGACTCCGCGAACTGCAGCAAGAACTAAGTGTAGTGACCCACAATTGCCATACCCAGGCAGCCGTACTCAACATCACCGAAGTACGCTACAAAACCGGACTGGTATCCAAGCTGGATGTCTCGCAAGCCAAATCCGTGTTTTACAGTACCAAAGCCTCCATCCCGCAACTGGAGGCAGGCATCAACCAATACATCACAACGCTCGCAATCTTACTCGGTACTTATCCCCAACATATCCGCCCCATACTGGAAAAACCGGGTAAACTGCCCGACTATATGGAACCTATAGGCATCGGCATTCCTGCCGACCTGCTGCTTCGCCGCCCCGATATACGGCAAGCCGAACGCCAAGTCAACGCACAAGCGGCAATGCTTGGCGCATCCCAAAGAGACTGGCTGCCGCAAGTGTTCCTGAAAGGTTCCATCGGCTATTCCTCCCATGACTTGAAGGACTTGACTAAACGGAACAGTATGACATTTGAAATTGCTCCAAGCATCAGCTGGACCTTATTCAGCGGTACCAAACTGGTGAACGCCACCCGTCTGGCACGTGCCCAGCTCGATGAATCCATTCACCAGTTCAACCAGACAGTGCTTACCGCCGTGCAGGAAACAGATAATGCCATGAACTCCTACCGCAACTCCATCCAACAGATTGTTGCCATGCGCGAAGTATGCAACCAGGGAGAAGAAACGCTAAAGCTCTCCCTCGATTTGTACAAACAAGGGCTTACTCCCTTCCAGAACGTACTGGACGCACTACGCTCACTCCTGACATACGAAAATCAACTGGTGCAGGCACAAGGCAGCTCCTTGCTGCATCTGATAGCCTTATACCAGGCATTGGGAGGCGGATATGAAATGAATCAGAAATAAGAATATAAACTAAACCGAACCGTATATGAAAAATCAAATGTACATCACCCTGCTCATCCTGCCATTGCTGGCAACGGGATGCGGGGGAAGGAAAGAAACGGCACAAACGATGCCCATTCCCGAGATAAGCGTGGCCCTTCCGACAGTGCAGAACATCACGCTGACAAAAGAATATCCGGGCTACCTGACTTCTGAAAAGACCGTAGACCTGGTAGGCAGAGTCAGCGGAACCTTACAGACCATCGCTTACGCTCCCGGCAGCCGGGTACGCCAGGGACAAGTGCTTTTGTCATCGAACCGACAGTCTATCAAGACAATGTGCGGCAGGCAGAAGCAGAACTCAACACTGCCCGCGCCAACCTGGAATACGCCCAAAACAACTACACACGTATGCAGGAGGCCGTGAAAAGCGATGCTGTAAGCCGTATACAAGTGCTGCAAGCACAATCCAACGTGGCAACCTCGCAGGCTGCAGTGAGCAATGCGGAAGCAGCCCTGAACACGGCACGCACCAATCTGAGCTACTGCACCGTCCGTGCCCCCTTCGACGGCACTGTAAGCCGTAACCTGGTGGATGCCGGAAGCTATGTAGGCGGCAGCGTGCAGCCCGTCACACTGGCAACCATCTACAAGGACGACCATCTGTACACCTACTTCAACGTGGCAGACAACCAATGGCTCTCCATGCTGATGCAGCAAGGGGACAGCATTCCCCGGCAAGTAACCGTCAGCCTGGGCAAAGACGGGCTTCTCACTTATCCTGCACAACTGGATTATCTTTCGCCCAACGTAGACTTGAACACCGGAACTCTGAACATCCGCGCCCGTCTCGACAATCCTAAAGGACTTCTGAAAAGCGGCCTCTACGTCAGCATCATCTTGCCCTACGGAGAGCAACAACAGGCCATCCTGCTGCCGGATGTCTCCATCGGCACCGACCAGCTGGGGAAATACATATACGTAGTCAACAATTCGAATATAGTGCGCTACCGCCATATAGAAACCGGACAACTGATAGGGGACAGCCTACGCCAGATAAGGGCAGGCATCACTCCCCGGGAACGCTACGTCACCAAAGCGCTGATGAAGGTAAGGGATGGAATGAAAGTACATCCCATCGACAACTAATATGAATTGATTAATACCAAAGCCTATGTTTTCAAAATTCTTCATAGACCGTCCTATCTTTGCTACCGTATTGGCGCTGCTCATCGTCGTAGCAGGACTGGTCACACTGGGTATCCTGCCCATTGCCCAATATCCGGACATCACACCACCCACCGTGCAGGTCAGTGCCGTATATCCCGGAGCCAATGCGCAGACGGTGGCACAAACCGTCGGCATCCCCATCGAGCAGCAAGTCAACGGAGTGGACGGAATGCTTTACATGTCCTCCAACTCCAGCTCATCGGGCGCTTACTCTCTTACCATTACTTTTGCCGTAGGCACAGACATTGATATGGCTACCGTGCAGGTCCAGAACCGGGTAAGCGTGGCCCAGTCGTCACTACCTACTCCCGTTGTGGTGCAAGGCGTCACTGTACAGAAACAGTCATCGAACATCGTGATGTTCCTCACGATGACGTCGGACAGCAAAGACTACGACGGACTTTACCTCAGCAACTATGCCAAGCTGAATCTCGTAGACCAGTTAACACGCGTGCCCGGTGTAGGCGCCGTCAATGTGATGGGAGCAGGGGACTACTCCATGCGTATCTGGCTCGACCCTGCCGCCATGCGCATCCGCTATCTTTCGCCGGCCGATGTATACCAAGCTATCCAATCACAGAATGTGGAGGTCAGCGCAGGTAACGTAGGGCAACCCATCGGCACAGACAATAAAAATGCCTATCAATACAGCCTGACCGTAAAAGGGCGCCTTACCTCACCCGAAGAGTTCGGCAACATTATCCTGCGTACCGAAACCGGAGGGAAGATACTCCGTCTGCGCGACGTGGCGCATATCGACCTGGGCTCGGCCTCTTACAGCGTAGTATCCCAACTGGACGGGAAACCCACCGCTGCCATCGCTATCTATCAGCAACCTGGCAGCAACTCGCTGGACGTTTCCAAAGGAGTAAAGGCAAAAATGCAGGAACTCTCGCAAAATTTCCCTGCAGGCATACAATACAATGTAACCCTGGACACTACGGATGTCATTCATGCTTCCATAGACGAAGTGATGGTGACGTTCCTTGAAACAACCCTGCTGGTAGTTCTCGTCATCTTCCTGTTCCTGCAGAACTGGCGGGCGGTCGTCATTCCCTGCATCACTATTCCGGTATCACTCATCGGCACACTGGCCGTCATGTCCTTGTTCGGCTTCTCCATCAATACGCTGACACTATTCGGACTGATACTTGCCGTGGCCATCGTGGTGGATGATGCCATTGTGGTGGTGGAGAACTCCACGCGTCTGCTGGACACGGGGCGCTACACCTCCCGCCAGGCTGTGACCGAAGCGATGGGAGAGATTACCGGACCTATTGTCGGGGTAGTGCTGGTGCTGCTTGCCGTATTTATCCCGACAACGCTCGTCAGTGGCATTTCGGGGCAACTGTACAAACAGTTCGCCCTGACCATTGCAGCCAGCACCGTACTAAGCGGATTCAACTCACTGACCCTTACTCCGGCGCTCTGTGCCTTGATGCTGCAACCTACCCGGCCTTCCAAGAATCCCTTGTATCGAGGATTCAATCGTCTGTACGACAAGACACAAGGAGTCTACGACCGGATAGTGGAGTATCTGCTCCGGCGTCCCGGCGCTTCCATCGTTTCGTATGCGGTGTTCACACTGATTGCCGTCCTGCTGTTTGTCAAATGGCCGTCCACGTTTGTTCCGGAAGAAGATGACGGCTATTTCCTCGCAGTCGTACAACTTCCCCCTGCATCGAGTCTGGAGCGTACCCAAGCCGTAGGGAAACAAATAAATAAGATTCTCGATTCTTACCCCGAAGTAAAGGACTACATCGGCATATCCGGCTTCTCCGTGATGGGAGGAGGGGAACAGAGCAATGCGGCCACCTACTTCATCGTACTGCAGAACTGGAATGAACGCAAGGGAAAGGAACATACGGCTGAAGCCGTAGTGCAACGCTTCAATATGGAAGTGTATGGCATCCAGGAAGCAGAGATATTTGCCATGGTTCCGCCTGCCATCCCCGGGCTGGGAGCCACCGGAGGCCTGCAACTCCAATTGGAAGACCGCCACAACCTCGGTGCCACCGAGATGCAACGTGCCGTAGAGACCTTGATGGAGCACTACCACAATTATCCGGCATTGGCATCGGTCAGCAGCCAGTACCAAGCCAATGTCCCGCAATATTTCCTGAATATCGACCGCGACAAGGTGCAACTGATGGGCATTCCGCTGAACAGCGTATTCACTGCCCTGGGCTACTATATGGGAGAGGCCTACGTCAATGATTATGTGCAGTTCGGCCACATCTACCAAGTGAAGCTGGGAGCAGGTGACCATGCCCAGCGTGTCATCGACGATGTCCTGAAACTGAGCGTTCCCAATGCATCGGGCGAAATGGTACCTTTCTCCTCCTTCACCCGAGTGGAAGAACAGCTTGGCATGGACCAGATAAACCGCTACAACATGTACTCCACAGCAGCCGTGACTTGCAATGTGGCTCCGGGCAGCAGTTCGGGAGAGGGTATCCGGCAAATGGAAAGTCTAATCAAGGAGCATCTTGGGGACGAGTTCGGATATGAATGGACTTCGGTGGCCTATCAGGAGACACAGGCGGGAACCACTACAACCGTCGTATTCGTCATGGCACTGTTGGTTGCCTTCCTTGTGCTTGCCGCACAATACGAAAGCTGGACCAGTCCGGTAGCTGCCGTAATGGGACTTCCGGTGGCGCTGCTCGGTGCCATGCTGGGATGCTATGTCATGGGAACTCCGGTCAGCATCTACACACAAATCGGTATCATCCTACTGGTTGCCTTGTCTGCCAAAAACGGTATTCTGATTGTGGAGTTTGCACGTGACTTCCGTGCACAAGGCAATTCAATCCGTGATGCGGCATTTCAGGCAGGGCATATCCGTCTGCGGCCTATTCTGATGACATCGCTTGCATTTGTATTCGGGGTTATGCCGCTGCTTTTTGCAACCGGAGCAGGGGCGGGAAGCCGTGTAGCACTGGGAGCTGCCGTAGTATTTGGTATGGCGCTGAACACATTGCTCGCCACAGTCTATATCCCGAATTTCTACGAATTGATGCAGAAGTTGCAGGAGAAGTTCAGTAAGAAACAATAGGGATACAAGTTATGGATTATGGGTTATAAGCTATCACACTTATAACCCATAATCCATAACTCATTTTAGCAACTTGCTGCTAAAAGTTGTATCTTTGCGTGCGAATTGCCTCTTAAAGAAATTGAAGTTATGAAAGCATATTTCATCGCCATACTTACCTTATTCACTTGTATAGCTACCATCGTCCGGACGCAGCAAATGTCTGAACTTGAAAACCGGATTGACAGTCTTCTCAATGGCAAGAAAGCCACCGTTGGTATAGCCGTATGGACAGACAAAGGAGACATGCTCCGGTATAACGACCATGTACACTTCCCCTTGCTCAGTGTATTCAAATTCCATGTGGCACTGGCCGTACTGGACAAGATGGATAAGCAAAGCATCAGCCTGGACAGCATTGTTTCCATAAAGGCATCCCAAATGCTGCCCAATACCTACAGCCCCCTGCGGAAGAAGTTTCCCGACCAGGATTTCACGATTACGCTTAGGGAGCTGATGCAATACAGCATTTCCCAAAGCGACAACAATGCCTGCGACATCTTGATAGAATATGCAGGAGGTATCAAACATATCAATGACTATATCCGCCGGTTGGGTATAGACTCCTTCAACCTCTCGGAAACAGAAGACGACATGCACTCCAGCTTCGAGGCTGTATACCGCAACTGGAGTACTCCTTCCGCTATGGCCCAGCTACTGAGAACGGCCGATGAAAAAGAGTTGTTCTCCAACAAGGAACTGAAAGACTTCTTGTGGCAGACCATGATAGATACTGAAACCGGCGCCAACAAATTGAAAGGTATGTTGCCAGCCCAAACCGTGGTAGGACACAAGACCGGTTCTTCCGACCGCAATGCCGACGGTATGAAAACTGCAGATAATGATGCCGGGCTCGTTATTCTTCCCGACGGTCGGAAATACTACATTGCCACCTTCATCATGGACTCATACGAGACGGATGAGGACAATGCAGACATCATCGCCCGCATATCACGCATGGTATATGATGCGATGAGATGAGAAAGGCAAGAAGGCTATCGGTAGCTCCTCCTATAAATCTTGATACTCAGGTATATCCTGCAGAAAAGTATAGCTGTTATGCTCGTAATCTATGCGGCAACAATAATGCTGAAGCCCGTTGCTGACAATCAGATAATCCACTTTCAGCACCATGTTGTAGCGGGTAATCTGGTCGAAAACCTTTTGGGTGATTTCTATTTCGGGCGCCTTGTATTCCACAATCATCCGGGCGGTGAGGTCACGCCGATAAAGCACCGTATCACAGCGTTTCTTTGTACCATTCAGCTGTACCTGCACTTCATTTGCCATAAGCGCCTGAGGATACCCCTTTGTGAGCAAGAAGAAAGTGGACGAAGTGCTGCCGCACCCATTCTTCGGGCGTCAAAGCAACATAACGACGACGGATTACATCGAAAATAACATTTTTTCCATTCCTTGCGGCAATTTTAGCATCGAATGCTGGTAGGTTTAACGATAACATTTACTACATTTGTAAGTTAAATAATGGTTCCCGTCTTTCGGGAACACAAATTTAATGAAATCTTATGAAAACAAAAGAAGAAATCGTAGCCAATTGGCTGCCCCGTTACACAAAGCGTAACCTGGAGGATTTTGGAGAGTACATTCTGTTGACCAACTTCAACAAGTATGTAGAGATTTTCGCAGAAAAGTTCAATGTTCCCATTCTCGGTAAAGATGCCAATATGACATCTGCCAGCGCAGAAGGAATGACCATCATTAATTTCGGTATGGGAAGCCCTAATGCCGCCATTATCATGGACTTGCTGAGCGCCATCAAGCCCAAGGCATGTCTGTTCCTAGGCAAGTGTGGCGGCATAGACAAGAAAAATAGAATAGGGGACCTCATCCTCCCCATAGCCGCCATCCGCGGCGAAGGTACTTCCAACGACTACTTCCCGCCCGAAGTCCCGTCACTCCCGGCATTTATGCTGCAACGCGCCGTTTCTTCCGCCATCCGCGACTATGCCCGCGACTACTGGACCGGTACCGTATACACCACCAACCGCCGCATTTGGGAACATGACGAGGGGTTCAAGGAATATCTGAAGAAAACCCGTGCCATGGCTGTCGATATGGAAACGGCAACCTTATTCAGTTGTGGTTTTGCCAATCATATTCCTACGGGAGCCCTTCTGCTGGTTTCGGACCAACCGATGATTCCGGAAGGTGTAAAAACCGACAAGAGCGACAACATGGTTACCCAGAACTATGTAAATGAGCATGTTGAAATCGGAATTGCATCCCTGCGCATGATTATTGATGAGAAGAAAACCGTAAAACACTTGAAGTTCGACTGGTAATCCTCTTTACGGGACATACCCTCGTAACACTTACTTTATATGGCAAAACAAGAAACGACCTGTGATGATATTCTAAAAGAGTTGAGAGCCAAACAATACCGCCCCGTCTACTATCTCATGGGCGAGGAATCGTATTACATAGACCTCATCTCCGACTATATTGTAGACAATGTTCTCACTGACACCGAAAAGGAATTTAACCTGACCGTAGTCTACGGTGCAGATGTGGATATAGCCACTGTCATCAATGCGGCCAAGCGCTATCCGATGATGTCCGAACGCCAGGTCGTAGTCGTAAAGGAAGCGCAGGCCATCCGCAACATGGAAGAGCTTTCATACTACCTGCAAAAGCCGTTGAACTCCACCATTCTTGTTCTATGCCACAAACATGGGGTGCTGGACAGAAGAAAAAAGCTGGTGGCCGAAATAGAGAAGGTGGGGTTCTATTTGAATCCAAGAAGGTAAAGGATGCCCAGTTACCGGCATTCATCACCTCATACATGAAGCGCAAAGGTGTAGATTTGGATCCCAAAGCTACCTCCATGCTTGCCGATTTCGTAGGTACGGACCTCAGCCGCCTTACGGGAGAACTGGAAAAACTGATTATAACTCTTCCAAAAGGTCAGACACGCGTCACCCCCGAACAGATAGAACGCAACATCGGAATCAGCAAAGATTATAATAACTTTGAACTTCGCAGTGCCATCGTAGAAAAAGACATACTAAAGGCCAATAAAATAATAAAATATTTTGAAGAAAATCCGAAAACGAATCCTATCCAGATGACTTTATCTTTACTTTTCGGCTTCTTCTCCAACTTAATGTTGGCTTACTATGCGCCCGAAAAGACGGAGCAGGGTATTGCCAGTTTCATAGGATTAAAGACTCCCTGGCAGTCGCGCGAATACCTAAGTGCCATGCGTCGTTACAGCGGAGTAAAGACCATGCAGATAATCGGGGAGATTCGATATGCAGATGCCAAATCCAAAGGAGTAGGAAATTCCTCCCTAAGCGATGGAGATATCCTCCGGGAATTGGTCTTTAAGATTCTACATTAACTTCCATACAGTATACTTTTCCATAAAAGGGAAAAAGCATAAAACAGACTGATTTGATATCATTATGTCATTTTTAGGGGGGATTTATCCCCCTTTTTTCTATTTTACTCCTTAGCATAGACTATAAAATAGAAGATAATACTCATATTTACAGCAAATTACGTCCATTTATAAGCTCTGAGAATCGCGTTTTTATAACGAATCGACCAATTATACAGAAATAAAGCAAGGATTTAAGTCTTGAAGACTAGAAAATAAATAAAGCATCTTATTCTCTTATTTATGTCACATTTTTTCTCCTTTAGTAAAAAAGAAGAGATGGAGCAATTCAGCTTTAAATCGTCATATAAGAAATCTGCTACACTTTTCAAGAGTACAATAGTTGTAATACACAACTAGGATAATTGACTATTGTGAATTCAACACATTACATATATATCTATATGACGAGTGTATTATAACACATGTAATATTACATCTAAAAAAACAAATGTAATAAGCGACATTCAACATCGTAAACTATTAGTTTACAAAAATGATAGAGTAGGGGTTAACCCATGTAGTTACAAGCAATAAATAGATGTATATAAATTATATACAATGATTAATCAAATTATTAGATTATATTTTATATAAAATAAACGACAAACAAATGTAATATAGTATTTATTATCAGAAATCACCAATATAATACACTAATAATTAGATAAATATACCATTTTATTAAACTTAAAATAAATACCTATTTTACCCATGATTTGTATTATAGCATTTGTAATGATGAATATTGTAATAATAACATTTCATTTGTAAATCATAAAATATCACATTTTTAATTTGCTTTTGTGATGTCATTTTTTTACTTTTGTAATCCAATAAATAGCATGTACAATTGTAATAACACATAAACCATGAGTATAAAAGATAGGTTCAAAATGGTTATGGACCGGGAGAAACTGACAGCAGGAGCTTTTGCCGAGAGTATTGGCGTGGCCCAAGCCACCATTTCCCACATCTTGGGTCCGCGTAACAAATATCCAAGTACGGAAGTTATTCTCCGATTACATCAACGCTACAATGATATAAACTTGGAGTGGCTGCTTACCGGAAAAGGTAATATGAGTAATAATCCGGATTCACCCGAAAACGATGGATTCGACTATCCTTTATTCGCTGAGAATCCGGAAAACCTGACCAAAGGGCCGGATGAAACTGAAAATCGCAAGGAAATTGCATTAGAAACATCTCTAAAAGCACCTAAAGAGATTGTAAGACAAGAGATTATCTACAAAGAAAGACCTCCCAGAAAAATCACTGAAATAAGAATTTTCTTTGATGACAATACCTACGAGACTTTCAAACCGGAAAATTAAGGAATGAGAATGGAAATAGACTAACGCCCCGGCATAAAAAGAAACGGGTTCGTTTTATTCTGCACTCGGTTTACACTATCTTTGCACCCGAAAGAAAAACATCCCTCTTTATAGATATGAAAAAGTATATTTTAGATCTGACAGTGACAGAGAACCTCCGCTTGCATGCCAACTATGTGTTGTTGAAGCTGACTTCTCCGTCCCCACTTCCGGAAATGCTTCCGGGACAATTTGCAGAGATTCGTGTGGACGGTTCGCCTGCCACTTTTTTGCGCCGCCCCATCTCCATCAATTATGTAGATAGACAACGGAACGAAGTATGGTTCTTAATCCAACTCGTAGGTGACGGAACCAAGCGATTAGGCGAAGCAAAAGCAGGCGACATAATCAATGTAGTGCTTCCGCTGGGAAACTGCTTCACAATGCCTGAAAAGCCCTCAGACAAGCTCTTATTGGTAGGTGGAGGTGTAGGTACAGCTCCTATGTTATATTTAGGCGAACAGCTCGCCAAGAGAGGCTGCAAGCCAACCTTCCTGCTGGGTGCCAGAAGTGACAAAGATTTGCTTCAATTGGAACAGTTTGCCGCCTATGGCGAGGTGTATACCACCACCGAAGATGGCAGCCACGGAGAGAAGGGATACGTAACGCAACACTCCATATTAAATAAGGTGTGCTTTGAGCAGATATATACTTGCGGCCCCAAACCGATGATGATGGCAGTAGCAAAGTATGCCAAAAGTAAAGGCATCAGTTGCGAAGTATCTCTGGAGAATATGATGGCGTGTGGCATAGGCGCTTGTCTATGCTGTGTGGAAAATACCACGGAAGGCCATTTGTGTGTATGTAAAGAAGGTCCGGTTTTTAATATAAACAAACTATTATGGCAGATTTAAATGTAAATATCGGTGAATTACAAATGAATAATCCGGTGATGACTGCGTCCGGAACATTCGGATATGGTGAAGAATTCGCCGATTTCATCGAACTATCGCGAATAGGTGGTATAATTGTAAAGGGAACTACCCTTCACAAACGTGAAGGCAATCCATATCCGCGCATGGCAGAGACTCCTTCGGGAATGTTAAACGCTGTGGGACTGCAAAATAAGGGTGTACATTACTTTGTTGAACACATCTATCCCCGCATCAAGGACATTCAGACCAACATGATTGTAAATGTTTCGGGTTCTGCCATCGAAGACTATGCCGAAACAGCCGCAACCATTAATGAACTTGACAAAATTCCTGCCATAGAGTTGAACATCTCTTGCCCCAATGTGAAGCAAGGAGGAATGGCATTCGGTGTTACCGCCAAAGGAGCAGAAGAAGTGGTGAAAGCCGTGCGCTCAGTTTACAAAAAGACACTTATCGTAAAGCTCTCACCGAACGTTACCGACATCACCGAAATAGCCCGCGCAGCCGAAAATGGCGGTGCAGACAGCGTTTCCCTTATCAATACCCTGCTAGGAATGGCTATAGACGCGGAACGCAGGCGTCCGATACTCTCCACTGTAACCGGTGGTATGTCTGGTGCAGCTGTGAAACCCATTGCCTTACGTATGGTATGGCAAGTGGCCAAGGCGGTAAAAATCCCCGTCATAGGCTTGGGAGGTATCATGAACTGGAAAGATGCTGTGGAATTCATGCTTGCAGGTGCCTCCGCCATCCAGATTGGTACGGCAAACTTCATTGATCCGGCGGTTACGGTGAAAGTGGTAGAAGGAATAAATGACTATCTCGACAGACACGGTTATCAGTCTGTAAAGGACATTATCGGTGCACTTGAGGTATAAAGAATAACAAGAGATTGCCATTCGCAATATATATTCACAAAAAAGGACATTCATTGACGAATGTCCTTTTTCTTTTTATTTACATCAGTAAACTTACTCTCCCAACAAATCTGGGCGCAGTCTACGGGTTCTTTCTAATGACTGTTGCAGCTCCCATTCCTTTATCTTGGCCTCGTGTCCAGAAAGTAAAATATCCGGAACCTTCCATCCATTGTAATCAGCGGGACGCGTATAGACCGGTGCAGCCAGCAGATTGTCCTGAAAGGAATCTGAAAGTGCAGACTGCTCATCGGAAATCACTCCCGGAATGATACGGACGATGGCATCTGCCATGACAGCAGCCGCCAGTTCTCCGCCAGTCAACACATAGTCACCGATACTGATTTCCTTGGTGATGAGATGCTCGCGAATCCGGTAATCTATCCCTTTGAAATGCCCGCAGAGAATGATGAGATTCTGGGCAAGGGAAAGAGTATTTGCCATCGGCTGATTGAACTGCTCACCATCGGGGGTGGTAAAGATAACCTCGTCGTAATCCCGCTCAGCCTTCAAAGCGTTGATACACCGCTCTATCGGCTCTATTTTCATGACCATTCCGGCAAAGCCACCAAACGGATAATCGTCTACACGACGGTACTTATCTTCCGTATAATCACGAAGATTATGGATATGTATCTCTGCAAGCCCTTTATTTTGAGCACGTTTCATGATGGAGCAGTTGAAGAATCCCTCAATCATCTCCGGCAAAACTGTGATAATGTCAATGCGCATATAACTTTATTTTAGCTATTTCAAGCTGCAAAAGTACAAATATTCGGGGAGAAACCCGTATTTTTGCGTTCAAACAATCCGAAACCCTATGACTGTAAAAGAAAAAATAGACCAGCTCCGTGCGGAATTTACACCAGCACAACTACAATTATTATGTGCTGAATGCTCCTGAAATATCCGACAAGGAGTTTGACGACCTGATGCGCGAGCTACAAGATTTAGAGAAAGAACATCCTGAATACCAAGATGATAATTCGCCCACGATGCGTGTAGGAAGTGATTTAAATAAGAACTTCACACAAGTGGCACACAAATATCCCATGCTTTCATTGGGAAACACCTATTCCGAAAACGAAGTGACCGACTTTTACGAACGGGTAAAAAAACGCGTTGAACGAGGAGTTTGAAATCTGCTGCGAGCTGAAGTATGACGGTACTTCCATCTCGCTGACTTACGAGGATGGCAAACTGGTGCGTGCCGTCACCCGTGGCGACGGCGAAAAGGGCGATGATGTGACGGACAATGTAAAGACAATCCGGACGATTCCGCTGGTCCTCCACGGGAATTATCCTAAGTCATTCGAAATCAGAGGGGAAATCCTGATGCCCTGGGTGGTTTTCGAAGAACTGAACCGGGAAAAGGAAGCACGTGAGGAACCGCTTTTCGCCAATCCGCGCAACGCTGCTTCCGGTACCTTGAAGTTGCAGAATTCCGCCATCGTAGCATCCAGAAAGCTGGATGCTTATCTCTACTATCTATTGGGAGAAGAATTGCCCTGCGACGGCCATTACGAAAACCTGCAAGCTGCCGCCAGCTGGGGATTTAAAACATCAGAGCACGCCAGAAAAGCCCACAGCCTGGAGGAAGTCTTCGAGTACATCAATTATTGGAACACGGAGCGTAAGAACCTTCCGGTGGCTACTGATGGTATTGTACTAAAAGTCAACAGCTTGAGGCAGCAGAAGAATTTAGGATTCACAGCCAAGTCTCCCCGATGGGCCATCGCATATAAATTCCAGGCAGAACGGGCACTAACACGATTGAACAAGGTTACCTACCAGGTAGGACGCACCGGTGCAGTGACTCCGGTCGCCAACCTGGACCCCGTACAACTATCCGGCACCATTGTGAAACGTGCCTCCCTGCACAATGCAGATATTATCGAGGGGTTGGATCTGCATATAGGCGACATGGTGTATGTGGAAAAAGGCGGTGAAATCATCCCCAAAATAACCGGTGTCGATAAGGATGCCCGCAGTATGCTTATCGGTGAAAAAGTGAAATTCATCACCCATTGTCCCGAATGCGGCAGCAAACTGATACGTTTTGAAGGAGAAGCAGCCCACTATTGCCCCAATGAAACCGCTTGCCCTCCGCAGATTAAAGGGAAGATAGAGCATTTCATCAGCCGCAAAGCCATGAATATAGACGGACTGGGACCTGAAACTGTAGATATGTTCTACCGATTGGGACTGATAAAAGATACTGCAGATTTATACCGGCTCAAAACCGACGACATCAAGAACCTGGAACGGATGGGCGAAAAATCGGCAGAAAACATAGTCAACGGTATTGCGGCAAGTAAAGAAGTGCCATTCGAAAGAGTGCTCTTTGCACTGGGCATACGCTTCGTGGGAGAAACGGTTGCCAAGAAAATAGCCAAGTCCTTTATGGACATCGAAGAGCTGGAAAACGCAGACCTCGAAAAGCTGAAAAACATCGATGAAATCGGTGAAAAAATAGCGCAGAGCATTATAACTTACTTCTCCAATCCTACCAACAGAGAGCTGGTGGAACGGCTGAAATCGAACGGTCTGCAACTCCACCGGACAGAAGAAGACCTCAGCGGATACACCGACAAACTGGCGGGCCAGTCCATCGTCATCAGCGGCGTATTCACCCACCACTCACGGGACGAATACAAAGAGATGATTGAAAAGAACGGTGGAAAAAACGTCGGAAGTATCTCCTCCAAAACCAGCTTTATCCTGGCCGGAGAAAATATGGGACCTGCCAAACTGGAGAAAGCGCAGAAACTGGGAGTAAAGATTATGAGCGAAGATGAGTTTTTGGCATTGCTATCCTAACAAATTTCCACAAAAAGCTTTTTTATGGCTTATATTTGTAGGGTAAATCGAAAAAATTCGTACTTTTGCGAGTCATTTAATTAGAGATTACTTTATAATACTCATGATACAGACAAGATTGAAAGGAATGGGGGTAGCGCTGATTACTCCATTTAAAGAGGATGAAAGCGTTGATTACGATGCGTTGATGCGTTTGGTAGACTATCAACTTCAAAACAATACCGACTTTTTATGTGTGCTCGGCACCACAGCAGAAACTCCGACTCTGACTGAAGAAGAGAAAAAGAAAATCAAGAAAATGGTCATCGAGCGAGTGAACGGAAGAATTCCTATCCTGCTGGGCGTAGGTGGAAACAACACCCGGGCCATAGTGGAAACACTGAAAAATGACGATTTCACCGGAGTAGATGCCATTCTATCCGTCGTTCCATATTACAACAAGCCATCGCAAGAAGGTATATATCAGCATTATAAGGCCATTTCTGAAGCAACGGATTTACCGATTGTGCTTTATAATGTCCCCGGTCGTACCGGCGTGAACATGAAGGCGGAAACAACCCTGCGCATTGCACGTGATTTCAAGAATGTGATAGCCGTCAAAGAAGCTTCGGGCGACATCACGCAGATGGACGACATCATCAAAAACAAACCGGCCAATTTCGACGTTATTTCGGGCGATGACGGCATCACCTTCCCTCTGATTACTTTGGGGGCCGTCGGCATCATCTCGGTCATTGGAAACGCGTTCCCGCGTGAGTTCAGCCGTATGGTACGTCTGGCACTGCAAGGGGACTATGCCAATGCATTGACCATTCACCACAAATTTGCCGAATTATTCAAGCTTCTGTTTGTAGACGGCAACCCTGCCGGAGTAAAAGCCATGCTGAACGCAATGGGAATGATTGAGAACAAGCTCCGCCTGCCATTGGTACCGACCAGAATCACCACCTTCGAAGCCATGCGCAAGATTCTGGATGAATTGAACATCAAATGCTAAGGTCTTATACCGCCCCTATAGGATATTAATTTCCAGTATACAACATATTAATATCAGCTATGCAAGGAGTTAATTTTGTGGAAACACGGAATTAACTCCTTCTTTTTTTCCTATGTGACTATATTTATCAGTACAATAATCCCAAAACAGTCTACTGATTACGTTATAAAGCAAAAAGACATCTGGTTAAATCGAGAAAAAGACGTCTCTAGCTCAATCAAGACAAGACTATTATTTCAGCTAATCTATTAGTTCACAATACTGAACACTTTGTTTCAGCAGAGAAAAACACTTTGTTTTTATATGATGGAACAAAGTGTTCTGTCAAGGGAAACAAAGTGTTCTCCATAATGAAACAAAGTGTTTAGTTAAGGGAAACAGTTTGTTTTACTTAGCAAAACACGCGCCAGTGCCATACAAGGGGAGAACATCAACTATATCCCATAGCTGTAAAAACAAAGGATCTCCGCAAGTTTTCTTGCGGAGATCCTTTGTGATCGCGACAGGATTCAAACCTGTAACCGGCTGATCCGTAGTCAGCTACTCTATTCAGTTGAGCTACGCGACCCTTAAAAAAAATTATGAAAACTTGTGACCGCGACAGGATTCAAACCTGTAACCGGCTGATCCGTAGTCAGCTACTCTATTCAGTTGAGCTACGCGGCCTCTTTGTTTAACGGGTGCAAAGATACGTACTTTTTCCGAATTAGCAAACAATATACAAACTTTTTTTGAAGAAATTTATTCGACAAAGCGATAATTAAACAACTGCCAGCCGATTGTCATCCCCACATTCCACTCCCTTCTCGGTGAGCTATAATGATTTACATAAGCAGAGATGGCTCCGAAGGGCAAATGACAAATAACAGAAACTTCTCCCATATACTCAAAGCGGGAGAATGCTTTTCCATAATACGCTTTATTCAATGCATTCTTTTTTATCGGAAAAATCGGCGTAAAGCCATAAAATTCTGTCCGAAACTGGAACATATCATTCAAAACATATATCGGTTTGATGCCGGCAGCCACATATTGGTTGGCACGAAAAGCTTCATTGTACATCAGTTTACTATGTGGAGTCGGTGCAAATTCTCCTGCCTGCATCATAGTTGCCGTATAATTCTCAGAAAAATTTTTCGACGAATACAGTGCTTCTGCCATCCATCCCAAGGTGAACTTCGGTCCCATTGTGTGATATGCCTCCTTCATATAAGAAATTTGCAACCATGATTGCCGTTCTTGCGGAGAAGGACTGTACCCTTCTTGCGGATTCCCAGGTTCAAATCTTTCCCTCCCGGTAAAGACCTGGGCTATCAACTTCTCCAAATAACCTTTTGTCGCGTATTGCCGCGTATTTAGGGTACTCCCATAGAAACCGATGGAACCTCCCAAAAGTTTGTATGTACTTCTGTCCGAACGGTCCTTATCGAAATCTATTACGCTGGATTGAAAATAGTTATCTTCCAGTTGGCCATACCCCAGACTGAACTCCGCACGCTTATTGGCCAGAAACGGCAAGGCAACCATCAACTTCACAAAGCGCTCATCTTTTGAATTGAATGAAGGCTTGTCATTCTTGGAAAACAACTTATCCTTCTTGTAGTAATCGAAGGTACTGATTGAAGCAATAAAACGAAAGGATGTAGGTATGCGGGTAGGCAAATCAATCTTACCCATCAACTGTGCATTATTATAAATCTTACCCAACTGACCGTCAAAAGTTATTTCCTTGGAATAATAATCAAGTTCTGATATCCTACTCCCAAAATAGATTTTGGTTTGAGCTCGTGGTAGAGACACTGCCCCCCAGACGCACGGAAAAATTATCCTCCATCTTCACCTTCAAATGCAGCTGATATAAATCGGCTTCCGAATCATACACTGCGTGAGGAACTATTTCCGAAATCATATTATCTGCCAGCAAACGGAAATACCCGCGCTTCAAGTCTTCATAAGTAAAGACTTCATGCTCCTCATCATGGAATTCTTTTTTGATGTAGGCTTGCTGTTGGGCATTCGCCCCTTCAATAATAATATCCCGGAAACGGAATTGAGGTAGGTTACTCCGGAAGACAAGGCGCCTCAAACGCACATTATCAGCATTCACCCTACGGTGAACACGGCTTTTGATGGAATCCATCATATTAAGAGTACGGTTGTAGCCTATATCGTGCAATTCCTGCAGACGGTCAAAATCCAGCAGGTTGACATCATCGTACTTGAAGGTCATGACTATACCCAATGAGTCCGGAATGGAATAATCGGTCTTCTGCATAATCATATTCTCCAATTGGCTCATCAGGTCATTCTCCTTCGGCTTACCGGGATTTGCCGCCACCACACTGCCAATAATGACATCCGGATGAAAATCTTCCCGCATCACATCCGTAGGGAAATTATTATAAATACCGCCATCATAAGCAAGTGTACTGTCTATTTCTATCGGTTTAAAGACAAATGGAAAGCTCATGGAAGCACGTACCGCATCTCCCAAATCCCCTTTACCCAATACCAATGGCTTTTTATTGTACACATCGGATGCTATACAGCGAAAAGGGACAAACAGATTGTTGAAATTACCGCCACATGCAGCTGTAGCGCGTGCAAACAATTCCACAAATACCAAATTCATCTGTATAGGGTTGACCATGCTTGTAGGAAGTATCTGGGGCTTTATATGCAGCGAGTCCCTAAAAGCGAAACGGATATTGAAAAATTCCGGTGAAGGACGATTCTTTTTAAAATAATACTCGTATTTGGGCTCCACTTTACCCGAATACCAACGCTTAAAGTCGGGAGAGCGCAACAGCGCCTCCATATCGTCCGGAGAATACCCCATAGCATACAGCGAACCGATGATAGCTCCCATAGAGGTTCCGGTTATATAATCAATGGGTATATTATTCTCTTCCAAAGCCCGGATAATGCCAATATGAGTCATGCCTTTTGCTCCACCGCCACTCAATACAAGCCCCACTTTCTGAGCTTGTAAAATAAAGGTACATAGAAGAAACGACAAAAACAATAAAACTCTTTTCATAACTATGCGATTCCGAGTAAGATAAATGTTCATTGCCCCAAATATAAACAATAGTTTCTAAAATGCCGTATTCAACGGAGAAAATCACTTTATAATTGGTGAAAATGAATAAAAAAGGGTATTGCGACTCATGAAGAATCACAATACCCTTGCATATATTAAATGCAAATTTAAAGGGACTTATTTTAATCAGGTCAATGCTTCTCTTGACAAAGTTGTTCAAAGCTTCACCTTTCAACAATACCAATTCTGCAACAGTGCCTAAATCTATCAGCTGACGGACAACCTTATTCTTGGCTGCATAATCGGCAAAGACACCTTCTTTCTGCGTTTTCAGTTCATTCCACTTCTTATCCAGCTCACTTACCTTATCTTTTTTCGGCAGTCGGTATATCCTCATCTTTCTTTCCCTTCCTGCTTCTTTTTTCCAAACTCATTACGTTGCTTTGTTCACTTCATCCATCTCTGCCTGAACTGGAGCAACGGCAGCAGCACATTCCTTGTCCTCATCTGCCAGCACTTCCTTCACCAGCTTATGGTCTGAATTCAATACTAGGTTAAACATATCCGGCATTTCGCCATAGAAGCTCATTCCAGCCTGAATATTGGCCATTTCCTTCATACGGCGCATGTACTCGCTCTGAGTTATCATGATAGGAGTGGCGTTTTCGCCCAAAGCCTGCGCCGTGATGTTAAACTCCGTCTTATCCATCTTGGGCAACTGGCTCTTGAAGATGGAAGAAAGAACTTCCTGCTTGCCGGCTTCCAACGCTTCATTCTTCTTGTCTTCCTTGACAATCAGATTATCAATAATATCGCTGTCTACACGAGTGAAGCGAACCTTTTCGAACTTCTGTTCCAACATGCTCACCACCGCAATGTCCAGCTGTCCATCCATCAACAGCACATTGTATCCTTTATTCGTAGCGGCCTCTATATAGCTGTATTGTTCATCTTTATTGTTGGCATACAGATAAATCAGATTTCCATCCTTATCCGTCTGGTTATCTTTAATCAACGTCTTATACTCTTCGAAAGTATAATATTTGCTGTCTGTATCGGTGAAAAGGGCAAAATCCTTGGCTCTATCATAGAAATCTTCCTGCGTAAGCATTCCGTAGTTGATGAAGATTTTCAAGTCATTCCACTTTTCCTCAAACTGTTTACGGTCATTCTTGAAGATAGACTGCAAACGGTCTGACACCTTCTTCGTGATATATGTAGAAATCTTCTTCACGTTGGCATCGCTCTGCAGATAAGAACGGGAAACGTTCAATGGAATGTCCGGTGAATCGAGCACACCATGCAGCAGGGTCAAGAAATCAGGAACAATACCTTCCACCGAATCCGTTACATATACCTGGTTGCAGTAGAGCTGAATCTTATTCTTGTTCAACTCAATGTTGCTCTTCACTTTAGGGAAGTACAGAATACCGGTAAGGTGGAACGGATAATCCACATTCAGATGAATCCAGAATAAAGGTTCGTCGGACATAGGATAAAGGTCACGGTAGAACTTCTTATAATCTTCATCTTTCAATTCGCTGGGTTTCAGCGTCCACAACGGATTGGAATCATTGATGATATTATCCTCGGCAGTTTCAACCTGCTTGCCGTCTTTCCATTCTTTCTTCTTGCCGAATGCAACCGGAATAGGGAGGAAACTGCAATACTTCTTCAACAAAGAGGAGATGCGTGCTTCTTCAAGGAATTCCTTGCAGTCATCGTCTATGTAAAGAACGATATCCGTACCACGTTCTGCCTTATCAGTGTCTTCAATCGTAAACTCCGGACTGCCATCGCATGTCCACTTTACAGCCTGGGCGCCTTCCCGATAGGATTTAGTGATGATTTCGACTTTCTTGGCAACCATAAAAGCCGAATAGAAACCCAATCCGAAATGGCCGATGATGGCGTTGGCATCGTTTTTATATTTCTCAAGGAAGTCATTGGCGCCAGAGAAAGCTATCTGGTTAATATACTTGTCTATTTCTTCAGCCGTAAGACCTATACCATGGTCGGACACTGTAATAGTATCTTTTCCCAGCGAAACACGTACGGTTAAATCGCCAACTTCACCCTTGAACTCACCGATAGAGGAGAGTGTTTTCAGCTTCTGTGTAGCATCAACCGCGTTAGAAACCAACTCACGGAGAAAAATTTCATGATCACTATACAAGAACTTTTTAATGACGGGGAAGATATTCTCAGTAGTTACCCCAATATTACCTTTTTGCATACTACATTTATATTTTTTAGATTTATATTTTTTAATTATTCCGGCAGATATAGCACAAAAAAATGCCAGCCCATAAGGACTGACATTTTGACGGTTTTTATAAAGAACAGCTTATGCCTTCTTGATGCTCAACTCGTCTTTTTCTTTGTCTACTGATACGTTTACCGTATCACCCGGCTGTAACTCCGCCGCCACTATCAGCTCGGAAAGTCCATCCTCCAAGTGGTTCTGAATAGCACGCTTCAATGGACGCGCACCAAACTGTACATCGTACCCTTTCGAAGCAAGGAATGTCTTTGCATCATCCTCCACAACCAGCTTGTAACCAATTGCTTCAACCCGTTCGTACAAGCCTTTCAGCTCAATGTCCACAATCTTTGTGATGGCCTCCAAGGAGAGCTGGTCGAAAGTAATGATTTCATCCAAACGATTCAAAAATTCAGGAGCAAAGGTCTTGTTCAGAGCCTTTTGTATCACGCTGCGTGAATGTTCATTGTCATCCGTGCGGTTTTGCGCCGTAAAACCTACGCCACGGCCAAATTCCTTCAACTGTCGCGTACCGATATTGGAGGTCATAATGATAACCGTATTCTTGAAATCAATGGTTCTGCCATAATTGTCAGTCAAACGACCTTCATCCAGTACCTGAAGCAAGATGTTGAACACATCCGGATGAGCTTTCTCAATCTCATCCAGCAAGACAATGGAATACGGCTTGCGACGAACCTTTTCGGTCAACTGGCCGCCTTCCTCATAGCCCACATATCCCGGAGCGGCACCAATCATACGAGATACGGTGTATTTCTCCATATACTCGCTCATATCGATACGTATCAAGGCATCGGCAGAGCCAAACATATATTTTGCCAATTGCTTTGCCAAATGCGTCTTACCCACACCAGTAGGGCCAAGGAACATAAAGGTTCCGATGGGATGGTTCGGGTCTTTCAACCCTACACGGCTACGCAAGATTGCTTTGGTAAGTTTCTCTATCGCAGCATCTTGAGCTATCACCTTCGCCTGTAGTTCTTCCTTCATTCCGGCCAGTTTAAGTCCTTCTGCCTGCGCCATGCGCTGTACGGGTACACCGGACATCATCGAAATAACATTGGCTATTTCCTCTTCGCCTACCGTTTGGCGGTCATCCTTCAAACGGGCTTCCCACTCGACCTTCATCTCCTCCAAGCGGACAGAAAGTTCCTTCTCACGGTCACGGTAGCTGGCAGCCAGCTCAAAATTCTGTGATTTTACAGCTTCAGCCTTCAAGCCACGTGCCTCTTCAATCAGCTTTTCCTGCTCCTCAATTTCTTTCGGAACATTAATATTCGTCAAATGCACACGCGAACCCGCTTCGTCCAAAGCATCAATAGCTTTATCCGGAAAGTTGCGGTCGGTTATATAGCGTGCTGACAACTTGACACATGCTTCCAGGGCTTCATCCGTGTAGCTCACGTTATGATGGTCTTCATACTTCTCCTTGATATTCTTCAATATCTGAAGCGTTTCTTCAGCTGTGGTAGGCTCTACAATTACCTTTTGGAAACGACGTTCCAAAGCACCGTCTTTCTCGATATTCTTTCTGTATTCATCGAGAGTGGTAGCTCCAATACACTGGATTTCACCACGCGCCAAAGCCGGTTTCAACATATTGGCAGCATCCATGGAACCGGCAGCAGCACCGGCACCTACAATTGTATGGATTTCATCGATGAAAAGGATGACATTCGGATTTTTCTGCAACTCGTTGATAATGGAGCGGATACGTTCCTCAAACTGACCACGGTATTTTGTTCCCGCCACCACAGAGGCCATATCAAGCATCACCACGCGCTTCTCAAACAAGATGCGCGAAACTTTCTTTTGCACAATACGCAATGCCAAACCCTCTACGATGGCAGATTTTCCTACGCCCGGTTCACCGATAAGCACCGGATTGTTCTTCTTGCGGCGGCTCAAGATTTGCGCCAGACGTTCAATCTCGCGTTCGCGACCCACAACCGGGTCCAGCTTGCCTTCTTCGGCAGCCCGGGTCATGTCTACGCCGAAATTGTCCAGCACGGGGGTATCATTGGACGGCTTTCTGGATGCAGTCTGTGCAGCCGAAGCCGAACCAGCCCCTCCAGTACGGGAGGAGCGAGACATACTCATGTCTTCTTCATCCTCTTCATCATCCTCAGCGAATCCCATTCCCGCATTCGGATTGGTCGATTTCATCGAAAGCTGTTCAAATACAGCCTGATAATCCACCCGGTGTTCTTCCAAAACAGTTGCAGCAAGATTGTCTCCATCTTTCAAGATAGCCAGCAATACATGTTCCGTATCGGCAGTTGCACTTTTCAGCAAACGCGCTTCAAGCATACACATCTTCAATATCTTAGCCGTCATCGGGGACAAGGGCACTTCAGCGTCCGGCAAGAGAGTATCGTCCTCGGCATCTTTCAGGAAACCCTCCAGGCGACTTTTTTACTCGTTTTAAATCTATATCAAGTTTCAACAATATTTCAATAGCTTTTCCTCCGCCATCACGCAACATGCCGAGCAGAAGGTGTTCCGGACCAATATAACGATTTCTCAATCGATTGGCTTCTTCCTTGCTATAAGTAATTATGTCTGAAACTCTTTGTGAAAATTGATTGTTCATATTTTATAATTCTCCTCAATTAAAAAGGTTATCCACGACAAAGATACGCATTTATTAATTCAACGTATCATATTTAACTGATTTAATAGTATACAAATCCCGTGCCACAAATTTCAAATCTGTTTTTCCATTTTATACCTTATATATTAATGGCAACTTGGGGAGGAAAGGAGGGAGTACTTCTATATTTATGCCGCAGGCAACAAAGTTTATGGAGGAAAACTTTTGTATATCGTAAAAAATGCAGTACTTTAGCGTGGTTTTTCACGAACCCGAAAATGTATAATTAATAATCTTTTTAAATGCTTGAACAAGACAGAATTATAAAGATTAACATCGAGGAGGAAATGAAGTCATCGTACATTGACTACTCTATGTCGGTCATTGTCTCACGTGCCCTTCCGGATGTTAGAGATGGTTTTAAACCCGTTCACCGAAGAATTCTTTTCGGAATGATGGGATTGGGAAATACCTCCGACAAACCTTATAAAAAATCAGCCAGAGTTGTAGGTGAAGTATTAGGTAAATATCACCCTCATGGCGACTCGTCCGTTTACGGAGCTCTTGTACGTATGGCTCAGCCTTGGGCAATGCGTTACATGTTGGTAGACGGACAAGGTAATTACGGTTCAGTAGACGGTGACAGCGCTGCTGCCATGCGTTATACCGAGTGTCGTTTGCGAAAAAATTGGTGAAGACATGATGACAGACCTTGAAAAAGAGACTGTTGACATGCAGAACAATTTCGATGACTCTTTGACAAGAGCCTACCGTCATGCCGGCCCGTATTCCAAATCTTTTGGATAAATGGTGCCATCTGGGTATTGCTGTAGGTA